>MDTC01132497.1_pt1 | contig 11733 bp, 6 predicted proteins | sample 811181 | NCBI WGS metagenome assembly MDTC01 (sample SAMN05326644, study PRJNA326480) | marine metagenome | isolation source: seawater | place: Pacific Ocean: North | collected 2011
ACCTCGGGCAAGGGAAAGGTCTTCGGCACTACCACCGGCCACTACACCTACACCTTTTACGACCCCACCTACCGCCTCCTGCTCATGCGTGGCATCGCCTGGACCCTCGACGAAGATCCCGCGCCCTTCATGCCTCTCGTTCTCCAAGGCAACACCGACGACCAAGGCCTCGTCGGCACGACTGATGCAATGTTGGAATACAAGAACCGGAAACAGCAATGAGCATCCCACCTCTTATGAAACGCTTCTTCAATGTACGTGCCGCCCTTGTTGTTACAATGGTGTTACCTCAGTATCTTGTGGCTCAAGATTCCGCTGATACCATCAAGCCAAACATTATCCTGATTGTTACAGATGATCAGGGCTATGCCGATGTGGGGTTTCGAGGCAGTGCTATCCAAACTCCGAATATTGATGAACTTGCCAAGGGCGGCGTTGTCCTCAACCGCTTCTATACATGCCCGGTGTGTTCTCCAACGCGTGCAGGACTGATGACGGGTTGTTACCCGATTCGATTCGGAATGCAGCGTGCCGTAAACCGACCAAACTCTACCGTTGGTTTGCCGGAAAAGATGGCAATACTTCCAGCAGCATTGGGGAAAGCAGGCTATAAGAACAGACACATCGTGGGCAAATGGCACCTTGGCAACATGAGGAAATCACAGCTTCCTCTTAGCCACGGATTCACGACTCAGTATGGCCCGTACTGCAGTGGCCTTGACTACTTTAAGCATTGCAGGATGCAAGTGCATGATTTTCACCGGAATGAATCCACGGTCAAGAAAGAGGGCTATTACACGGATTTGTTGTCGAACGAAGCGGTTCGGATCATTAAGAAACATGAAGGAGATTCTCCCTTCTTTTTATACTTACCTTATGGAGCCCCACACAATCCCCTGCAAGCGCCCGATGCTGAAATCGAACGTTATAAGCACCTTGGCGATAAGGACAAAGCCACGTATGCCGCTATGGTTGCAATCATCGACCAGGGTGTTGGGCGAATCTTGAACGCGCTCGATGAGACAGGGCATTCGGATCACACGCTAATTGTCTTTATCAGTGATAACGGAGGACAAAAAAATGCTGATAACAGGCCTTTGCGTGGCGGCAAGGGGGATATGTATGAAGGAGGTATTCGTGTTATTGCCGTGGCTCGGTGGCCGAGTCGAATTCCAACAGGAAGCACCTGCGAAAAACGCTGTTCTTATATCGATATGCTTCCGACGTTTTTAGATGCTGCCAATTTCTCGTCTACAGAAATGGTGAAGGGATTTGATGGCCAAAGTGTATTGCCGTTGTGGAAAGCAAAGCCGGGAGAAGTAAAGGAAGAGCCGTTCTACAGTTTTTACGAAAGCCGGAACAGAGAAAAGTTGGCAGTCATCGACGGAGACTGGAAGCTTATTCGCAGAGGAGTACCGATTCTGGAGTCAAAAGAATCAAAGACGCCTGAGATCGAACTCTACAATATTGCTAAAGATATGGGGGAGCAGAATAACCTTGCGAGTAAGCATCCCGAACGAGTGAATACATTGTTGGCAAAGTTAGTTGCCTTCCGGAAGTTACGCCCCGAAGGCGGAGTACCTCCAATGGTAGAGCCTTTCCCGTCCGGCTGGAAACCGCCCGAGAACTGGGAGCCTGAAGAGTAGCTACGTGATCGCACGCACCGCTATCTTGTTTACGAAGACGGTTCTGAAGAACTCTATGACATGTTTAAAGATTCGAACGAATGGACCAACCTTGCTGGAAACCCAGAATACACAGGAATTATAACCCGCTTCAAGGCCGCACTGCCTAAGAGTCAGGCTCCACTTTCGAAGGTCTCTAAATACAACATCAATGAGCATCGGAGAGCCAAGGTTAATGAAAACATGAAGATGAAATGATGAGATCAAAAGGAAGAGGGAAATACTAAATCAAAGGACATGAGTTACATGAGTTATAAGAATGTACTGCTGGCAATCATTTCGGTTTTGGCAATCGTTTCGTCAACCGTCCGAGCCCAGGATCAAGTCATGGTTGAATCGGTGAGCGAGACCCCGTTGGCCTATGACGTAGACGTCGTGGTTTACGGCGCAACGTCGGGAGGGCTCCCCGCGGCAGCGGCCGCCGCCCGGGAAGGCAAGAGCGTGTTGCTTGTTGAACACCTGCCGTTTCTTGGCGGCTTACTCGGTGGGGGATTCAACATGCATCAGGATGTGCCGTTTCGTGAACCCCTAGGTGGCATAACCGGTTGGTGGTGGGACCATGTTAGCAAACACTCAAAAAAGCATAATCGCGTCGAGGGAAACCGTGATCTTGCTCGAGAAATGCTAAGTCCCTATGCGGACAAGATTCAGATTCTCACCGAGTATCGCGTCCGCAGCGTCACCATGGATGGCGACCGTATCGTCTCCATCTTGCTCGAAAATGCCAAGACCGACGAGTACGGCATACCCGCCCCACGACCGACTTCTGCCAAAACCGTCGTTGCCAAAGGGCGCGTCTTCATTGACGCCAGCTACGAGGGCGACGTGATGGCGATGGCTAATGTCTCTTATACCGTGGGACGCGAATCCGCTGCTCAGTATGGTGAGTCGTTGGCCGGCGTAATCGGTGTCCACCGATTCCCAGGCCTCTCCCCGTACAACATTGAGAATGATCCCAGTAGTGGGCTGCTTCCGTTTATCGATCCCAAACCACTGGGCAAATTGGGCGATGCCAGCGATATAGTCCAAGGCTACAACTTTAAGCTTTTCTGGAACAAAAAGGGTGGCGGTCGCCCCATGTTACAGCCCGATACTACTACCCCTAACTATGCACCGGTCAAAGAACTCTTCGGGCGTATGCAGGCAATAGGCTACCGCGCTAATTGGCCACATCCCAACGATGAGCGACGCCAAGTCTTCACAGGCACGATTCCTGGAATCCAGGGCAATTATCCCGATGGTGACTGGGCGCAGCGCTCCGCTATCTGGCGTGAGCATATCGAGCATGGTCGTCGGCTCACTGCACTAAAAAAGAAACAAGTGAATATGGATGTTGACCATGCCCCGGACACAAACGGCTGGCCTGGGCAACTCTACCTTCGGACCACCCGCCGACTTATAGGTGAATACGTGCTCACTCAAAAAGACATCCAATTACAGACCGAGATTCTTGATTCCATCGGTCTTGGATTCTACGCCATCGACACACATATTGCCCGTCTGTTGGTTCTTGACGATGGTACCCTCGGCTCGGAGGGGGAACTGACCATGCTCGTGTCTCCAGGACCGTGGGGATTGCCATATCGTTTCATTACGCCCAAGCGAGAAGAATGCACCAATCTGCTCGTTCCCGTCTGTTTCTCGGCCAGCCACATCGCCCATGGCGCGACCCGCTTGGAAGCACAATACATGATTATCGGCGAGAGTGCCGGTATCGCTGCCGCTCAGGCGTTCGATAATGATAAGGACGTTCAGGCGATCGACGTCAAACAACTCCAAAAACGTCTTGTTAAGCACGGTCAGGTGCTCGAATGGGACGGAAAAGGCTACGGCAGGTATCGTTCCAGAGCCAACAGTAACTTCCCTCCGCATATCATCTATCGTTGGCAGAATCATCCAGAGGAATATCCCAAATCGATGCCCAAACCAAGGCGAGAAATACCCATTCTCATGGACGATATCCATGCCCAACGTGTTGGCGACTGGGAGGAGCTCAGCAAGCATGGTTTCTGCGTGAATCAGGGCAACCTTAACGACAAAGGAACAGGTAAGGGCGAGAAATCCGTCATCTTCAAACCGATCATTCGGCGCAGCGGTCTTTATGAAGTCAAAATCGCCTTCCCGCGACGCCCGAAAAACACCAAGCATGCCCCGATACTCATCCACCATGCCGATGGCGAAGACACCGTGCTTGTTGATCAGACCCAAGAAAAACTTAGGGGTTTCATGAATATGTTTTTATCTATTGGTACATACCGTTTCGAGGCCGATGGACATTCCGCCGTCACCTTCCAGACCCAGGGGACTGAAGACGGTCTCGTTGTGGTCGATGGCGTCCAATTTGTGCCGGCTTGGGAGAAAGCGGATACAGGGATAGCCGGGAAAGCGAAGGTGGAAAAACCAGTCAAAGGGAGCGATCAGACTTCAGGAAACAAGCCATGGATCAAAGCCTTTTTCGAGAAGAACCCATCTGCCGACACGAATGAAGACGGCATCCTGACTTTGGAGGAAGTGAGCCACTTCAAGGAGTCTCGGAAAACTAATCCCTAACCGTTTTCAGGGGTGCTTGCGTCATCGTTGTTCCGCCTCTAATCTAAAGTTCTCATGATGAAACACCTTCCGCTATTCGCCCTTTTAAATGCAGTCACGATTGCAGCCTCAGCCGTGTGCACACCGACTCGCCTCGAATCAGGCAACTTGAATCAGATTTTGGATAGCGATGACGAGGGGGTGCCAAGATAAGATGCGAAATCGTTAAACAAGAATTCGAAATGACGCCTGCATAACACGCCTCGGTATTGGACGATACGCATCAGAATGAGAAGAGAAGTTCAAAGACCGCAATCAAAAATTTTTAAGTACGAATTAAATCGTAATGAACGCAAGAACTTTATTCGCCTGCACCGCCCTACTGGCGTCATCTAGTTTCGCATTAGGACAGGATAATTACCGCTGTATTGACGATAGTCTCCGGCTCGATTTGATCCACTCGGATCCCAAAGCGTTCTATATCAGCATGGACATGGACCCTCGCGGCAACCTTTATGTTGGCGGCCGCGACGCCGTGTATCTGTTTGAAGCAGATGGGAGCAGGGGATTCAAACCGCGCAGGACGATCGCCACGTTACCCGCGGACACGTGGGCGTATTCGTTGCAGGTGGCCGGTGATGATCTTTACGTGTTGACGGTCACGGCACTTTATCGATTGCCGGATGTGATTCGCGATCCAGACAAAGTGACCTTTGAACGTCTCGTCTGGGGCATCCCACTTGGTCACATCCATCAGGGTTTTCATGGCATGAAGATGGGGCCGGATGGTGGTCTGTATCTTGCGTTCGGCGATCCACAACCTGGCGTCTTTCGAAGCAAGACCAACCCGGGGCACGTGTGGCACTGGACGTTTTTGAGTGGGCCAAATGCCAGAACATTTCCGTGGACTGGTGTGGGCGGTGTGATTCGATACGACCCGAATTCGCACGACCTGAAGGCGATCTCGGGCGGGCTTCGCAATATCTGTGACCTTGACTTCGATGAGTATTGGAATCTATTTGGAAGCGATAATGATCAAGAAGGCAGCGCGCTTCACTCGTTCGGACGGTTGACGCACGTGACCGAAGGCTCGCATTACCAGTGGTCGCGCGGTTGGCTCCAGGCCAAAGAGCCATATCGCAATGACCTGATCGAAACCATTGATCCTGCGCTGGGACGTTTCGTGCCGTTCGGCACTTGTTACTACAACGAACATCACCTTGGCGATGCGTATAAACGGTCGCTTGTCGTCGCGCGATGGGGCAGTCGGGAACTTGGGCGATTCCCGCTGAGAGCTCGCGGTGCGTCGTTCGCGAGCAGCCAGAAACCACTGCTTGTTGGAAAAGGAACAGCACGGCCGGTGGCAGCATTCACAGGCAACGATGGTCGATTGTTTGCGAGTATCTGTTTCATGCAGCGCAACGAGGCGTCACCCGTGAAGCAAACCGATCTCATCATGATTTCGAATCCGAAAAACCCATTGCAACCTCACGCCTATGACCCATCCACGGCGGACATCAAGACGCTCCTGGACGAAATCGAATCGCCCTCGTGGAAGCGACGATTTAACGCGCATCGGGAAATCATTTCGCGTGATATGAGTGGCGACGACCTCATAACGGAGCGCTTCCTCAATGCCAAAGCAGGCAGTCTGGCCTGGTACAGCCTGGCGTGGCTTGCTGGCCGGCACGACGACGAGCAAGTTGTTGCTGCACTGACGGGCGCGTTGTCTTCCGATGACGGGCAAGTGACCAGCACCGCCGCTGACATCCTGCGTCGGTTCCATCACTTAAACGAATCGCAAGTCAAGTTGCTGCTCGCCAGCGAGTCGCCTGTCACGCAACTTGCTGGATTGCGCACGGCGGATGGCCTGGTCGCAAAAGACAACGCAGGGCTCGTCGAATCAATCAGCAACCTCGCGATGAGCAGCGACAGTTTTGTTCGCCAAGCGGCTCAACGCTGGCTCGGAAAGAACACAACCTGGATGCAGCTCGAACAACAATTCAATTCGGGCGATCTGCCATCGCGACGAATGACGCTTGCTTCGGCGATGTGGAAATGGAATGACACGGTTGAGAATGGAACGATTCCCGATGGAGTCAAACTTGGTGCGGCAGCAGAGAAGCACCTCAGTGGTTTCCATTATGTTGACAATCCGAAGTCGAACCTCAAAGTGGAATCCGAAAAGCACGGGTTCCAAGTCGGCGGCCTTCCAATGATGGACTGGTGGAAGCAGACGGCGGCGTCGAATCCTGATGCTCCCGAATTCAAGATGATCGAGCACATGATCACCCAGTCCATCCACGACACCGACGACGCACACCGCAAGACGGCGGCCGTCTTCGCTAACACTCTGGGTATGGACGATCTGGCCGCAAGGATTCCCGGCCTGGCGCAAACGCGAAAGATTCAAGCCAACATTGCCAAAGGCGCGAGACTGTCTGCCAACAAAGCCATGCCGCCAGAATACCAATCAATCGACTGGACGACCGCGTGGAAGCAGGGGGACACAAAAACCGGCGCGGCGCTTTTCAAGGAAAAATGTGTCGCGTGTCACGATTCCGGCCAAGGCGGCGGTGTCATCGGCCCTTCTTTGGCCGGCATCGCAAAACGGTTCACGCCGCAGTATTTGGCTCAGTCAGTTGCCGCGCCCAGCAAGGATGTTTCGCCGAACTTTCAGTCGTGGAAGATCCAGCTGGATGACGGAAAGTTGCTGCTGGGATTCCTTTCAGGCGAAGATGAGAACCGCGTCACGCTACAGATGATGGACGGCAGCCTGAAAGCCGTCGAAAAGTCTACGATTGAAGAAAAGGCGCCCAGCAAGACATCGCTGATGCCAGTCGGGTTGATCAGCGGACCCGACGATCTGAAGCATATCGTTAGGTATTTGATGACATTGAAGACCAGCAGTTCGGGCGAGGATTTCATTAATCTAATTCCCGGTGGCGACTTAAAGGAGCACTTTGAGACAACTGGCAACTGGACGCTCAGCAAAGAGGGTGTCGTTCATCTGCAGCCTCGAGATGGTGAAGTCGACTGGAAGCGATATGGCGACTACCTCTGGCTTAAAAACGAGTACAAAGACTTCCAGTGCGAGTTTGAATACAAACATGAGAAAGGCGGCAACAGCGGGTTCTACTTCAACGTCCCTGATCGGCAGCAGGCTGTCGGGGCGGTTGTTGAAGTGCAGATTCGTGATTCCGCTGGCATCAAGGAGCTCGATGCACATGCCATTACTGGCGGAGTCCTTCCGGGAGTCGCCCCAAGAGTCAACGCTACCAGACCCGCTGGCGAGTGGAATCAGATGGTCGTAACGAGCATCAGCGGCGAAGTCACTGTCAGGCTGAACGGTGTACTGGTCAACAACGTCAGCCTGTTACACCCTCGATTGACGAAGAAAGCGAAGCAGGGATTCATCGGGTTCCAGGATCACGGGCTTCCATTTTGGTTGCGTAACGTTCGGATTCGCGAGCTTGTCGGTGCACCTTCCGACTCCACGCCGAAAGTGACAAAGAAGCCCCCCATAAAGAATGTTTCTGGACCAATCAATCCGGTCATTGCCAACCCCTTCGAATTTGCAGCAACCGAAACGCGATTTCTACGTGTGCAAATCATAGATACAAATCGCGGGCAACCCTGCATCGACCAACTGGAAATCTATTCCCCCGATTCGCCAAAGAATCTCGCCCTGCACTCCAACGGCGGAAAGGCAACAGCATCTTCACTGCTGCCAGGCTACGACAACCACAAAATCGAATTCCTCAACGACGGGAAGTACGGAAACGACCGCAGCTGGATCTCGGCTAAAAAGACAGGCTGGGTGCAGATCGAACTTTCTGAGACCACAAAGATTGATCGGATCGTGCTCTCGCGGGATCGCGGCGGGAAGCTGATCTACCGAACTCCCATCGCATTCAATATTCTCGTCTCCAAGGATGGCAAGGTGTGGACAACGATCAAAGAAGTGCGTCCACGCAAAGCCACCGCGCCAGCACCGAAGCCAACTGGCCGCACAACGTCCACGAAGCCATCCGGGCCCAACGTCGTGCTCATCTTGTCTGATGATATGGGCTATTCCGATCTGCCGAAATTCGGAAAGTCTGAGATTCCTACCCCGAACATTGACCGCCTCGCCAAAGAAGGCACCCTTTTCACTGACGCCTATGTGACCGCTCCTATCTGTGTCGCGTCGCGGATGGGATTGTTAACCGGCCAGCATCAACAGCGGTTTGGAATCTACGGCAACATGTACGGTGAAGAAAAGACCCGACTTTTTCTTCGTCAGACTCTTTTACCAAGTTCGTTTCAGAAGGTCGGGTATCGCACAGCATTGGTGGGTAAATGGCACCTCGGCGGCAACGTGAATTTGCAATACAACAAGGCAGGGCCTAGCGATCGCGGCTTCGATGAATTCGTCGGCATTCGAGGTGGGCACGCGGATTTTTGGAAGGGCACGCCAGTGTTTCGCGGCAACACCCGATTCCCAGCCCCTGAATATCTGACGGATCTTTGGGGCAGCGAGGCGTGTGCATTCATCGATCGCAATCATTTGAACCCCTTTTTCCTGTATCTGGCATTCAATGCGGTTCACGCGCCGATGCACGCGCTGGACGAGGATCAGGCGAAGTTCCCGAACATCAAAGACGAGAACCGCCGCACCTACGACGGTATGTTGCTTGCGATGGACCGATCCATTGGGCGCGTTCTTGATCGACTCGACAGACACGGGATTACGGACAACACCATCGTCATCTTTCTCAATGACAACGGAGGTGGCGGCAATACAACGCAATACGCATCCCATTCGCGGAACTTCGCGAACAACAAGCCACTGCAGGGCCACAAGTTCGATGTTCTGGAAGGGGGCGTGCGCGTGCCCATGATCATGCGCTGGCCGACACACGTGCCCGCAGGAAAGGTTTATCGTCAGATGGTCTCCAGCATGGATATCTATCCCACGTTGGTCGGCGCAGCGGGTTTGAAGATGCCGGAGGAACAGCACACCGATGGCATCAACCTGCTTCCATTCATTAATGGCAAGAAAGATTCCAAACCGCACGATTGGCTCTGCTGGCAGAATCGTAGCTGGATGCCCAAGGAAGACGGCGGCCCGGTCAAGCCCAGACCAAAAGTCCACAACAGCGCCATCCGCAAAGGGAATTGGAAACTCGTGCGGCTCAACGAAAAGATCGCCTCGGATGATCCAGCGCCGCCCTGGCAACTCTACGATCTGGCGACAGACATCGAAGAGCGGAACGACGTCGCCGACCAGCATGATGACATCGTCAGGGCATTGAGCGCACAGTTCAATAGATGGCGATCGTCGATGCATCCAACCGTTGAGTAGGTGAAAGAAGAACAACCCGATAGACTCGGTCATTCACCGTGTACGATGTGGCGGCGGACCCGTCCGAGAAGTCCAATCTTTGGGGTGTGAATCCGGAAATAGTTCGAGCACAGAAGTCGATGCTCGAAGCGGATAAGGCTTGGTGTCGACAATCAACGCCGACTACACCGCAGGAAATACCAACTGACTCAGCCTGGAGTGTTCTAAAAATAAACGCGCACTCCAATACCATTTTAAGATGCCTTCGCTCCGTGCCTAGAAACTAAAATTCATGATGAAACACATACCACTTTTAGCCTTATTCATTGCAGTCACGATTGCAGCCTCCTCCCATGCAGCCAACCGGCCCAATCTGGTCTTCATCATCGCGGACGACTGCACCTACCTGGACATGGGCGTCTACGGCGGGCAGGCCAAGACACCTGCGCTCGACCAACTCGCCAGCGAGGGCATGCAGTTCTCACGCTGTTTCCAAGCCGCGCCGATGTGCTCACCCACGCGGCACAATATCTATACCGGTATCTACCCGGTAAAATCCGGTGCCTGGCCCAACCACACCCGGGTCTACCCAGGCACTAAATCAATCGGCCACTATCTCGGCGAGGCTGGCTACCGGGTGGCTTTGTCAGGCAAAACTCATATTGGGCCCAAAGCTTCCTTCCCGTTCGAGTATTCCAAAGAGTTCCGGTCTGCAGATCCTGCAGAAGATGATCCCTATCCGACACTCGAAGAACTCTTTACCGACTCCAAAAAAGGTGGCACGCCGTTCTGCCTGTTTGCCTGTTCCAACGAACCCCACACGCCCTACGACAAGGGTGACGCCACCGCCTACGATCCAGCCAAGCTCACGCTGCCGCCAACTTGGGTGGATACTCCCAATACTCGGCAGGAATACGCTAAGTACCTCGCGGAGATCACCTACTTCGATGCCCAATGCGCAGCTCTGCTTAACTTGCTCGACAAGCACGACCTGGCTCGAGACACCCTCGTTATGGTGGTCTCCGAACAGGGCTCCGGCTTTCCTTTTGCGAAATGGACATGTTATGAGCTGGGGCTCACTTCCGCCATGATTGTGCGTTGGCCCGGTACGATAGCAGCCGGCTCCAAGTCAAACGCTCTGGTTGAATACGTCGACGTCACGCCCACCTTTCTCGACGCCGTGGGATTGGAAACTCCTGACACAATGGACGGGCGCTCGTTCTTGCCTGTCCTCACAGGTAAAAGTGTGGAGCACAAGCAATACACTTTTGGCGTACAGACGACCCGCGGCATTGGGCAAGGTTCGGAGAACTTCGGCGTGCGGTCTGCCGGGACCAAAACCCACCGCTATATCCGCAACCTCAACCCTACTGAAATATTCAAGAACTTCGTCACCCGACCTGGTGGTGACAAGGCCGATTTCTGGATGTCCTGGATCGAAAAGGCAAAGGCTGGCGATGCCCACGCCCGTGCCATGACCGAGAAATACCAGCACCGTCCCCCCGAAGAACTCTACGATGTGGAGAATGATCCTCATTGCCTCAATAACTTGATCAACGATCCAAGATATGCAGAGCTGAGGGCAGAACTTTCCACACGCATGGATACCTGGATGGAATCACAAGGGGACGAGGGGGCTGTCACAGAAGCTCTAGCTCTTACCCGCAAATCCAAATTCAAAGAGAACATCCGGCCAACTCAATAGCCTCGGTCATTCGCCGTGTACGAAGGGCTGTCCTTTGTACGTTTACCGGCAAGTACCCGCAAGCATGGTCGGATTCACTAATTACCCGTTTGTCGGAAAGCCTAGCGGCAACGCGCGGTATTTGTCGTCCCTAGTATCTTTGCCGGCATGCGACAGAAACGATAGATTTATTTCACTTAAGGAAATGCGGATGATTTTGAAAACGTCCTTCCTTTTGACAGGTTATGTTTTCCTGATTTTCTTATCAGTGATTACCCTGTCTTTCGAGACGTTTGGGTCGGAATGCTCAAATCCTTTCATCCCAACTGCTTTCAAAACATAACATGCAGATATCTTCAAACTTCGGGCGTATCCTTAATGCCACAGAGACCATTTCCATTACTTACCGAAGGCAATTATGTCTATTCTCGATCAATTCTTAATGAAGGATGAAGTCATCGTAGTTACAGGTGCTGGTGGTGGACTTGGAAGTGAACTTGTAAAGATCC
>MDTC01257864.1_pt1 | contig 11733 bp, 5 predicted proteins | sample 811181 | NCBI WGS metagenome assembly MDTC01 (sample SAMN05326644, study PRJNA326480) | marine metagenome | isolation source: seawater | place: Pacific Ocean: North | collected 2011
TCTTGTATTAGTAACTGTTTAAAACCGCAAATTACAGAAGCGCTAGATGAAAACAAAATAGAAATGGATAGGACAATAAAGCATAAAAATGTGCATCTCAGTCCTAAGTTTACGAGGACCTTTGAATCAGACAAAAGAATGATACAGATCGTTATTGAATCAGTAGTTCACCAGCGATTTGGCCTACTCGCAAAGCGTATTTTTCGCTTACTTTTTGTCAACCGTCGTCTTGATCAAAAAGAAATATCGGAAATGGCAATGCTCCCAATAAAGCAAACTCGTGAAATCTTGTATAAACTTTTCAAAAGTGAATACATTAAAATTCAAGAAGTTTCTCGAACCTCTGATCATGCTCCTTCACGGACACTGTATTTTTGGTATGTTGATCTTGATTGCATCAGGCATAAGATTTGTCAAAATTGTTTCCAAGCCTATCTGAATATATCAAAAATTCTTTCCAAGAAATACGCCAATGTTGAACGAGGGTCAAATATGTCTTCAGAAGAAATCTTATTTCAGTACTGTTCCGACCGCGGTAGAATGATACAGGGGGCTTCCTTTAGTATTAAATATCTAGCACGCATTGCTTCTTTGTTTGCAGCTATGGACCCAATAATGGATAATGAGAAGTGTTGAGCTCCAAGTTTTTATGTGAGTCAGCTTATAATATTGTTACTGTGACGTCGATATTTGTAATTATGATCTAATAAAGCGCCCACAGCACAGACGGTTGCGTGATATTTCCTGTCACTAATTTCGCTTTGCAACCAGCTACCATCAAAATGTTGCGTGCTTATCAAAAATTTAGTAGCCTGTTGGATATCTTCATCTAACTCAGAAATTCCGACACCTTTCAGTGCCTGTACAAATTCCCCAGTAATTTCAACATCTCTCACCCTAATGAAATTTGGCAAATTGAATTTCATGAAAGATATCTCAATAAGCCACTCTTCTGGAATCAGACTATACTGACACCATTCACTTTTAGTGAAGATTTTGTGGGTCACAAAATAGCTATGCTCGCGAAATATATTGTTTTCTGACTTGGAAAAGCTTAAGCTTGCATTCTTAGTGTGACAACGAATATCTAAGTCAACTTCAGATCCATTTTCGATGTGAACCCCGTTTTCACGAAAGAAAAATGACCACACCATATCGTCATTCAACTCTTTGTCTTTTGTTTTATGAAGGGTGTTTGTTTTATTGTTTTGTTTATTTATGCTAAGGAGTGTACTCGAATGCAATCTATTTATTTTTGCATAAATCTGTTTTCGTAACTTTGCATGATTCCTTGATAGCTTATATAATACAAAAATCCCTTCGAGGAGGTATTTGATGTCTTCAGGCCCTGCACCAAATTGCAAGCAAGAACTCAACATTTGCCATTTTTCGACCCCAATGTTCAAATTACTTTCGCAGATACCTACTATGTCATCATCACACGATATTTCCATAAAAAAATACAACGTGACTAATATATCACTTCCCCATTCATTAAAAAAAACATCATCATTTATCTTTGAAGCAATGAAAGAAAGGCCATTTAAGATAGCTCGTCTGCGCGAGCTGAACGCAAGTGAGAAGTCAGAACTCTTGGATGTGTTTGAGTTCTTTACTGGGGAGGAACATCGTGGAATTTTGCAGAAGTTAAGCACAGATGATATCCAAGAGAATACTCTAGCATCAGCACCAAAGAGATTGCATGAACGTATAATCCTGTTTTTTAATGACATCATCGAGTTCTTGTCATCCACTTCTATTGATCTAACACTCCATATACAATTGAATATTTGCTCAATCACACTCTCTTCAAAATTTGAATCTATCAGCTTAGGAAGCTCAATGAAGAATGTTTCATATTCATTTCTTGTCCATGACTTGTGACAAATTTCAGAATACGTTCTACCGGCTATTTTTTCTAAATCCCCAAAGTGAACTGGTGTCGTTTTTAGGAAAAGTTCCACCATTGGTAAATATTCTAAATTAACTATCAAAGTGTCTAGTACGAACTGGCTGAGCTCTTGATCGAGATTTTGAATCGTTGTCTTCGTAAATTCACTGCACAACAAGATGCACTTCTCAATTATCTTTGGAAAATTGTGTTGTAGATTATTGCAACAATATTTAAGCGTAGCACTTCGAACCTTTTCGTTCAAATGATCATTCATGTAGAGTAGCTGCAAGGGTTCGCATCTGTGCGCGCCATCGTCATTTTTCAATTGTTTCAAGGACTCATGAAGCGAGCATTCAAACTGTTCCTGCCATATTTCAAAGAATAGAAAAGAGATTTCTTTCATTATTTTTCTGCGCAAGCAATTGACATAGTTTTGTAACAACCTTTTCCTTAGAGCAGTATCATTTGTCTCATGAACGCTCAAAACTTCTTGAGGTACAAAAGGTAAAACTTCATCAAGGAAAATCTTCAAAAAACTCTCAAAAGTTTTCTGAATCGAATTTTGTGTGTATTCCTTCAATCCTCCCATGCAGATTGCTAGGAAATAATATTTGACAATTCTCTCCTTGGATCTTGAGATTTCAAAGAAGATTTGTGCAATTTTTGTAGGTTTTGCACCAAACACAAGTCCAAATTCAATGCACGCATCAAGGCATAAGAAAGTATTGGAATTAAGAGCTGGCAATTTTTCATAGGCATAAGAAACTCTCTCTGAGAGGAATAGTTCATCAAATGCACAATGATACATTTTGGATTTTATAACTCTACTGAAGAGTATCATATCATACACCAATTTTCCCAAGAAATGTTCATGACAACATGAAAAATGAAACAGTTCTCGAAGCAGAAATCTGCAATCAGTCATTGTTTTGATAAGTAATGTGCGTACTCTATGATAATCTTGAGCATTATCATGGAATGGATAAGAAGAATCGGTGCATAGAATATCTATTAGTTCCCTTAGACTCGATTCATGGATATTCTGACTTTTTGAATATACAAGCACACTACAATTCTTGCAAAATTCGTCATATAATTTGGCATTATTTGCAGTTAAATAATCCAGCGAAGTAAGCTCTCTGAGTCTCAGCAGAATCAGATTTTCCTCAAATTTAGAAGATTTTGGCTCCCTCAAATTATTTACGATGAAAAATCTTTTCTTTTCGTGATGGAAATTTTCAGCCATAAGATATTGTAAAAGAAGGGTACGAAATCCATCATCGATTTTCCTTTCATCACATACATGTATTACAGTTGAAGCAGAACCAGTCGCGTCATTGTGCATCTTCTTCGACTCAAAAGTGCTTTTCGAAGTAAAGCTAGGTGTATCAATTAGCTCAAGACCATTTATAAACAAATTGCTTGGGTACTGAATCACAATGTATCGAATAATATGACTGAATTTATTGTCACAGCAGGTGTTATGAAATATAAAACTCTTGATCTGCTTGACTTGTTCTTCAAACGTGGAATAATTCCTGGGTATAAATGATATACATGTTCCAAGAAAATTTATTAAGTCCTTTGGGACACAAACATTTTCGAAATCTATTTCCTTGATATTTGTATTGGCATTCAAACCAAGTATTGATAAAGCTTTGCGCAAAAGCACACCAGTCATACTGCTCTTGTCAGGAGAATGCGTCTTCCTGTCCGAGCAAAAACTTGTTGGGAAATACGTGCCATTTTCTACCTCCATTCGACTGTTTTTTATCGAATCTTTCAAAAGGTCTAAAAGACTTTGAATTGTTTGAGCCTGATCAAAGACTAGAGTAACTCTTAACTCCGATCCATACACTATTCGGGAAGGAACTTTAGCAGCAGTTGATAGTTCAGTCTCGGGCAAAAGAAAGAAGCTACCATCTAATTGTGACGCTATTTCTGAGCTTGCCATGAAATATTTCCTAAGTATTGCATGTTTCATTTCGAGTTTAGAATACCTTAAAAAAATATTGGTTGTGAATTCTGAGAAGAAATTCTCTGGATCAGGAATAGAATATACTTCCAATGATTCATGTTTTCCGTTCCCGTACTCATTCAATATTTGATATTCTTCGTCACTTGGTTTAGACATGTTCAGGATTTTATTCACAATATGAGTTTTACCCGCCCCACTTCTACCAACTAATACTGTAATATTTTTTCCTCCCATGTGCTCTTTGAACTCCGTGGTTTTTTGTCTCATTTCATGGAATTTTTCACTAAAGATATTGTGTGTGTGAGCAGGAGAGCACGCAATGTTTTTACTAAGATTGAGCTGCAGCAAAGAAATGGATGCGCGTGTTAACTCAATTTCCCGTAACTTCTCTTTCATTTTCTTCGATTGAAAGTTTAAAGAAAATGAGTTATTGCGAGCTGACATTCCACATTACTCGATACTCTTGATGCACTTCATTTTCCCTTCTGATATCAAGTATCTTGTCATTTCGTCGACGAGAGCTCGCAAAGACGGAATCGCACTTTAACGTGCGATTTGTTGATATACTTATTTTTTAAGTTTTATGCATATTTGGAATTTTGGTGCAATTCAAATTATTTTGGTACCTGGTACTGTATATTAGCTATTTACGTTATTACTATTTTGGCAGGGATGAAATACTGCAGAAGTTATCATTTTACGTCACATATACTACTTGTACCTACGAAAACAAAAAAATAAAGAGAATGAAAGCTAACTTTGAACAATCTGCTAATAGTTCGACCACTAGACTTCATGAGCGGTTGTACGGCACAGGCTCTCTAAGTGAACGAAAAAATTACGGTTTACTGAAAATGAAAGCACAAAAACGTCATAAATCTATTAAAAGAAAGCACTGTGGAGACGGTGGAAGTTTTACACTTGCGTGCAGCACGACTTATAAAGTAATTGAAGAGTTGCTGAGTATTCCTATCAGGTTTTAGTACTATTGATTTATTGTCTGACCTCTTACGATATTTTGGAAGTAAATTGAGACTAACGCCCGCAAAAAACGGTTTCTGTAACGAAGTTTTTGAGGCAAGCGTCCAAAAAACAAAATTAATCCACGTATTTCAATATTGTTATCCAGGTGGAATGCGAAGACTGCACGAGAGCTATTGTTAAAGTATACAGTAATGCTTCGAAAATTCGTATGGAACCTGATGAGAGGTGAGAATAAAATATTGGAGCACTTTTGAAATATTGCATAAGCATTCTAATCAAAGAGGAAAGTTTGATGTATTACTCAGTAATATTGGGATTTCACCAAATGTAATAGCAATATCTGAGTCAGGTATAGCTCATGAGTTTATTATTGGTAATTCCATGGCAGAGATTGATATCCATTTCGATGATAAATTTTCAAAAAAACTGGCACAAATGTAAATTTCAGAATATAATTAAGAAAATGGATTAATTTTTTTGAAGTGTTAGCAAGCTCCATAGAGAGAATCGAATCAATTACGAAGGTATTTGTCGATATAAATATGCAACACTCGGATCATATTTGTACCAGGATCGGAGAGATGCTTGGTCTGGAAATGGCTAGATCTTATGTTGCAGGAGATCGAGGGTTCGGCACAGGTGAAAGATTTTTTTTTTAATACTTCAGCCCATTTAGTTAAAGTAATAATTCAAAATCGGCAGGAACTTCCGTCCTTTGTAAACTACGAGGTTGGACATAAATTTACATTTTTTTTGATTTCATAAATTGTAATTAGATTCTTAGAGAGGAAGTTAGAAAAAATCGAGCTATTATAGAGGTTAAAATAAAATGACTATTTGGATGAAGGAATAAGCTTTCGAAAATTATAGGAAGCGGATTTTCCAATTTCTTTAACACATGGTGATCTGAAGCCTTCAAACATTATGATTTTAGCGGATAATTCGGTAAATCACATAACAAGCTAATGTAGAATACCGTTACTCACTCTCTGAATTAGCTCAAACTTATCGATCTCGAACTTTCTGGATTCAATTATCGAGGATTTGACCTGATGAAATTATATAGAGCAGATCGCGCAGTCTTTTCTGTGAGAACTCTTCTTCAACACCATATTCCTATTGACTTCCCATGTAATGAGCAGGAAGAATCCTTCTTCAAATTTCTATATGAATATCATGCTGAGTTCAATCTCTTGAATAATAAAACGAAAAAAAACATTAGAGGTTTGATATACTTTACTAAGCAGTATGTTCTTCCAATAATTTTTTCTAGCTGAAGTTGAACAACTTGCCTTGGAGTGCCGAATATTTGAGCCATTGACTTGGCTGGAGGTGATTAATGCAAATATGAAAGAAACGACTATAACTTCAGTTATCGCGCAACGTAGGCAGCTATATTTTTTATCTTTCTAGTGTGTGCTTCAGACAAAATGGAAATCGAAACTAGACAAGGTATTTTCCATGCGCTTTCCTGTGTTCAAAGATTTAAGCCAATTTTTACAATAACTTGTGAACTTTGTTCAAATTTCAGCAAATCTGCTATTATTCAGTGAGCGGTGGCTAGCATACCAAGAATCTCGTTGGCTCCTTAATCATTGCACAAGTTGAGTCAATAAAAATGAGTGTTGTTGGTACGGTTGATAAACTCAATTAGGAAGATCAGAAAAAAGGAAGTTTGGAGACTACTGAGCTAGGAGCAAATAACATGCTGCTGTAGATGCTGTGCTGCTTGTTGTTCATAATAATCCAAATCAATATATGTGCATGAACTATACTTTCTTGATATATAAAGTGAATCTAGTTCGGTACTTCACAGGAGTTCATAATTAAGTACCTGTATTTACTTGAATAGTTTTTTATTTCTTGAGCAAAAAAGTGTCGATAGATACCGAGTTCTTTGTTAGTGTGACAGCATTTAAAAAAGTCTCTGTGAGTTCATGATTTTTTTTGCTTTTCGTGTTTTCGACTTTTCGTCCGTTTCTCGACTTTGTTTTTGTTTTTCTGTCAACTCAGCCACTGAAAATCCACGCATTCTTTTTCTTTCCCCTCCGGTCGTGTATTCGTATTGCAACTCTTTCTATTCTTTGCTTCATAAGTATTTGCTGTGTTGCAGTACTCGATTTTTTGGCTGTCTGAACTCTTCCTCGTACGCTTTTTCTCTATATCTCTATTATTATTAAGGTGTTCCGACCAGTCAATGTGATTTGTGTTTACTTTGTAATTCCACGTCAAGACAAGATTGGCAGAGAAGTAGGGACGCACGAGCAAGTTTTGCTATCGTATGCGGGAATAGCCCTATTCAAACCTCTGTTATTCTGAGAAAAAGTAAACGATGATTCATAGAGGTGTTCTTAATAGTTGCTGTGATCTATAACTTAATTTCTAAATTTCTGGAAATGGTGTTAAAAGCCAATACTTTGAAGGATCCATTCAGAAGTTCATGGAATAGTCGAACAATATTACTGCAGACAAGGGCTCGAAACTTTAAAACTACAAAAAGGCAATTTGTAAAAAAAAGTGCTTCGGTGAGCTTAGTAATCTCCGTATTAAATATTGATTTAGTTAGTGATCTTATTACGAAGTTGGATTTCACATCAAGCGAGGCACACCTTGCAACAGTATCTTTCATTTCTGGAGTTTTTACGGGACTAATTTCTCAATTTTCGTATGGGAGATCTGAAAAACTTCGTAGCAGTAGGGGGAAACTGCCTTCTTTTAGTTTAAATTCGAGTAACAGAGAATCTCTGGACTCACAGGCTTTTGTTGGGAGTGTTCTGACTCCAATTGATGGTAATTCTGTGGAGCAGGCAAATTGGTTCAATAAAATTGTCGCTGCAGCTTGGCCATATCTAGACGAGGCCACAAGTAATGCTATTACAAGGGCACTTGATCCAATCCTTAAAGCAACAAGACCGACATTCTTAACATCTTTAAGGTTTGAACGTTTCAGTTTCGGTTCAGTTCCTGCAATAATTCAAGGAGTTAAAGTTTATGATACACAAGATCGAGGCGCTGTTGAAATTGATCTCGAAATTTTCTGGGCAGGTGATCCTGATGTCGTACTTGGTATTAGAGCTGCCAATGATACCCTGAACGTTCCTGTCTCTCTCACTGAGCTACAGTGCGCATTTAAGTTACGTTTGATATTTGCACCTTTGATTGGTGTTTTTCCATGTTTTGGTGCTCTTACTATCGCTTTGGTAGAAGAGCCTAGTCTTGATTTTGACCTTCGTGTTGTTGGAGGAGATATCACCCTCGTTCCTGGTATCTCCCAGCCTTTGAGAACCTATATAAAAGCGCTGATAGGTTCGTACTTAGTCTGGCCTCGTTTCATAACAGTCCCAATGCCAGGCACAGGTTATGCTGTTCCTAAGACATCTTTCAAAAAAAGTGTTCCTGATGGTTCTCTTGAAATTACTCTGAATTCTAGAAATGGAGAATATATCGGAGATGAAATAGGATGTCAAGTCAGCTGGCAAACAAATAATATAATTGAGAACTTGGAGGAAATTCGTTTCAGGACTTTGATTGAGCCCACGGAGAGTTCATCTATACAAATTTCTGTTCAAGATGTATTGAACCAATCATTGATTTTGAACTGGTATTCTCGAAACTCCCTAGAAGCCAGCCACGTAGTCGGACAAGCATGCATTCCACTCCATGAGCTTTTGAAAAATGTGTCTGGAAACCTTATAAGGGAAAGTTCAAATATTGATCTTGGAGATTTTGTTATTGAGTTTGAAAATATAACGAAAAAAAATGGAGCTTCTCACGACAAAAGTATCAATGAAGTAGTGAGCAATTTCTCTAGGGTTCGTAATCGATTTACAAAAATTTTACCAGATGTAAAAGAAATCAGAACCCCAGCAGTAAATCCTACTTCTGACAGTAAAATTATTCAAGTCAGAATTCTATACTTTCCTACCAGTGGTACTGTAAATAACAAGTAAATACAACATAAGCCTATAGTGCATCTAAAGTCCGTGATAGATTATTTCTATATTTATACTCTGTTTTATTCAAAAATCTTCGCTTACGCGTAAGTATGCATTTTTAGAAAGATGGAATTTATGTCTTTCTGATATTTACTTAACTTCACTTGCCGCCTGAACATATCTCTCAAGTTCATTAAAGTTCAGATACTTATACGTTTCATCTGCGACAGTATCTAACATTTTAGTGTACTTCAAATACTCCGATGGAGTAGGAATACGGCCCGTCATGGCACACACTGCAGCAAGTTCCGCGGAAGCCAGATAAACATTAGCACCCTTTCCTAATCTATTCGGGAAATTTCTAGTTGATGTAGAGACAACTGTGCTCTTCTCAGCCACTCGGGCTTGGTTGCCCATGCAGAGAGAACAGCCAGGCATTTCCGTCCGAGCTCCAACAGCGCCAAAAATACTATAGTAGCCTTCGTTTGTTAGCTGCTCTTCATCCATTTTTGTCGGAGGAGCAATCCACAATCTAGTTGGGAGCCCTTCCTGTTGATTTTTTTCAAGTAAATTACCTGCAGCGCGGAAATGGCCGATATTTGTCATACATGATCCAATAAAGACTTCGTCAATTTTATCACCCATGACATCACTTAAAATGTGAGCATCATCTGGATCATTGGGTGCACAAAGTATAGGTTCTTTTATTTCATTCATATCGATATCAATCGTTGCGGCATACTCCGCACTGGTATCTGCTTCAAGAAGAGTGGGATTCATGAGCCAGCTTTCCATTGCTTTGATTCGACGTTCAATTGTTCGCCGGTCACCGTAGGAATTGCCAATCATCCACTTCAGCATCACGATATTCGAATTTAGGTATTCGATTATTGGTTCTTTATTCAGCTTAATCGTGCAACCAGCAGCAGAGCGCTCCGCGCTTGCATCTGAAAGTTCGAAAGCTTGCTCGCATTTTAAATTTTCCAATCCTTCAATTTCTAGGATTCTTCCACTAAATATATTCTTTTTTCCCTCTTTCGCAACTGTAAGTAAACCCTGGCGTATTGCATGAAGGGGAATAGCGTGAACCAAATCACGAAGCGTTATACCAGGTTGCATGGTTCCCTTAAATCGAACTCTCACACTTTCAGGCATATCTAATGGAATCACTCCAGTAGCTGCACCAAATGCGACTAAACCTGATCCGGCTGGGAACGATATTCCAATAGGAAATCGAGTATGCGAATCTCCACCAGTACCAACGGTATCTGGAAGAAGCATTCGATTCAACCAGCTATGAATCACGCCGTCCCCAGGGCGGAGTGATACACCACCACGATTGCGGATAAAGTCCGGAAGAGAGTGGTGAGTTAAAATATCAACAGGTTTGGGATATGCTGCAGTATGACAAAAGGACTGCATCACTAAATCTGCACTAAACCCAAGACAAGCTAGATCTTTGAGTTCGTCTCTTGTCATCGGACCTGTTGTGTCTTGACTTCCAACTGTGGTCATTTTTGGCTCGCAATACGTACCAGGTGAAACTCCTGTGTCTAAACCACACGCCTTCCCAACCATTTTTTGGGCAAGAGTAAACCCTTGAGCAACGTGTGCGGCTACACTAGGTCGACGAAACACTGCTGAAGGTGCCAAACCTAATGATGTACGGGCTCGATCTGTGAGTCCTCGCCCGATTATCAGTGGAATTCTTCCTCCAGCTTGAACCTCATCGAATAAAACTTCAGTCTTGATGACAAAGTTACTCAATTCTTCTCCGGTTTCATGAGATTTTACGATCCCTGTATACGGATATATATCAATTATATTACCCATTTGAATTCCTGATACATCCATCTCAAGCGGTAACGCACCACTATCTTCCATTGTGTTGAAGAATATGGGTGCTATTTTTGAACCTATACAAACACCTCCTGTTCTTTTGTTGGGAACAAATGGTATATCCTTACCCATATACCAAAGTATTGAATTCGTCGCTGATTTACGAGAAGAACCAGTGCCCACGACATCACCAACATATGCCAGTGGAAAGCCCTTTTCCTTCAACTCAAGAATTTGCTGTGGAGCATTATCAATCCCGTCCCTCGGATTTTTCAACATAGCAAGTGCATGAAGAGGAATATCCGGTCGACTCCAAGCATCAGGAGCTGGAGAAAGATCGTCAGTATTAGTTTCACCAGATACTTTGAAAACTGTAACTGTAATTTTCTCTGGAACCTTATCTCTGCTCATGAACCACTCCGCGTCTGCCCAAGACTTCAAAACTTGCGCAGCGTATGGATTTCCATTTCTTGCTTTCTCTTCAACATCATGGAATGAGTCAAACATTAACAAGGTATGAGATAATGCTATAACGGCCATCGGTGCAAGTGAGTCATCATCTAACGACGATATTAAAGGCGCAATGTTATATCCTCCCTGCATTGTTCCAAGTATTTGAACAGCCTTTTTACGATCTATCAGTGGGCTGGAAACTTTTCCCTCAAGCAAAGATGCTAACCAAGTTGCCTTAACGTATGCTGCCTCGTCTACACCGGGCGGAACTCTGTTTTCAAACAGATCTAACAAGAATTCAGCGTGATTGTTAGGTGGAGACTCCAAGAGTTGGGTTAATGAAGCAACTTGTGTTGCTCCGAGTGGCTTTGGAGCAATTTTAAGAGCGGCCCTCTCTTGAACATGCGCTTCATAATCATGAATGAAGGTATTCGCTGTATCAGTTGTCAACGGTCGAATGGGGAAAGCAGAAGGATTTCTATGGAACGGTGGTTTGTTCTCATAGCTGGTACCACGGGTGTACTTCTTCCCAGTGAGAACGCCAGAAGAAACATCGTTCGTTACAACCGGATCACCCAATAAGAAACTGCACAAGTTCGAGCGTGCTGAGGCATATCGGCGATTGCGTCCCCGAAGGAACGTTGAAAGCA
>MDTC01260668.1_pt1 | contig 11732 bp, 10 predicted proteins | sample 811181 | NCBI WGS metagenome assembly MDTC01 (sample SAMN05326644, study PRJNA326480) | marine metagenome | isolation source: seawater | place: Pacific Ocean: North | collected 2011
AGGGGCAGGGGGCATAAACATTTCATCATCCATAGGAAGGGTGCATAGGATATAGAGATCACTTTCTAGAGCGTTACCAGGGCTGATTACATAATCGGTGGCAAAGGCATATTCTTTTGTATCCAAGCGTAGATCTGCTTTCACTTTGCCTTCGTAGTGACACGCCACACAATTGAGCTCCAAGATGGGTTGAACATCTTCTACAAAAGAAATGGTTTTGGGAAGTCTTTTGAGAGGTTCAAGGACAACATCATCTGGCCATTCTGCTCCGTCCAAAATCCATTGTTTAAGAACATCTTTTTCTTCATCGGTTAGAGGATAATCCTTTTCCTCATTTTTAATAGGAGGCATAAAAAGTTCGTCATCAAGTGGAAGGGTAGTGGTCCAGTAAAGGGAGCTGGATTCTGGGTCCCCAGGGACCAACACATCCTCTCCAGCTAAGGTTGCTGCCTTTGTATCCAACCTTACATCCCCTTTGTCATTATCTTCCCGGTGACAACTTATACAATTGTGCTCCAGAATGGGTTTAACATCCCGGACAAAATCAATCTCCGAAGAATAAACGCTAACCAATGGCGTGATTAAGAATGCACAAAGTGCAGATTTAAAACCAAGTTTTAATAAACTCATAATCAAATATACTAATATCTCTTTTATTGGATATTAGCTAAGAACCTCAATCTTATTCACATCGGCAAGCTTTCATTTATGATGCACATCCACATGCCACTACTTATTTTCACTACTTTTCTTTTCACAAACATTACCAGCCAGGTTTTAGCCGAAAACCCGTCCAGTAAAACTCTGTTCTTAGAGAAATTAATGGGAACAGATGTTCGAATTGTGGTAGATGCTCCTCAAAGTGATAAACTTAAGAATGCGGTAAACTCAGCATACAAAGAAGGTATTCGATTAAACAAAGTTTTTAGCGACTGGGACGCTGAAAGTGAGCTATCGCACTTCTCAAGAAGTTCACAATTTGGAAAGGCTTTTCCTTTGTCCGAAGAATTGCTCAACATCCTGCTCTATAGTCAATCACTAGCTCGAAAAAGTGGCGGAGCTTTTGATGTAACCATTGGCCCGCTATCCCGGCTGTGGAGAATTGCCCGTCATCAAAAAAAGTTTCCTGATCGGAATAGAATAGAAAATACTCTCTTGAGGACAGGGTATAAAAAGTTGGAAATCAATGAATCAAACAGTTCTGCACGCTTGCTAGCTAAAGGAATGGTTCTGGATTTAGGTGGTATTGCCAAAGGTTACATTGCGGATCGAATGCTCGAGGTAATGAAAAGAAGAGGGTTCAACAGATGCTTAATAGATGCCGGAGGAGATTTAACCATTGGTGATCCTCCAAGAAACAAAAAGGGCTGGCAGATATCTGTGGGCGGAGTTTCTGATCCCTGTATCCCCGAACTTGAATTAGCCAATTGTGCAGTGGCAACATCTGGAGACATTGAGCAATATCTGGAAATTAATGGCAAAAGATATTCTCACTTGATTGATCCAAGGACAGGGAAGGGCATTGAGGGAAGAAAGCAGGTAACTTTTGTGGCTGAAAACGGTATGATTGCTGATGCCTATGCATCTACATGTCTTGTCCTTGGACATGAAAAATCCTTACAAATTTTAGAAGGCTTATCATTTTACAAATTATATTCAGTAATTTTGGATGATTCTTCATCTAGGGCATTTCAACTCTTTGAACATCACAGCGGCACGCAGGATTAAAAGCTTTAATCTTGTCAGTATTCAAATTTTGAACATATTCATTCTTTTACCTCATTTTCGTTATGTCTAGAGTCTGTGTAATTACTGGAAAACGCCCTAAAGTAGGCGGTCGTATCATTCATAAAGGTGTCAGCAAAAAAGCTGGCGGTATTGGTCTGCAGTTGGTTAAAAACAATAAGCGCACCTTTCGGCCTAACCTGCAGCGTGTTCGGGTTAAATTACCTAGCGGTCAAGTAAAGCGACAATGGGTATCAGTCAAAGCGATCAAGGCTGGAAAAATCCAAAAAGCTTAATTCTTTGCAATCTTGCCCTCCCGAACTGGGCTGCTAATTTATGAGTTCGGAGATAAAGTTTTGGAATCCATATACCTCAAAGATCGAGGTTGAAAAAATTTATGGAGAAAAGTGGTTACGCTTCATCTACGAGAGCAATCTGGGTAAGATTGGCTTATGGGGAATGGTGAAGCGAAAATGGTTCTCTTCATGGTATGGAAGGAAAATGGATGCTTGTGAAAGTCGAGCTAAGATCTTTCCTTTTATTGAAAAGTATAAACTTAATCAGAGTGAATTTCTTGATCCTCCTGAAATTTTCAAAACATTTAACGAATTCTTTTACAGAAAATTAAAACCAGATGCCCGACCCATAGATCCTGACGAGAACGGAATCATTTTTCCTGCTGACGGAAGACACTTACTCATCCCTGATTTATCAGAGGTTAAATATATATACGCCAAAGGTCAGAAATTCTGCCTAGAAAGCCTTTTGGGGTGTCCCGATCTTGCTAATTGTTTGAAAAATGGTGCCATGTTAATTAGCAGACTATGCCCAGTTGATTATCATAGGTTTCACTTTCCAGTTTCCGGACACTTATCTGCTACGACTTTAATTGATGGTAGCTTGTATTCAGTAAATCCAATCGCACTACGCCAGAAGATTGCTATTTTTTGGCAAAACAAAAGATATCTGTCAGTCCTTGATAATCAATACACTGGAAAAATTGCTCAACTTCTCATTGGAGCAACTTGTGTAGGCTCCGTCCACCAAACTAGTAAAAATGAATGTCTCGTTCATAAGGGAGAAGAGTATGGATATTTTTCTTTTGGAGGCTCATGTGTTATAACAATTTACCAGCCCAATCGGATTACATTTCGCCAAGACCTGATTGAGAAATCAGTTGAGGGACTTGAGAGTTACTTTAAGTTTGGCAATAAGCTGGGACAAATTATGGACTAAGTTGGAGGTAAAAAAACTTTCGCATGTTAATATGATTCCACCTTCCTAAATGAAAGCACAAATTTGGATTCGATAAATACAGATAAGAGTAGAGGCTTTACTGTGCTTGAATTGATTGTAGCTGTATCGGTTACAGCAGTACTCTCTGGGATGCTTTTGCTCATTTCTAATCAAGTCCTAGAAACAAAATCAAAATCTTCGGCAGAATTGGAACGCAATCAACTGGCACACTTTATTTTGGATCAAATACAGGAAGATTTACAGTGTGCCCTCTTCCGCAATGATGGAAATATATGGATGGCGATCAGTTTGTTGAGTGATAAAAGCAATAGCAGTGTTTGGATGGAAGCGCCAAAGAGCGAACTGGGGAAACCATCACTCGATTCATTAAGAATCATTGAGTCCGATTGGCCAACTGACGATTTATTAGATGCTGAAATCGATCCACTGGGCCAAGGACCTTTGGAAAAGTCCCGTTTTGGAGTAGCAGGTACATGGTTAAGGTTTTTCTCCCAAACACCCGAACTCGACCCTACCCTAAAAAATCAAGGAGCTGCCCGGGCAATCGCCTATCAAATTGTTCGTTATGGAATAACCGATTCCATTACATCAAGACAGAGGTATCAATTATTTCGTTCAGATGTTTCTGCTAAAAATACCTTTGAAGCAGGGTATAACTTATATCCAAATTTAGAAAATTCAGGGTATGGTAGTTCTGCCTCACAAGCGTCTCTTGATCCGAATGATCTTAGCACTCCGCGTATTCCTTACACTATTATCAACCCCATAATTAGCGAAGGTTCTGACTATCCCGCAACTTCCTTTTGCCTAGGTACAAATGTAATTGATTTTGGCATCCGAGCCTACTACCTCGAGGAAAATAGTTTGGGAACTGGCAACTTGGTTCAAATATTCCCTGTTATAGATTTGGACTCACCGGGAAATTTGCTTACCGATGAATTTTTTGCGACCTCCCATAAAACTTACCAAAGTATAAACGATCCTTTGTTCTATCAATTTCCTGATGTGATTGATGTTATGGTTCGTGTTATTTCAGAAGAAGGAGCTAGAATTTTAGAATCTTATGAGAACGGGGAAATACCCAATAACGAGAACATTAATTGGTGGAGCATAGCGGAGGAGCACTCCAAATCTTACATTCGTCGAGTAAAAATCTATGGGAAAGGGATTTAGCTTAGATAAATCCTCTTTGTTTTCTGTACTTTAACGGCGTAATTTTCATTTGCCTGCGAAAAAGTTGGGTGAATGAACTTTGATCATAAAAACCATTTTCCTTGGCAATTACAGAAAGTTTGTTTGAGGAGGAAAGTAAATCATCACAAGCAGCTTCAATTCGAGTTCTTGTAATGAACTGCATGGGTGCAATACCAAACAGTTCTACGAACCCTCGATGTAATTTCCGATGAGATAGTCCGGAAATATCGACTAAATCGCTAATCGAAATTTCTCCACGAAAATTATTACGGATATGATTGACTGCCCGACCTATTTCATCATCCCTTTCCCACTTTAATTCCTTATTGTCACCATCCCCATACGGTCGAACCGTACCCATTAATCCGATTACATCTTTGCGATCATTGAAAAGCGGATATTTATTGGTCAAATACCAATCCGGTAAGCCTTGACCATTAAATACTAATTCCAAGATGTTTAATTTTGCTTTCTTTGTTTCGAATATTTCACGGTCATCTCTTCTAAAATGCTCAGCCAGACGGGCAGGAAACAAATCAAAGTCTGTTTTTCCATACAATTCCTGCTGTGACAATCCTAAGCGGGGAAGAAACCCCGCATTTACAATGATTAATCTGTGTTCACGATCTTTGATAAAAAAACTCACCCCGGGTAGATCATCAAAAAGACTACTAACCAATAAAGAATTACACTGGTTTTTTTCAAACCAATCGGTGGCTTGTTGTATGGAAGCGACAGTATCCACAAAATTTTGACTGCTCATAATTTTAGATAATTACCAATGCATTTGTAGTGCAAGATAAAATAAATCTTAAAACGATGAAGATAACTAGGGATGAAGAAGTGTTACTTGCTTAAGATTTTTATTCTTTTGCAATTAATTTTAATCTTTAAAAACCCCACAACCGAAACTGTGGGCAGAATTAGCACAAAATTATTACATTGCTTCCAAGGAGGAAATTCCGATTACTCTAGCCCAAGCTTTTTTAATTTCGGCCGAATGACAAATGAACAATATCCTTGGTCGGGGTTTTTAGAGTAATAATCTTGGTGGTAATCTTCGGCCGGGTAAAATTTTGGAACTGGAACAATTTCTGTAACAACAGGATCTTCCAATTTTTTGGAAAGGTTTTCTTTCCAAGATTGTGCTAATTCTTGCTGCTCTGAGTTGTAATACATAATCGTAGAGCGATATTGAGTTCCAACATCTGCACCTTGTCGATTAAGAGTGGTGGGATCATGAGCATCGCCAAAAATGCTTAGGATTTTCGAGAAGGATATTTTTTGAGGCAAATATTTGATTTTTATCACTTCGGCATGACCAGTTTTACCCGTACAAATATCCTGGTATGTTGGATTTATTAAATCACCTCCCGCATACCCAGAAATAACTTCCACAACTCCATCTAATTTTTCGAAAACCGCTTCGGTACACCAAAAACAACCTCCTCCAAGTAATGCGAAATCATGAGCATAACTTTCTTTTGAGTTTTTAGTATTTGTCATGACTCCCTTATTATCCGCTAGTACAAAAATGCCAAGGAGGCTAAATAAAAAAATAAGTGGGTAAGTTGATTTCATTGTTTATTTGTTATCCATTCATGACCGCGTTGTAGCAACAATTTATCTGCTTCCAAAGGTCCCCATGTACCAGCGGCATATTTCTCCAAACCTTGATTGCCCATTGATTGCCAAGTTTCTAGAACTGGGCTTAGCAATCCCCACGAATGCTCTGCCTCATCCCCACGAATAAATAAGGTTCCGTCGCCAGCCATCGAATCAAGAATTAGCCTTTCATAGGCTTCGGGAGTATTAGATCCAAAAGTAGTATCGTAGCCAAATGAGAGATTTACCGGCTGAAGCTTTGTCTCAAGACCAGGTGTCTTGGAGTTAAGACTTAAACTAACACCCTCATTCGGTTGAATTCTGATTGTCAGTAGGTTAGGAGAAAGTGGACGGTTGGAATTTTCTCCAAAAAGAATGGCTGGTGGGCGGGTGAATTGAACAACAATCTCACTCACTTTTTGCTTCAATCGTTTTCCCGACCTGATGTAAAAAGGTACGCCTTTCCACCTCCAATTATCCAATTGTAGACAAAGAGCGGCATAGGTTTCTGTTGATGATGTGCTTGGAACATCATCTTCATCAAGGTAACCCATAACTTTTTCGCCTCCGACCAGTCCCTCCGAGTAGACACCACGAACCACTTCTGGATGAGAATTTTCTAAGGACAAAGGTTTAACTGCCTGAAGTGCCTTTACCTTCTCATCTCTTATTGCTTCAGGATCCAAGGATGAAGGTGGTTCCATCGTTGTAAGGGCAAACAATTGCATGACATGATTTTGAATCATATCACGTAGAGCTCCGCTTCGATCATAATAACCAGCCCGTGAGCCGACACCCAGATCTTCTGATACAGTAATTTGTACGCAAGATACATAATTTCTGTTCCAAACTGGCTCAAAAAGAGAGTTTGCAAACCTTTGAACCAGAAGGCTTTGAACCGTTTCTTTCCCCAAGTAGTGATCAATTCTAAAAACTTGAGATTCTGCAAATCTACGGTTGATCATTTGATTAAGTTTGCGGGCACTTTCTAAATCCCGACCAAAAGGTTTTTCGACAATTACTTTGGATGCAGATGGAGTATTATGGTGCATTCTTGCCAACCCACTATTTCCAAGGTTTTCAAGAATTGGTAAAAATCCGGATGGCGGGGTAGATAGGTAGAATATTACTTGCACATCTTGACCAACTGATTTTTCAATTTCCCCAATTTTGGTTTTTAAAGATTCAAAACTTGAGAGGTCATCGTAAGCCCCACTATGAAAGGAAATCTCAGGAGATAATCTATTCCAAATATCCTCTTCAATCGATCTTCTAGAGTAGGATGCAAGTGAATTTTTTAAACTTTGACGAAAATCCTCGTCCGAAACTGATTTGCGACCATAACCGATTAAAAAGAAGCGGTCTGGAAGTAATTCATCTACTGATAAATTGAAGAGTGCAGGTACAAGCTTACGGGAGGTAAGGTCTCCGGATGCACCAAAGATAACCATAACCGTGGGAGGAATAGATCGTTTGCCAAAATTTGTCATAAAATTCCCATAATATCCTTACTGAAATCCTATGGAAAGAGGGAAACGTTTTCATGATGAAAGATTTCATCACTCTCTTTTCCAAGATCCACTTCAATAACATCGAATCGAAAGTGAGGAAATTTTGGGTAATTCAATCTCAAGAAATCTCGACAAGCATGGTTGATTGCCTGTCTTTTTTTTCGATTAAGTGAATGGAATCCACTATTTAATGAATTGGACGATCTTGCCCGAACTTCTACAAATACGAGGGATTCTTTATCTCTGGCAATTAAATCAATTTCCCTCCGGGCATCCAATGAACTTTTCCAATTTTTATGTAAAATTATAAATTTTTTTTGCCTAAGGTGTTTTCGTGCCAACCATTCACCATACCAACCTCGTACTCGATTATTTTTTAAATGCGTGGGTATTCTTAAAGCCCAAATGGACTCGTGCAGAGTTCTAATAACAAAAGTTTTATTCAGCGCCATTCGTGCTTAGGGTAGCGACCAGCCAAATCCTTTTTAACACTTGGATAAGAACCCTCCCAAAAACTTGGCAAGTCTGAGGTTCTTTGAACCGGTCTGCGATTAGGAGCCAGTATTTCAACAACTAAGGGATATCTTCCAAATACAATTTTAGGGTGTTTTTTAACATCGTAAAGCTCTTGAAGAACGGCTCTCAAAACTACTTCTTCTTTTGGGGAGTAATCTAAAGAGTAGGGTCGTTTGCCAACTCCTAAATCAAAAGCTTCAGGGACAGCCTGTTCTAAAAGTTCCTGTTCTTCTTGGCTAAAGGTATTGAGTAAAGGTAAAAAAACTTCTACATTTTTGATTTCTTTCCAAGAAGACAAATTGAGGCAAAGCTGCTCAAGAAATAAACCTTTGGTATCATCATCTATTTCGTTAATTCCTAGATCAGGAAAGTTTTTTGATAGAAAGCTTTGACGATTTAAAAGCTTTTCTACCCGAGCGTTCCAATTCTTTAGCTTTAGCGTGCCAGTCATTAATGCCTTCGAGTAAGCTTTGGCTTTCTCCTCCTGACTCACATTCTCCATTTCAGAAATAGATAAAACAAAGTTCCCCCATGCTTCTTTTGTTCTTTTTAAGACTTTTCTCGAGTGCGAATCCCAAAAAATCTCAGAAGATTTTACGATCCGCCCTTGTAAGACATCTCGAACCCACTTTTCATCAAGCCCATTAGCATCACCCATTTCCAAAACCATTCTACCCTTGAACTTCCTTTCCATCACTTGCAGGGCAAGGACAAAGGTTTCCCTGCCGACTACCGAATGATTACTCAAGTGCAGGTTTCTGCCAAAATAATCCTCATAAATATTGCGAGCATGACTAACCACATAGGCAACTTTATCAGGGAAGGATTGAAGTAAAGTTTTTGCCAGGTTTTCGTAGTTCGGTAACTCGAGTCGATAAGAAGTTCCTACCAAATTACATAATTCCCGAGCAACCAGTTCAGCTTCTTGGCACCTTCCCGCATGAACTCCAATTTTTTTACATTCTTGAACAGAAAAATTCCTTCTTTTCGCATCCTCAAAGGCCAATAAGAGGCAATAGATGTCCGATCTTGGACTTGGTATTGGGCAAAAATCCTCCAACCCATTTGACGAAACGATAGGTCGCCCTTCAAGCATACCCAAAACCAGAGAAATTGTTGGTAGTAAGTTATTTTTTTTACCAACAAGTAAGGCATGTGCCCAGCTAGGATGAGTCGGTAATTGACTCATTTTTTTCCCATGCTCTGTTAATTTATTCTCTTTATCAATCGCTCCCAGAAATTTTAATTTTTCCTTTGCTGAACAAACGGATTCTTCTGGAAATGGGTTAAGTAGATTTAACTTCTCAAACGGAATATCCATACCTGCTAAATTTAAATAAATCTCACTTAAATCTATGCGTAAAATTTCAGGACTATCAAAATCTGGTCGCTCATCATGTTCTGATTTTGACCAAAGCCTTAGACAAAAACCTGGCCCTAATCTACCAGCTCGACCTGCTCTTTGCTCGGCCGAGCTTTTACTTATTGATTCGCTCAACAACGCGTTGATTCCACGAATGTTGTCATAGCGTAATTTTTTGGCTTTTCCGGTATCAATTACAATTCTTACGCCTTCAATAGTGAGGGATGTTTCGGCAATATTCGTGCTGACTATTATTTTTCTTTTCCCAGTTGATAAAAGGGCCAAGTCCTGCTTTTCGGGAGATAAATCACCATAGAGAGGCCTGACATCTAATCCCCTTGCCCAAGTGCTTGAAAGAATCGAACTTACGGTTTTGGATATTTCATAGGCACCATCTAAAAAAACCAAAATATCTCCTTCTGTTTTTTTTAAAAGGTTGGGCAAGATTCCAACCACAGTTTTCCAAACCGGAAGATGTCGCGATGGTGCTTTATATTCAATTTGGACCGGAAAAGAACGACCTGAGAACTCAACGAAGGAAGCTTCAGGCATGTACCTCATTAATGAGTTTGTGTCTAGAGTAGCTGATGTTACTACCAATCGAAGCTTACCCTTTTGGCTTCTTGAACGCTCTAAGGCAAGAGCAAGGGCAAGATCGAGTTGAGCACTCCTTTCATGAAATTCATCTAGAATTAATACCTCCACATCATCAAGAATATCACCGCCAAGAAGTTTATTGAGAACAATTCCATCAGTGGCGTAGATAATTTGAGTCTCTTGACTATGCCTTTTATCGAACCTGACATGATATCCGACCTCATTACCCAATTCCCAATTTGACATTTTGGCGAGCTGTTTTGCTAACATTCTCGCAGCAATACGACGAGGTTGTGCCACTAAAATCTTACCTTGAACCAAACCTGATTTTTTCAGCAAGTAAGGAAGGGCAATTGACTTTCCTGACCCAGTGGGGGATCTTAAAATTAAATGGGGCTTTTCACTCCATTTTTGTTTTATCTTTTCGAATTCCTTGAATAACGGAAGGTTTTTAAATAATTCCACATCCCGAAACTTTCTGGGTTCGAATATTTTTCAATCACAAAAAAGAGGGGAACTTGTCGATTTCTACTTCTTTCAATTTAAGTTAAGAAATTTTTAAAACTTTTCTTGGTTTAAGCTCTTTTCGCTAAATACTAATAAGAAGTATACGAACCATAAGTTTTGACCTAGCATTATTTATATTCCAATCCCTAGAGATTTGTACTTTTAAATCGATAATCCTTTATATTATGTCAACTTTTCCACCTTAGCAAAACGATCCCAAAGTACGCCATTTTGACAAAATTCGCTTTTCTAAAATAGGGACTTGTATTGATCCAGCATCCGCTTGGCTGGTAGATCTCCCTTTTGTGCAGCCACTGACAGCCATTGCTTTGCTGCTGAAGGATTTTTCTGAACCCCTTTGCCGGACAGATTCATCAATCCAATGAGACGAGCAGCTTCGGGATATCCCCCTTTTGCCAAAGGTAGTAACATTGAATAAGCTTTTTGGTAATCTCTTGTTTTACCAATCCCAGTGTAATATTTTCTGGCCTCATTCAAAATATCTTTGTCCCCAAACTGAGAAGCATTACCGGAGACAATTTGTTCCGTTTTTCCAAAAACTGAAAAATCCTTACTAAGGTTGAGTTTTTCCAAATAAGCTTTTGCAAGTTTATGGTCTTGTTTTGCCGCTTTTCGAAGAAAACCAACCCCTTGGTTCAAGTTTTTTGGTAAGGAATCATCTCCCTCTGCTAATAACATACCCAAAACATACTGTGCTTCTGCGAAATTTTGCTTTTCTGCAACTTTGAGCCATTGAGCTGCCTTGACCGAACTTTGCAAAACCCCATCTCCATTATAATAAGCCATTCCTAAGTTAAATCTGGCAGTCAGAGACCTTGTCCGAACAGCCTTTGAGAGTAAAGTAACCCCTTTTTCTGGATCACGCTCTAGCAAGCCAGGCAGACCTTTTAAATAAAGTGCACCAATCGTAGCTTGTGCCTGCGGGTATCCTGCATTTGCAGATTTTTCAAATAAATCAAGGGCACGGGGCACATTGGTTGGGATCACTTGAAAATCAATCTCGCCCATGCAATACATTGCGACCGCATCACCCTCGGATGCCTGCCGCTGGAGTAATAGCGCCGCGTCTTGGTATAACCTTGTAGCTTCCGAAAAATCGCCCTGAAGCATAGCAAGATTCGCAAGATTGTAAGAACCAAATGGATGACCTTTTTTTAAAGAAGCTTCAGACCATTGTTTGGCAGCTTCTAAATTTACTGAGCAACCCGCTTCACCTGCACGTAGATAAATACCTAGTAAGCCCATATAGTAAGGTGATCCCTCTTTGGCTTTCATTGCAAGCTGCTCGTAGCTAAGCTCTTTATTCCATATTTCCTTACTCCAGCAAAAAGGAATTACTAGGAAAGTAAAAATAAATGTTGTAAAAAATTTCATTAAACAAAAAAGAAATCTTAGAATTAGCTAATCGAACTTAAGTTCCAAGCTTGAAAGGATTA
>MDTC01107551.1_pt1 | contig 11731 bp, 10 predicted proteins | sample 811181 | NCBI WGS metagenome assembly MDTC01 (sample SAMN05326644, study PRJNA326480) | marine metagenome | isolation source: seawater | place: Pacific Ocean: North | collected 2011
CGGCGGCGCCTACACCTTCCCGCTGTTTTTAGAAAACGCGGCCATCAAAGGCGCGGCGGCGCCCAGCCCGCTCCCCTCAGATTCACAAACGCTATAGCGTCTGCTCAGGAATCCGGTCGGTGTGGGTCGTTCAGGTCCATGACCGCCTTGTCATCCATGTTCATGTAACGGGCAGTCAGCCATCGGCGCACGTATTCATTCTCTGCGTCATAGCGTTTAGCCTGTAGAAGGACATTAAAGCGTCTATCCTTTACATCAACGCCCACTCCAGCCTGGTATTGCCAGTTCCCCCAATTGACACAGGGGTCATAGTCGATCAGCTGTGACTCGAACCAGGCGGCTCCTAAACGCCAATCGACTTGAAGGTCTTTAGACAGATAGCTCGCCACGATTTGACGCCCTCGATTGGACATATAGCCGGTCTCAAGTAACTCAACCATATGAGCGTCAATAAAGGGGATGCCGGTCTCGCCCTGGCACCAGGACTCAAAGGCCGGGCCGCGCCCTTTCCACTGCTTCATGTTGCCTTGAGTGCCTTCAAGCTGGAATAGTTTTGAGCCAACTTGGAAAGCGAGGTGATGAAAATATTCTCGCCAAAGTAGCTCAAATTGAAGCCAATAGGTGCTTTGGTTCTTCGTTCGCTGGCTTTCAAAACACTGAATCTCATGGATGAGACGACCAGGCGAAATCGAACCAAGAGCCAAGTAAATTGAGACCCGACTCGAGTCAGACCAGTTGAGCATGCCGTTGCGGGTGTCCTTATAATGCGCCACAGACTCGGTTTGCCATAAGTACCGATTCAGCTGCTTAAAGGCACCTACAGCACCAAATTCAAGCCCGGCTATCGGTGAGTCGGAGTGTATGGATACTGGCTCATAGCCAAGGTCTTTGGCTCGGGGAATAGGAGGCACCGGTAGGGGATTCGGATTCAGGCTGGTGGGAGCCGTTTTCGGGGCGACTGGAGTCAAGATGGGTTCAATGGATTTTCTAAATTGAGTGAAGGACTTTAAGCGGATCTTGGTGTCATTCTTGATGACCCCTGGGTCCAGCAAGACGTCATTCCATGTACCGACTAAAGATAATGTTTTACCCAGACGACTGCACAAACGATCCTCTACCCGTTGTTCATACGTGGTTTTCCCGCGGCTGTAATACAGGTGGCTTGCGTTGACTTCTTTGGCGATTCGACTGAGCTCGGTGACCGTGTCGCCTATCCGAACAATTAAGCCGTGGCCGATATCCCTGTACTGCTTAGCCAAGGCCGATAGGGTCTCCAAGAGAACACCAAGACGCCGACCACTGCTGCGCTCCAGGCCCAATCGGCCAGTGCCGTGCCAAAATGGGTCGAGGATGTAAACGGCACAAATGGGGAGGCCAAGAGAGATTGCATTTGTCAGTGTGAGATTGTCATCCAGGCGCAAATCGCAGCGGTGCCAAACGATAGTATGCCTGGGTTTTATTGGATTTGGGTTCAATTTAAATGCTCCACAGGAAATGAGGCTTGGACGTCAGATTCAGCCGAGCATCGAGCGGTTGCAGCCGGGGGGAGGAGAGCGTGTTGACCATGGCGCCAGCGCCGGCCGCAATGGTCTTATTTAAAGGCTTATGAATCTTCCATTTCGGATAAGGCCGCGTCGGCTTGAGTGCGTACGGAATCTGCGCGAGACGCCTGAAGCGTGTCCAGGTACTTTGCGTCGATCCCATCCTCGAGATAGGAACCGGAGAAAACACAATCCTCAAAATGCTGGATGTTCGATGGCCCTCCGGCCACGGCAGCGCGCAGATCATCTAAATCCTGATAGATGAGCCAATCGGCACCGATCTCATCTTCAATGTCGTCGGTGGAGCGCCCATGGGCGATTAATTCATGCGCCGCAGGCATATCAATTCCATACACATTTGGATATCGAACCGCAGGCGCAGCGGAGGCGAAGTAAACTTTTTTTGCGCCCGCCTCACGTGCCATTCGAATGATCTCGCTACATGTTGTCCCTCTGACGATTGAGTCATCGACGAGCAGGACAACTTTGTCCTTAAATTCTAGGCCAATTGGGTTCAATTTCTGTCGAACAGATTTCTTTCTGACGGCTTGCCCGGGCATGATGAAAGTGCGACCAATGTACCGGTTCTTAATGAACCCTTCGCGCAGTTTTGTCCCAAGGTGGTAACTGACTTGAATGGCTGCCGTGCGACTCGTGTCTGGAACCGCGATCACGACATCAATATCGTGATCTGGGCGTTCAGACATGATTTTCTTAGCCAAGAAGTCGCCCATCCTGAGACGGCTCTTGTACACCGAGATTCCGTCGATGATTGAGTCTGGTCGTGCGAGATATACGAACTCGAAGAGGCAGGGTCGGTGACTGGGCGTATCGCTACATTGATGTCGTATGGCGGGGGCGCCGTCATCTTTAAAGACCACACCTTCTCCCGGTTTAACATCGCCCAGTAGATCGAAATTCAGAGCATCAAGCGCGACGGATTCAGACGCCACCATATATTCGATTAAGCCCCCCGCATGCCTTTGCCCGAGAACCAAAGGACGAATTCCGTAGGGGTCTCGGAAAGCCACGAGTCCGAAGCCTGGGATCATTAAGGTGACCGCGTAGGCTCCGCGACAGCGCCGATGCACGCCTTCAATGGCCTTAAAAATGTGGCTCGGCAACAATTTATCGAAGCCTTGTATAGCCAGTTCATGAGCGAATACGTTTAAAAGAATTTCCGAATCCGAGTTGGTGTTGATATGTCGCTTGTTTTTCTCGAACAACTCACGGCGTAGAGCGTCGGCATTGGTTAGGTTTCCATTGTGGGCCAGTGCAATTCCATGGGGCGAGTTCACGTAGAGAGGCTGGGATTCATCGGCCGAGCTACTGCCAGCCGTTGGATAGCGGACATGGCCAATGCCAACTCGTCCGGCGAGCGCGCGCATGTGGCGAGTACGGAAAACATCGCGAACGAGACCCTTGTCCTTGTGTAGATGAATTCTGTCTCCAGCCGTCGTCGCTATGCCGGCCGCATCTTGCCCGCGGTGTTGGAGAACTGTCAGAGCGTCATAAATGCGTTGATTGACTGGCTCTCGCCCAGAGATCCCCACGATTGCACACATGACAGCTGCCCTCAATTGGTATCAGACGGCCGAAGCTATCGCTTACTGCGCTCGGTCACAAGCCCCTCCGGTCACATTTTCGCGCTTCATGCCAGAGAACAATATTGAGACCACTTGCTTGAACCACCGGCAGTGAAAAAAAACGGCCCTCCCGTAAACTCTTTGGCACTTTCCCGCGTCGAACTATTCGACCGGCTCTACGGCACCGTGAGGGTGTCTCGAACCAATTGCGTGTAGAGGAGACAAAGGTGAGTGGTTTGGACGACGAGTTATTGAATCAAATAAAGAGAGTTTATCAGCCTGAGGAGGCAGGCCTTTCGGAGTCAGAGTTTATCGATGGCGTGACGGGGCTCGTTGGCCAGCGGCGACGTCGACAGAGATTGGCTGCCGGCCTGATTATGGCGGCTGCTGTTTGTGGGTCTGTAATGGCCAGCCAAGTAGAGGAAAGTGAGCTTGGCCACAGTGGCGATAGGCTTGAGGCCGTCACTCAGTCTTCTCAGGTAGGATTAGACGAGACTGATTTGGAACTCGTTGAGGTCTATCAAGTGTGGAGCGAGGCCGCTGGAGGCCTCGAGTCTGATGTGCTCTTTACAGAGATTGATTCCTCGTCATCGGCAGAACAGGGGATCGAGGCTGACTGGTCCCCTGAATTGGCTGCGATTTCAGATTTAATAGATGTGACAGATATTTAAGGAGAAAACATGAAAAGCATAAGCGTTAGTCAATTTTTGGTCGTCGGCCTTATTATGGGCCTCTGTGGTCAAGTTCATGCTGAGCGTCGGGGTAAACCAGGGGCAATAGGGCCTAAGCGAATGGGCAAAATTATCAAGAAACTCGGTGTCGATGAGGCCATACAAACGAAGATTAAGAGTGTCGTTTTTGAGTCTCGAAAGAAGACGATTGGTTTGAAGGCGAAGCGCGACGAACAGCGCCTTGAGCTTGAACAGATGATGTCTGTTAGTGAGCCTGAACGCTCGGCCGTTATGCAGATGATCGAACAAATTGGTCAAACGACCATCGCGATGCGCAAGTTGCGTGTGGGGACGATGTTGACCATTAGAAGCATGTTGACCCCTGAGCAACGGACGGAGTTGACAATTTTGATGGAACGCAGGCGTTCAAGACAAGGTCATAAGCGGGGCCATCGAAAGGGCCCACGAGACCGGGCACTGCGCTGAGGCTACCCGAACCGAGGTGAACTGCGCCGGCCGTCGGCAACCGGATGGGGCCCTATGAGACACTTCGTTAATAGGTTTAGGTGCTACTAGGGTTTGTCTGTCAATCCTGATGGGCGTCCCGAATCGTCACTTAAAACGGTCAGAGATGGCTCGTTCACGAGTCACACGCTCGCTATCACGTACCATTCGGTCGACGCAGACGCGGTTTCTCGGAGCTTTCCTATTTAAGTTTGTTGGCGTTTAATCGCGATCGTCCTTATGCTTCTGGTCAGGCAAGATAAGGAGTCTATGTTGAGAGAAGATAGCTTTATGAAGGCCGTATTTCACGGCGTCATCGAGAGTGACCTGATATTCCCGTACCCAAAAATGGGAGACGAGGAGAGTGAGACGGTCGCGATGATCCTGGAAAGTATCCGGCGCTTTGCGGAGGCCTATATCGATCCCGCCCAGATCGATTCCGACCACAAGCTATCCGATGAGATTTTGGCTAAGATGAAAGAGTTGGGGCTTTTTGGTCTGATCATTCCGGAAGCCTATGGGGGCTTTGGACTCTCCAATACAGCCTATGCGCGTGTCATGGAAGAACTGGGGGCTATCGACCCAAGCTTAGCTGTGACCGTTGGTGCTCATCAATCAATTGGTTTGAAGGGCATCCTCTTAGCTGGGAATGCGGAACAAAAAAGGAAATACCTGCCGTCTTTGGCCACAGGAGAGACCGTAGCGGCTTTTGCGCTCACCGAACCCAGTGCTGGCAGTGATGCAGGCAGTATAAAGACCCGTGCTGAATTATCTGAAGACGGCACGGAGTACATCCTGAATGGGTCAAAAATTTGGATCACCAATGGTCGCTTCGCTGACGTCTTTACAGTGTTTGCGCGTACGACAAATCCAGATGGAAGCGGGAAACCAAAGATTATTGCTCTGATTGTTGAGCGCCAACATGGCGTTAAAAACGGACCGGATGAAGACAAACTGGGCATTCGAGGTTCGTCGACGACCGACTTGTTTTTTGACGATACGCGAGTCCCCGTTGAGAACGTTCTCGGTGAGCCAGGAGCGGGTTTCAAGGTCGCGATGCAGGTTCTAAATAACGGTCGTTTTGGATTGGCAGCAGGCTGCATCGGAAACAATAAGAAGCTCATCGCTTTGGCAACAGAGCGTTGTAATGAGCGGGTCGCATTCAAGAAGAAAATCGGTGAATTTGGGATGGTCAAAGACAAAATTGCGCGCATGATGTGCGAGACCTATGCCCTTGAGAGTATGACCTATTTGACGACGGGTTTGATAGATGCCGGCGTGCCCGACTATTCCCTTGAGAGTGCCATTTGTAAAGTGTACGGGTCGGAGTCCTTATGGACGACATGCAACGAGGCACTGCAGATTGCGGGTGGTCTAGGCTACATGTGCGAATACCCATACGAAAAGATTTTGAGAGATGCTCGCATCAACCTGATCTTTGAGGGAACAAATGAGATATTGAGAGCCTTCATTGCGCTTTCGGGTCTTCAAGGGCCTGGAAACCATCTCAAGGAAGCGCTGCAGGCTATGCGAGAACCCATCAAGGGGTTTGGTGTGCTAACGGGTTTTGTCGCGCGGAAGGCAAAGCAAACATTATCTCCTGATCGCTTGTCCGGTGGCCATGACGCATTGCGGAAGGAAATCGTTCTCTTTGAAGAATGTACATCGGAACTGGCCAAGTGTGCCGAGCGGGTGTTGCGAAAGCACGGGCGTCGTATCCATCTGATGCAGTTCGCCCAAAAACGTTTGGCAGAAGTGGCTATGGATTTGTATGGCTTGGCTGCCGTCATTTCGAGAACCACGGCATTCATCGAGGAAAAGGGAGAGGACAAAGCTGCGCGTGAGATTGAGCTCGCTCGAGGCTTTCGTTGCATGATCGAAGCGCGTGTCCGCTCCAAGCTGAGCCGTATGGAACGGGATGAGGATGAACTGCTGAAACAAATCGCAGAAACGACCTATGAACGTGGTAATTATCCGTTTGGGATTATTTGATTTTGAGCGCCTACAGGGGCAAGCAGTGCCTTCTGTAATGGCTTGATAACTGTCTTCACTAAAAGCATGTCATTTAGAGTAACGATCGGTACTCGCCGATACTCTACCAGACATGAATTTGGCTATACTGTGGCACCAAAATGATCTTCGACTGGATGACAACCCGGCGCTCGTGGCCGCGGCTGCTCATTACGACGGTCATGTCTTGCCAGCCTTCTGCTTTGACCGTGTTGAGTGGGCTCAACTCAATCCACAGACTCTCGCATTTCGTCTAGAAACTCTCCAAGACTTGAGACGTCAGTACAGGGTTGCGGGTACCGACTTACTTGTCATCGAAGGGCGTCCCGAGCTTGTGCTCCCTAAATTGGCATCTGAGTTACAGGCCGGGGAGGTATTCTTGCACAGCCGTTACACGGCACCGCATAGGGCCATGGTCACGGATGTCATCGGAGAATTGGAAGCTGGTGGAATTAAAACGAGTCAACACTGGGGCGACACACTTTTTGACCCGGAGTCACTTCCGGACGAACTTCGAGACCCGCCATGGCAGTTCGGCGAATTTCAGGAGCTGATCGCCGCGCAAGGTATGCCGCCCAAACCGGTTGGCCGGCCAACCCTTGCTGCCGTCGATGCCCCATTTGGACCAATGCCAGCCTTGGGCGACTTTGATTCCAAAGTAGACCGTGAACACCGAAGCCTACTCAGTGGACTCGAGGGCGGAGCATCCCAGGGTTTGAGACGGCTCAAAACCTTTTTGCAGGATGGGGACCATGCGCGTGACTACGCTCGGAAGCGCGATCAGCTCCTTTCCCAAAATGCGACGTCAAGACTATCAGCGTATCTCGCTCAGGGGGCCTTGTCGCCGAGACAGGTGTTTCACGAGCTTAAAGATTATGAGAAGGCGCGCGTCTACAACCGGTCGACACGTGAACTGACGCAGGAATTATATCAGCGTGAGTTTTTTCATCTGGTCGCTCTAGCGAAGGGCGAGGCCGTTTACGCGCTGGGCGGAATCAATGCGACAGAATTGAAATGGGATTCCGATCCCGAGATTTTCGACCGTTGGCGTAACGGGTTGACTGGGTGGCCGTTTATCGATGCCCATATGCGTGAGCTCGCTGCAACTGGCTATATGACCTTTCGCGGCCGGCAGAACGTGGCCTGTTTTTTCGCTCGAGATTTAGAACAAGATTGGCGAGTCGGCGCCCGGTATTTCGAAACCCAGCTTGTCGACCATGAACCCTGCTCGAATATGGGCAATTGGCAGAGGTCTGCAGGGGTCAGTCCGAGTCCACTTAGCCACCGCTTCAGCATCCGGCGGCAGTCGATGCGCTATGACAAAGAGGCTCGCTATATTCGTCAGTGGGTACCTGAACTGTCCAAACTGCCAACACCAACCATCCATGAGATGAATGGGCGCGATTGCAGTTTAGAAACGGGCGCATTTGGAGTGCGTCTAGACGAGGCCTATCCAAGACCCATCTCCCGAAAAACGTGGAAAAAACGCGTGTAGAACAGTGGCTCAGGCTGCTGTAAGAGCCGCCGGTTTCCCCACACTTGGAGTGTAAAGACGATGGATAAGTCGACGACGGCTCATTTAGCCCGCTGGCCGAAACATATCCCGCCTCAAAGATACGGAGGCGGTGGGCTGCAGTGGACCATTGAGCGGCTCGCTCTTAATGACCGACATGCTGTGGTGGATCTGTACGAGGCTGTCTTGGGTTTGGTTGGCCTGCAGGATTGGACTGTTGCCGATCGAGCGGCGAGTTTTCGGTCGCTCGAGGCTTGGATGTTGGAGACATCTTGGAACCAACTGCGGCGAGATGTGGCCGCTGTTGGCCCGGATACCTATGCGGAGTTTGGCTCTAATTCGACTCTCCGAAAAGTTGTTCATGACATGCGTGGGGGGCCGATGACCTCACTCGCTCTGGACTTAAGCCTCGTCTCTCTGGGCCGGCTTGACGACGTCGACCCGACTCGAGTTTTCCTATTAGCGCGCGACGTTTGCAAGATCATGCGCAACAGCTTTCCGGATATCGACAGGGACAAATACAAGGCTGACATGGCTTTGAAAAGTCACTCCGTAAGGCTCCTGGTCGACAAGTGGCGCCGTCTAGAAAGTGATGTGGATGTGCTCTGTGAGTACGATGGCGCCATAGCCGAGAGTTGCATTGAGTTCTCTGCCTTAGACAGGGTACTTTATAACTGCATGAACAACGCCATTCGTGAATTGGACGGCAAGGGACAGCGCGTGAGCCTATCTATGCACACGGACAGCCAGGACCCACCACAACACCTGCGGGTTGTTGTGTCTAATCCCATCAGCACAGACCAAAGTCAGGAATTGAAGCATAAGTTTGCCGGTGATTACTCACCTCTATTCACAACGAATTATTCGACGACGGGTTCAGGTATTGGGCTGCAAGTTGTGGCCGACTTTGCATCGCGTGCCTATGCCTGGTCTACCCAGAAAGCGCTTGAAGAGAAGTTGCTTGGAGTTGATGTCTCCGAAGACTGCTTTAAACTGTGGTTCCACTGGCCGGTTGCCGACTAACGGACACTGGCTGTTCAAGGGCCCGTGGGCGTCAGTGGGCGACTCGTTGGATTGGTGAGTGTCTCAGAATTGCTGGGGGACGTACGTTTCACTGTGACGATTGTTTGCATCGATAGGCTTGCATGCTGATAAACGGTCGCTGACAACTCTCTGATTTTCGTCTTTAGGCAGTTGTTCTCAGAGTCCGACAGCTGTCTATTATTTCCCAGGGAGACGTTGATTCGCTCACCAGACCAAACGACGGTCACCTTGGACGAGACGGCTACTGTCGACTGCATGCACGCATTTAGTGATTCTGAACCATCGTCGATTTTTGCTTGCAGTCGCCCATTTACCGTCATGAATTGAGGCTGCCGGCTGTTTTGGTCTGGGTTTTCCAGCACGGGTAGCCCAATGGACTTGGTGAGTTGCTTCAAGTCTTCTAGGCGCTTCATTGCCTTTTTTATGCTTTTAGCTGTGGGTCGTTTTGGAGCTGACGGGCTATTTTTTTGTGGGTTCCGTCTAAACGCTTCACATTCAAAACAAACGGAGACAGATCCGATGACTTCATCGTTGGCATTGTAAAAAATAAAGCCGTGTCGCGGTATAAAACATTTCGATAAGCCGACTTCAAGCAGGCCGTTATCCGCCCTAATCCAAGTCAGTAAGGCCTCCAGTTGTTGCCCGTTCAATGGATAGAATTTAGGGATCGCTGAAGGCGTGAGCTGCTGCCCATGGTTAATTCGCGTTGCAACGGGCTTACTCCCATCGAGGTTGAAAACCACGCCTTCAGCGCGGATTACAGGCTCCGGCATCCAAGTCGCCTCTGCGTGGCAGACGCTGAGTAGGAAAGGGCCCAGTAATAGGAAAAGATAACACTTAAACATAAACGAATCCGCTGCTTGGTGACGAACCATATATCCTGATATGACGCGCTCATCGAGTCTACAAAATAGACCTAGAAAGCGTTGTGCCGGTCTATCACGTTACAGGATTTAAAAGCTGTGACCTGAGACCTGTGAGCGCCAATGCGTGCATTTACGATGGACTTGAACCGGGCGCTATCGTGTTTATTCATGCCCTATAACTGGCCGAACATCCTGAGGCTCGACCGTAGTTCTTTGACATGCATGGGAACAGGTCGATCAGTATAAACCTCGGTTGGGGTAATGTCATCGGGACGACAGGCGGCAATCGCATTCTTGTATCGGTTGGTCGAATTGGCTTCCGACGTCATAATTATTTTCGATCCGAGTCCGGCGTCCGTTGCCTCAACCGCGAGGCGTGCTGTCATTCCAGGACCGCAAGAAATAGCACCCTCTCCGACCACCAGCGCACACGAGTTGCGACACAGAACAAGGATCTTATGAATGAAAGCAAGCGTTTCGATTGTGTCAGTATGGTCGCGATGAGACCTGTAGGGGTGCTGAAGACGATTGACAAGACGTCTATCGGGTTGGTGCCCATTGCCATTCTTTTTTTAGGCTTTAGAGCGAATCCCAGAGCGTATCGACAGATAAGACCGCTGCTCGATAATGTCCCACAAGAGAACGCAGGTTATGTTTAAACGCTAGTAAAAGGTAACTCATGCCTATCTATCGACATCATTATAATACGCGCTTGGCAGGATCCCCGAACTCATGACCAGAAGTTATCCCCCAGGGGAACACCAGTATGATGTCCATGCAATGCAACCATGGACACGTTTGCACAACGACGGAAAAATGGTCGGCTTCTCTCGGCAGTACGGAGACACGCTTCTTTTCTCCAAAGATGGGTACGGATGGTCGGGGATTCCAATCACGCATGATCATGAGGTAGTGCAATTGCGCCGGCAGTTGCACCAGAAAAGAATTTATCACGGCGATATAGTACGAATGTCCCCTGAAGCCGGTGCGCAAACATACACGCTTCAAATCGTTCTCACCGATGGGGTAACTGATTTTCTCTGCGACCTGCAGTCTCGAAGACTGATGAAACTCAATGAAGCGTGGCCACCGCCATCGTCCCCTAGAGCCAGAGAAATTATTGGAAGCATGTACGGAGATCAACGCCTAGCAAATGTTGTTGATCGGAGCTTCAGACAGTTGACGGGGGGTGGGCGGCCTGCGTTTCGTGACACTCTGGCTTTAGCGCTCTATATCGCGCTCAGTTTACTCCTTGTTGTTGGACTCCAAGTCAGCACTTTTGGGCATGTCGGACCTGTCAGCTCGAGCTTTGGTGCTCTGTCGGGTGCGGTTTTGTATTTTTGGCTCGCCCGGAGACGGGATGGAATCGGCCTGAAACGCCATTGGGTTCTAAAACTGGCTGTACGCGTTGGCGGTGTGCATTGTTTCCTTTGGGGCCTTGCGGCATCGGTGATAACGACGAACGGCCTCTTTGGGGCGGCGAGTGAGAGTGGGGGTACAAAGCTCGCTGCTATGGCGGTATTGGGCATGTTGGTGGGATTGATATCGGTTGTTATTGGCGGCGATTTAGTTGCCTGGCGGACCGGCGGTTATGCCGGCGAAGAGAAAGGCCGGTCGAGTTATAGAGATTTAACGTAATACAAGCCAAGCAAGCCTGAGCGAACCTTATCAGGCGCATTCTTTCGGATTCTGGTTTGCCAAATATCAGCAATATCGTATGGTGTCTTTGCGATTATTTGTAACGAAATGGGCCCGTCTAGACTCTGAGGGCTGTACTTAACAGGAGATTGATATGAAAAAACTATTCACGATTTTATCGACGTTCGCACTGGCCATGACGTTTAGCGCGTCTGTATACGCCCACTGTGGTGGATGCGGCGCTGGTGCTGAAAAAGTGCTGAAGAAAGATTGCGCGGCGCAGTGTAAAGCGTCCAAGGACAAGGACTGCAAAACGAAGTGTGCAGCCGAGCACAAGAAAGACCACAAAAAGAAAAAG
>MDTC01035376.1_pt1 | contig 11728 bp, 11 predicted proteins | sample 811181 | NCBI WGS metagenome assembly MDTC01 (sample SAMN05326644, study PRJNA326480) | marine metagenome | isolation source: seawater | place: Pacific Ocean: North | collected 2011
GATAGGTAAGATATAGTTGTTACTGTTTTCTTGTCCATATATAGGATATTATTATAGATTAGTCGGGAGATATTAACCTAACTAACAAATTATTTAAATTATTTTATTGTAGGTAATCACGTGAAATTTAACTTGTTTAAAATTATTGGAGGATACTTTTCTAATGATTTGTCTATAGACCTGGGGACAGCAAATACCTTAATTTACACAAAAGATGTTGGCATTGTGTTAAATGAACCGTCAGTTGTTGCCATAAGGGAGTCAAGAGGGCAAAAAACTGTTGTAGCTGTTGGGACAGAAGCAAAAAAAATGCTTGGAAGAACTCCTGGAAATATAAAAGCAATTAGGCCTTTGTCAGAAGGGGTTATTGCAGATTTCCAAGTTACAGAAAAGATGCTTCAACATTTCATAGCCAAGGTTCATGAGAAACTTTTTATTAAACCAAGTCCAAGAGTCTTAGTTTGTGTGCCTTGTAGATCAACTCAAGTTGAAAGAAGAGCAATAAGAGAGTCAGTTCTTGGTGCAGGTGCTAGAGATGTTAAATTAATTGAAGAGCCAATGGCTGCAGCTATAGGAGCAGGCCTTCCAGTTGAAGAGGCAAGTGGAAATATGGTTGTTGATATTGGTGGAGGAACTTCAGAAGTAGCTATTTTATCTCTTAATGGAGTTGTATATTCTGAATCAGTAAAAATTGGTGGTGATAAGTTAGATGAATCTATAACCTCTTGGATTAGAAGGAATTATGGTTGTGTAATAGGTGAATCAACCGCTGAAAGGATTAAATATACAATTGGTTGTGCTACAGCAGAATCAGAAAAAATTGAAATGTCTATTACTGGAAGAAACCTTGCAGAGGGTATACCAGAGACATTTAATATCAATAGTGAACAAATTTTTGAAGCAATGAAAGATCCTCTTTATGGCATGGTTAGAGCTATAAGAAATGCATTAGAACTATCACCTCCAGAACTCGCAGCTGATATAGCTGAAAGAGGTATTGTTTTAACAGGCGGTGGAGCATTGCTAAGAGATTTAGATAAATTAATTTCAAGCTCGACAGGAATACCGGTTATAGTTGCTGAAGATCCATTAACATGTGTTGCAAGAGGTGGAGGTCAGGCTCTTGAAATAATGGATAAATACAATATCGATCTTTTATCTTCTGAATAATCAAAATGGCTAGGATTACGCCTACTCCTGGTCAAAAAATTTTATATTTATTATGTACTTTATTGGGCATAGCTATTTTATATATAGACTTTAATACTGATAATTTTCAAAAAATTAAATATAGCTACAAATCATTTATAATTTCATCATCCTATTTTTTAAAAACTTACACTATTGATTTTACTAAGGAAAAACTCAATCTAAACAAGTCAAAAAAGGCTTTAATAAAGGAAAATGAAAGCTTAAAAAAAGCTCTAGATGTAAGTTATTTAAATAATTATTTGATTTCAAAAGAAAATAACTTTTATAAAGATGAAAATATTCTTAAATACCCATTTGATAATAAAAAGATCATTAAATATTCAATAGCAAAATTAAAAAGCCTTGATCCAAATATTTTTAATTGTTGCGATAAACATAGGATGTATATTGAAATTATTTCTAATAATAAGGAAAACAATGAAGAGAGTGTTGTTTTTAATTCTTCAGGAATTATTGGACAAGTTTTAAATGAAAGTAGATATCTTGAAGTAATACTCCTAACAGACACATCGCATTCAATACCTATAAAATCTATTTCTGAGGAGTTTTTTTGCAATGCAAGGGGTGCAGGAAGGGCGCATATTATATCTTGTTCATACAATCCTTTAATTTGGAAAGAAGAGATTGAGCTAGATAAAGTTTTTTATACATCAGGGCTGGGGGGAATCTATCCTAGGGACATTAGAATAGGAAATGTCCTTAAAATAAAAGATATATCAGCCACAAAGAAATACGTAGAAATAAAATTAACTGCAGATCCATTAGAAAGTAACTTATTTGGCGTAATAAAGGATTAATGAAAAACTTTTCTAAAAAAATAATTGTTCTCATGTTTTTAAGTTCTATAGAATTAAGCATTGCAGGATTTATGTCTAAATTTTTTATAATTTTGCCACTAACCTTTTTAGGCTATTCTTTTTACATTTATAGATCTAATTCTAAGACAAGCCCAATTGTAGCTTTTATGGTCGGGTTATTTGTTGACCTTATACAAGGGTCGTATTTTGGCCTAAATGCAACTCTATTTTGTATAACGACCTACCTGATTCATTCTTATTCAAATACATTTAAAATATTCTCTTATTTACAAGTTTGTTTATTTTTTGGACTTTCAGCATCAGCATATGTTGGTTTTACGCAGCTGGTTTTAAGTCTTTATAATTTCTCCTATTTAACACTTACAATAAGTACAATTGTTAATATTATTTTTTGCATAGGAGTGACTGTTTTTTCTTCATATTTCCCAAAAATATTTAGATTAAAGCCATAAATATGGCAACCATAAGAAAAATATTAATTTCTTCATCGCTTATATTAATATCTTTATTCTTAATAACAGCAACCATCTATATTACTCTTATTTATAAACCTGATAGTTTAATTTTTATAGCTAATAAATATCTTTATGATGATTATACTATTGAGTATCAAAATGCAGGTTCAGATAAAAATCTTCTATCTCCTGTATTTAATTTTGAAGGAGTCATTGTTAAAGATCTAAATAATAAAATAATATTAGAGGCTGATAGGATTGGTTTGGGCATTAATTTTACTAAGATATATAGCAAAAATCATATCCATTTAAACTTTTTAGATTTACAAAACTTTTCATTCATCAATAAGCCGGAGTCAAATCACAAAGCTAATTTCAAACTCATGATTGGTAGAACGATAATAGAGTCTAAAGCATTTAATCTTAGAGCCAATAACACTTTGATCGAAAGTAAAAATGGAAGCATTTCAATAATTAATAGCAATGGAAAATTGAATAATATTATTTTTGAAGAATTAAATATCTTTAACAAATTTGGTTCAAATAAGATTTTTTATTCTTCGGCATTTAATCTTGATGAAAAGACTATTGTTAATGAGAATTTAATTAACTTAAAAGCATTTTTAGATTATGAGATTGATTTAAGGGTTTACAGCAAAGGTTATTTTGCTACAGATTCTAAAAATTTAGTGAACATAAATAAATACATTTTTAAAGAATCTAAACTCATAACTAATTTAGAATACCCCATCAAAAATATAGACTTGGTTTTACATAGCAACTTAAATCAGAGGCTTGCTGGGATATTTGTAGCTTCAATACCAGATCAAGACATTAAAGGTTCAATTTTAATTAATGATCAACTAGTAAAAATTAGATCTAAATTTAAATTTGATATGAATGAAATCGTTAACTATAAAGACTATCTTCAATTAGAGGGATTAGAAGAATTTAGTGGAGTGTTAACTATCAATAATGATCTTGTTTCAATCAATCTAGAAACAGACCTATCTAATACAAGAATTACCTCAATAATTAATAGTTTGAATAAAGAAATTAGCAAAAATTTAAAAACAACGATTAATATAAAAGATCTATCTCAGCCTACATATTTTATAGAAAATGCTGATTTTAGATCTTATATTGACCAAAACAATAAGGGATATTTCTCTTTAGGAAATGATTATGATGAAGAGATCAAAAATATTGATTATCAAGAAGGCTTCTTTATATATTTATCCCTAGATAGGTTAAATATAAATGAACTATCATTCAATGATCAAGTTAATAATTCTTCGAATTTAATTTCAATTCAATTAAAGGTAAAAGAATTAAATTTACTTGAAAATATCTATGAGGATCAAGAATTCAAGATTGATTTTAAAAAAAACAATATAGATGCTTTATTTTCAGGGAAAGATCTTAATGGGTTAATCAAAGTTGATGAAACAGGGTTTGCAAGGGTTGAAGTTTTTGACACTAAATTCCAATTTAAAGAACAAGATTTTTTTAAATCAGATGGGCCTAGCAAATCAAATGAATTATTTAAGTTAAAAAATATTAACTTAAGATTTATTGGAAATAATATTCAGATATCAGAAGATATTTTTCAAGATATTAATTTTTATATACTAGGGAATGAAAAGATCACAACATTTGATGATATTAATATAATAAGCAAGCATTTTAAGGTTGAACCGCTTAATGGAAAAGAGAAGGCTTATTTAAGTTATAACTCTGCTGAAGATTTATATAAGATTCGAGGCTCTTATAAGATTACTAATAAAGATAATTTATTAAATAATTTTATCAATTACGATTTTAATTACCTTTCAACAGATGTATATATCCAATGGATAAGCCTTGAACAATTAAAAGATATGCAGGGGAGTATAAAATTTCTTATAAAAGGACTTGAATCAAAGACAGCAATACCTAATTCTGCTTTTCTAAGGGCGTTAAAGATTTTTAACTTAAATGCAATTTTTGAAAATATTAGTAATGAAGTAGATGTCGGATCTAAAAATTTAATTATAAATAGAGCTGAAGGAGATTTATATGTGAGTCAAAATAGGGCTTTAATGAGAAAGCCTATGACATTTGAAACTTCAGAAGCTAATATGGTTTGGGGAGGAGAAGTTCTTAAAGATTCTAATGGGTTATTTGATAAATTAAATCTAGATTTAGACATAAGATTAAAAGTATCCGAAAATATTCCTTGGTATGCTGCAATTTTTGGAGGTATGCCTGCTTTAGCTGGAGGGTTTGTATTAGAAAATGTTTTTGAAGATAGTCTTGATAATGTTTCAACATTTAAATTCAAAGTTAAAGGTTCTGTAGAAGAACCTTTAATTGAAAGATTAAATTAGATATATAGTTGCTAGTCCTAAGAATGAAAGAAACCCAATTACATCTGTAACTGTTGTTACAACGACACTCCCACCTATTGCAGGATCCTGTTTAAATTTTCTAAGAATTAATGGTACTAGTATGCCAGCAACCACAGAGCTTATAAGATTTATTACCATAGCAAATGATATCAATAAAGATATTGTAATATCATGAAACCAAGCATAGGTTATAGTGCCTACCAAAATTGACAAAACAATACCATTTAAGATTGAAACAGCCAATTCTCTTTTAAACAGCCATCTAATATTAGAAGAGTTTATTTGTTCTAGAGTTAAACCACGTAAAACTATAGTTAATGTTTGTGTAGCAGCTACACCACCCATACTTGCAACTATGGGCATAAGAATTGCCAAATATACAAATTTATCAATCACACCTTGAAAAATATTAATTGCACTAGCAGCAATAAAAGCAGTTGCAAGGTTCAAGGTTAGCCAAAAAACTCTACTCTTTGCAGCTCTTCCAGGAGGCGCAAAAGTATCCTCAGCAACTCCTGCCATTCCTAACAAATTTTGATCAGCATCTTCTCTAATCACATCAACCACATCGTCAATAGTAATTCTTCCTATTAATTTATTGTTTTTATCTATAACGGGAGATGAAATTAAATCATTTCTTTCAAATATCGTTGCAACTTCCTTATCATCTAGTTCAGCATCTATAGGCAGCAATCCTGTTTCCATAATCTCTTTTACCACCATTGAGGGATTGGAAGTGATAATTTCACTTATTGGCAATTCTCCTAAATACCCATTTTCATTATCAACAACGAAGATTTTGTCCGTATTCTCCGGCAACTTCCCTAGATTTCTTAAATAACTTATTACTTCTTTAATTGCATTGTTTGGTCTTACACTTATAACATCTGTATTTAGAAGTCCTCCTGCAGTATTTTCTGGAAAAGTAAGACCAACCTCAATTCTTTTTCTATCAACTTTTGACATATTAGAAAGAATTTTTTTCATTCTTTCTTCTGGAAGGTTTTGAAGAATGTCAACGATTTCATCAAGTTCCAATTCTTTGACAGCTTCACTAAGTTCTTCATTGGAAATATTAGCAATTAAGTCCTGTTGAATTTCCTCTCCTAATTCAAAAAGAACATCTCCTTCTTCTTCAGTCCTTAACAATGAAAATAAAAAGTTTCTTTGTTTTGGTGGAGACGATTCAAGCGCATGAGCTATTTCAGAAGGCGCCATATTAGACAACAATCTTCTTATTTGATTAATTGGTAAGTTTAAAGAATCATCCAATATGATCTTTAAATTATCATTATTTCTTATACTATTCATCACACAATTTCATCTTATAAATAAATCATCTATTCCTAGAAGAGGGGATATTATTCATTTTTCTGTATTTAGAGATTGTTCTTCTAGCTAAACCGTAGCCTTTTTTATTAAGCTCTATAGTTATTTTTTTATCACTTTTAGGCTCTTTTTCTGAATCAACGATATCTTTTATTAATCTCATCAACTGTATATCAGAAATGTCTCTTATTTTAGACACCGAAGATACCAATAATGATTTTAAAGGCATAACTCCTTTTGGAGTTTCAATATATTTATATCTAAGTATTCTTGATATAGTTGAAGGATGAACACCTATTTCAATGGCAATTTCTTTAGCATTTAATGCATTAATTTTTAGAGGATTATCTTCAAAAAAAGATATTTGTTTATAACAAATATATTCACCAACTTTCCTAACAGTATCATTTCTTTTTTTAACAGATGTTAAAAGCCATCTAGCGGCATCAATTTTTTTTAGTATGGCTGCATTTTTATTTATTTTTAATTCTTTTTTTACTTGATTTATAAGCTCATCATCTGTCTTTATTAATGGGAAGCTTTCTTCTATGAAACTAACATTAAAAGCCTTATCCTTTAGAGAAATCTTTAAGTCTGGCTCTATGAATTTAATTTTTTTATAGTTAAGACCTGGACTAAGATCACATTTTTTTATTTCTTTGACAGCTTTATCAAAATCTATTTCAGAAACACCTTGATTTAGTAGCGCTTCTTTAACTAAATTTAAATTATCCAGTTTCTCATTGAATATAATACTCATTATTAGAGACTTCTTTTTGCTGGAAATATTACTGTTTTCTATTTGAATCTTTATACATTCCTTATGATTCCTGTAACCAACACCAGGTGGATTCATTTTTTGAATAACATCTTTAAGGGTATTTTCTATTTGATCCGAATTAAAAAGATATTTAGATATTTCTTCAATTTCATGAATCTGATCTACCAACATCCCATTTTCATCAATACAATCTATTATAATTACTGATAATTCAATTTGCTTTTCATTCAGATTAAAATCTCCTAATTGCGAAATAAGGCTTTCTCTTAAAGTTGCTTTTGATTCAATGTCAAAATCAAATTTTTGATGATATAAACCATCAACCTCATTAAAGTTTTCGTCTTTTTGAAGAAATGGATTTTCATCAATCTCTTTTTCAATCTTTTTTATTAATTCAAATCTTGACAGCTGAAGTAGATCAATAGATTTTTTTAAAGAAGGGGTAAGTTTAACCGTATTTTTTTGTTTAAGGCTTTTTGAGAGTACTATACTCATCTTAGCTATACATGTTCCCAAGATAGACTTTTTTAACAAGTTCATTGGAGATCAAATCATCTTTGTTGCCTTCTGCAATAATCTCACCGTTATTTATTATTGCTGCTTGATTGCATATTTCTAATGTTTCCCTTACGTTATGATCTGTTATCAATATACCAATATCTTTCTTAGCTAATTTCTTTAAAACAATCTTTATATCTTCAATTGCGATAGGATCAATTCCAGCAAAAGGCTCATCCATAAGAATTACCTTTGGTTCGGCTGCCAGGGTTCGAGCAATTTCAACCTTTCTTCTTTGTCCACCGGATAACTGCCTTCCTTTTAAATTAGATATCTCAGATAAACCAAATTCCTCAATTGAGCTATCAATAAATTTTTTAATATCATTCGCATTATTAAATGACAATTCAGCTAATCCCTTAAGATTTTCATATACAGTTAAGCCCTGAAAAATAGATGGTTCTTGCGGTAAATATTTAATACCCATTTTAGATCTTTTATGCATAGGAAGATCTGTAATATCATTATCAAAAAGGAGGATTCTGCCTTTTTCTGAAGTTACCAATCCAGCAATAATATAGAATGTGGTGGTCTTACCAGCTCCATTGGGGCCAAGCAGTCCATATATTTGACCCGCATTTATTTTTAAGTCTATTTTAGAAAGAATCTTTTTATCCTTTATAGTTTTAGTTATTCCCTTAATTATTAACATAAAAAATTTATTCCGAAGACATTTCACCATTTTGAGGGTTAAAAATTATTTTATTTGAAGATATTGATATATTTTTATACTTCATTGAAGCGTTACCTATAAGATGAATTTTTTGGTCATTAAAAAATAATATTTTTTCTGCCATACCATTAAAAGGATTTCTCTCTTTTTTTGATTTAATAAAAGATGGATTACCTTTTAAGGATATAACATCTTTCATACGATCATATGTCGCAGACTGAGCCTTAATATTTACAAATTCTGAATTAATTTCTATATCATCCAAAAATATAACCTCATTAGATCCTTTTAGGAATTCAATAGAATTTGAATTAATTTTTATGTCGCTTTTAAAATTTGATAGAGCATCTGAGGCAAAGAGAAATGTTGCCAATAGAAATAAAGATATATTTTTCAATTAAAGTATCCTAGCCTCAATTAAATCATGCATAGATATAACACCCACATATTTTTGCTTATCTTTAACTACTAATGTAAAAATTTTATTTCTTTCCATGATCTTGGCTGCATCCACTGCTAATGAATTTGAACTTATTGTTTTGTATGTTTTTGTCATAAGGTCTTTAATTTTTGTTTTTTGAATATTTACCTTATTATTTAGAGATCTTCTGAGATCCCCATCAGTGAATATTCCAACAACTTTTGACTTATCAACGACTAAAGTTATACCAAGTTTTTTTTTAGTAATTTCTAATAAAGCCTTATCAAGAACTGTATTTGGTGATACTTTAGGAATAGAACTTCCTTTGTGCATCAGGTCACTTACTCTTGTAATTAATTTTTTTCCTAATTTCCCAGCAGGATGAGATGAAGCAAAATCATTTTTTGTAAAACCTTTAGCTTCTAGCAATGCGATTGCTAAGGCATCTCCAAACGCTAATGCATTTGTCGTGGAAGATGTAGGAGCTAAATCTAAAGGACAAGCTTCTTTTTTAGACTTAAGTTCTATTTTAATATCAGAAGATTGTGCAATCGTTGAACTATTATTACTGGTTAATGAAGCAATTTCTTTTGCATGTCTTTTAAGTGATGTAAGGATATGAATTATTTCATCGGTTTCACCAGAATTAGAAATTAAGAGAACGATATCTTTTTTATCAATAAGACCCATATCTCCATGAGCAGCTTCTGTAGGATGAATGAATATAGAAGGAGTTCCAGTGCTTGATAACGTTGCAGATATCTTTTGAGCAATGTGACCAGATTTACCAACTCCCATTATCACAAACTTACCCTTACTAGAGATCACTTTCTCACAAAGGGTAGTAAAAGAATTATTTAGTTGTTTTCCAATAGCAGAAACAGAATCAGATTCTATCCTCAAAGTCCTTTTAGCTGATGCTATATAGTTATATTTTTTCATAGTAATTAGAAAATTTATTTTCACCTAAATGGTATAATAGACCAATGTTACGCACACATAAAAATTATTTCTTTTTTTTGTTAATGATAGTAATTACTTTTTGTGTGAAATCAGAAGAAGATCCGTTTATATTTATTGACACCAATGCTCAAAAGATGGCGGATGTTCTTATAGAAAATGTTGAATTATTTGAGATGGATAGGTCGCTTTATGAGGATAAAATAAAGGAAATTTTTGAGCCGATGATAGATTTTAGAAGGGTTGCAGCAAGTGTAATGGGTAAAAAGTATTACTTAATGGCAACAAAAGACCAAAGAGCAGAATTTGTATTAATCTTTAAAGACTCGTTATTAGACAATTATGCATCGACTCTTGCTCAATGGGGGGATTCAACCATAACAACAGTTTTTCCAAAAGAAACTGAATTAGATCTAAAGAAGAATGTTGAGGTAAAACAAATTCTTGATACTGGAACCAGCAAGTATCCAATTTCATATAAACTTAGAAAAAACAAGGATGGATGGAAGATTGTTAATATAATTATAAATGGAGTTAATTTAGGTTTGACATTGAGGAATCAATTTCAAGCATTAGCAATTTCATACGATGAAGATATTGAAAATACCACAAAAAATTGGGTTTCTGATTTTGGAGATGCTGGTATATCTTGATATGAAAGAAGACATTGTAAAAATATTAGTTAAAAATATACCAGATGCTGTTTGTAAATTTCATGGTGATTCATGTAACCTTCGTCTTCAAGTATCATCAAAAATATTTATTGATATGCCTTTAATCAATCAACACAAAACTGTGATGAAACTTCTTGAAGATAAGTTTGAATCAGGGGAGCTTCATGCTCTAAGTTTAGAAACAAAAATCATATAAGTAATTATGGAAAAACTATTAATTAAAGGTGGCAACACTCTTTCAGGAAGAATCAAATGTTCTGGAGCAAAAAATGCAGCCTTGCCAATGATAGCAGCAACTATTCTATCTGATGATAAAGTCACTCTTAAAAATCTTCCCTATTTACAGGACATCACAACCATTTTTGAGTTGTTGGGTTCGATGGGTTCTGAGATCTTGCTCGATGAAAATATGAACTTCACAATATCTTCATCAAATTTAAAAGATATTGAAGCAAGATATGAACTTGTAAAAACTATGAGAGCATCCATTCTGGTTCTAGGACCTTTACTAGCTAAATATGGTAAGGCAAGAATTGCTCTTCCAGGTGGTTGCGCTATTGGAAGCAGACCAGTTAATTTTCATTTAGATGCTTTAAAACAACTGGGTGCAAAAATTACATTAAAAAATGGTTATATAGAAGCATCAGCAAAAAAACTATTTGGAAATAAAATTAGATTTGATGGAGTTACTGTAACAGGAACTGAAAACCTAATGATGGCTGCAACCCTAGCAGAAGGAAGGACGATCTTAACAAATGTGGCAAAGGAACCAGAAATAATAGATTTAGCAGAAATGTTAAATTCAATGGGAGCAAAGGTTGCTGGAGCAGGTTCTGATGAAATTATTGTAGACGGAGTAAAGAGTCTCCACGGAAGTGAGTATTTCATTCCGGCTGATAGAATTGAAGCAGGAACTTATCTTGCCGCCGCTGCTGTTACAAATGGAAATATAACTGTTGAAGGTATAAATCCTCAAAGACTAATGAAAGTAATATCCAAATTGGATGATACAGGCGCTGATATAAAATATGGCAAAGACTCAATATCAATATCAATGAATAAAGATCGACCAAGACCAGTTGATGTGACAACAGCACCTTTCCCAGAATTCCCAACTGATATGCAGGCACAATTCTCAGTAATTAATGCTATATCTAGCGGCATATCAAATATCTATGAAACTGTATTTGAAAATAGATTTATGCATATTCTTGAACTAAATAGAATGGGATGCGATATACAAGTGCAGGGTAATCATGCCATTATTAATGGAGTTTCTTCTATATATGGCGCTGAAGTTATGGCAACAGATCTAAGAGCATCAGCAAGTTTAATTCTTGCAGGACTTTGTGCAAAAGGTGAAACAATTGTTGATAGAATTTATCATATTGACAGAGGTTATGAGAGGATAGAAGAAAAATTAAACTATTTAGGCGCAGATATAACAAGACTTCCTA
>MDTC01048322.1_pt1 | contig 11728 bp, 2 predicted proteins | sample 811181 | NCBI WGS metagenome assembly MDTC01 (sample SAMN05326644, study PRJNA326480) | marine metagenome | isolation source: seawater | place: Pacific Ocean: North | collected 2011
AGCGCAACTTACTTTCTGTGGGGTACAAAAACTTCGTCGGCGCTCGCCGAGCGCCATGGCGAATTCTCTCGGCTTTGGAAGATAAAGAGAAGACGAAAGGACGAGACGAAAACGCGGCGAAGATTGCGGATTACCGCTCGAAAGTCGAGGAGGAATTGGAGAAAATATGCGCGGAGATTATCGATATGTTGAAAGAGAATTTGATTCCGAGAATGGAAAAGTTGGAAAGTGCGGACGCGGCGGAGACGTCGGTGTTTTACTACAAAATGTCCGGTGACTATTATCGTTATTTGAGCGAGTTTCGAGCGTCGCCGGGAAGAGAAGAAGCGGGGGAGAAGGCGTGTGAGAGTTACGAGAAAGCGACGGAGATTGCGAGCGGGAAAAATGGGTTACATCCGACCCATCCGACCAGATTGGGGTTAGTTTTGAACTATTCCGTGTTTCACTATGAGATTTCAAACGATCCAACGAAAGCGTGCGCTTTAGCACGAACGGCGTTTGACGAAGCTATTACCGATTTGGATACGTTGGACGACGAATCGTACAAGGATTCAACCTTGATTATGCAATTGTTGAGGGATAACTTGACGTTGTGGACGAGCGAGTTAGCAGACGAGGAGGGAGAGTAAGTAATTGAATCATATGTATAAAGAAAGAAAGCGTTCGAAGGATTTAAAGTGAACGCAAATTATTGTATTAGAAAAGGAAAGAGACTGGGAGAGAGCTCCTGTATTAAAATAACAGTATAAATGTAGCAGCATGTGTGCGTAAGCTAATTCGCGCACATATTAATACACTTAATTTCAATACCATGTCTAACTATAGCTATGCATCGTTTTATGCTATTATAACTACATTTGTTGTTTCACTTTGAAGAACTGCGCGACGTGTCTCACCGCCTCGCCGAAATTTCCGTCCACAACCTTTAATTCTCTCGAAATCCACCCGGGAAGTGTATTCCTTTTATCCTTCTTGCACCATCTTTGATCCAAGAAAATCATACTTGCAAAATCCTCTTTGTGACGAATGGCGCGACCAACGCTTTGGTTCACGCCTCGGGCACACAAGGCTTCATAATATGCTTGACCAGCCGATGTTGTTGCTGGTGAAGAAGAACCGTTGACTTGCTTCTGTTGTAAATCCAGATACTGCATCCTAGTGCTCAACTCTTCGTCCATCTTGTTGGCGAATGGTAGACCAACCACGACCACCATGCGTCCAAGATTGTCTTTGAAGTTTATGCCTTCCGAGAGCTTTCCGTTGACGACGCACAATAAAATGGCGCCTGTTTTCGAGGCGAGTTCGTACGTTGGTTTTTCTCCTCCGCAAGCGTTGGAAAATTGAGTTAACGCGCGGTCGAGTTGTGCGTTATCGCGAGGTTCTTTCAACACAGTCTTCCCGGCTTTGCGCATCATTTGCAAAATAGAAGGGGCGTCAGTAGTATTCGCGTTGTTATTGTTCTGCCATCTCTGAAAACATCGGTCCATCAATGAAAAGCTCGGAAAAAATACGATGATTCCCCCGGTTTTTACACACACTTTCGATAGGTTCAATATGCTTCGACCGAGATCGTCGAGTAACTCGTTTTCGCAAAGCTTCAAATTTTTCGAGGTGAAATCAAACGTCTTCCCGGACGGTCCTTTAGCTATGGCAAGAGGGAGCACATTCGACTTATCCACCACGTGATCGCAAGAAAACAACATTGGTTTTGGTGGAGGTGGAAGCGACGAAGATGAAATCATTGCATCCGGTGGAAATACGCCACTTTCCTTGTATCCGATGAGTTGCGTCAACAGCTCTTCAAACGGTGCTAACGTACCGCCGACGAGAAGCGTTGCTCGGCATTTCTTCACAATATCCTCTCGGAACCGCGAAGCGACGTCAAGTAGCACAAATTTGACGCTGCTATCTTCCTCTTCGCTTCCAGAAACTTTCTCTACCAATACGCGTCCATCGGCATCTTCCGATCCTAACACGTGGACAAAATTTGCCATCGCATGAACGGAAGCTACATTTGCACTGTGTTGATTCTTCTTTGCGGTAACAACTCTTGCTTCCAGCCCTTTGCCTGTATCAAGCGTTTCCATTCGCGTTTCCGCAACCGTCCTTGCACCTTCCCAAGCGCCACTCCAATCTCGATCTTCTGAATTATTCGTGTGAGCGTCGATGTCATTTTCTTTCATTTGCTCGACGTATTCGCCGTAGCCGGCAATTTTATGAGCAATTTTCGTTTGTTTCAAAAAACGAACCAACTCGAACACGTTCACGTTATCTAGTTTCGCGCTGAATAAGAAATTGTTCAAAGACGAGAGTTTTTTAACGCTACTCTTCTTTTCTCTTTCTGCGGAACTCATTGTGAGCACGGATACCAATCTTTTCGCCACACTTAAGAGAACCTTCAAAACGCGTAAATTATCAGCCGTCAAGCGCTCTTTGAAACGTTCGATGTAGTTTTCAATCATGCTAATCGCACGATTAACGTCGCGTCTGGTCACCGAAGCGCTCGACGAACTTCTCACGGCATCGGCCACGTTATGTGCCTCGTCGAAAATGACCACCGTGTTCTTTGGATCTAATTCAATACCTAAGGCGTCTCGAGTTTCTGGAGCGAGGAGACTCGTGTACGGCATGAATATAATATCTGCATTTTTGGATGCTTGTCTCGCGGCATAATACGCGCACGATTTCGTTTTCGTTGCCATGGAGGATAATTCTTCTATATCGAGCGGTTGGACCAATGCACGATCAGCCAGCGCTCGCGTAGCCTTCGACCGAGACACCAAAAAAGGACACCCTTTTTCTTTCTTTTTCTTCTTCTTCTTCTCTTTGTCTATCGTCTTCGATGTCGAACTACTCGCTAATTTTCGCAAATCCAAACACGTCTCGTTGATCCTCTGCGCAGACATCACCCCGTTGTTCACTTTCGGATTCACGCACAACTGTTTCCTCGACGCAATCGCCGAGGAGGCAACACTTTCCCGAAACCGCGTCCTCTTCAACTCAGAAACACACTGCGATAACTGCGAGTGTGTTCTCGAGCAAAATATAATCCTCGTTATAGGTAGCATGCTCTCCGAATCTGAATCTGAATCCTTATCGTTCTCATCATCCGACGAAAACACGTCTAAATAATCCTTCTCAGCGTCCTCGTTCTCCACATCGGACGGTAAAAATTCCAGCTCCTCGTACAAAGCGTACTGCTCGGGAGCTTTATGCCGATCCTCTTCCATCTCTTCTTCGTTATTGTTCTCGTTACCACTCTTCCTAAACAAATGCTCTCTCAAATGATCCCTCTTCTGCCTCTTCTCACTTCGATACTTCGTCTTCTTCTCTCCTCCATCAAAATCGTCATCTCCATCCATCCCTCTTCCTTCGCACGATAACCTCGTCAACTTCCTTTGCTCTCTCAGCTTTATACGTTTCATCGTTTCCTCCCTTTTCTTCATTCGTTTTTCGAACGTGTTCATCGCCTCTTTCGATTCCTTTGCGTCGGCGAAATTTTTCATCCAATCCGGTTCCTCCTCCTCCTCCTCACCTAATTTCTGCTTCTCATCTTCCTTCTCTTTGAACCTCTCGTTCACTTTCCCATCCGCCTCTTCCATCAACCCTTCTCTCAAGAGCTTGTTCCGATCTTCCATCCACGTCAGCACGGAGCATAAAATCGATAGCGTCTTCCCAGTACCGGTTGGAGACTCGAACGCGCCGATTGGAATGCCGTTTTTACAGCACTCGTACGCTTTCGACATGAAGGAGAGTTGTTGTTCGTACGGAGGAGAGTATGGGAAGGAGAAGGTGTTCGCGTTCGACGAGGAAGGAGAAGAAGGGGAAGAAGAGGACGGCATTGTCAACGACGGTTTTCTACTCGTGCGTTTGTAAGATGATCATGTTTAAACGTGCATACGCGAAAGAAAAGTCGCTGCTCTTTTTTGTGAGGAGAGCTTCATAAAAAGATGCTTCCAAAAGGAGATATTTATCGACTATTGCGTGCTGTTGAACTACCATTGCGTGGCCATGCTCCTCTGTCCTTTCAACATCGGCGACGAGCCTCCTTGAAAAACCAACGCGCCCGTTCTCCACGCGTTGTCTATAATTTTGAATCGCTCTTCCACTAAGAAGAGTTGAACGCCTCTTTGACAGTTTTCGTCTTCCTCGCCGTGCGCGTCGACATACAGGCTCGGGCACAATCGCGCGTACTGGTCGTCAAGGATCAACGTTTTAGTGAGTTGAGGGAGGATGAAAACGCATGTGCGTTGACCACAATGTCGCGCGTGTTTGTATAGACCCCATTCGCCTTTATGGCGCGTGCGAGTGTAGTTGATGTTGCGCGTTACGGCATCGAACGGCGTGAGATTGCATTCGTCAGTGTTTGGATCGTTCCAGGCGTTTGGCTCTGTTCCTGTGGTGCACAGTTTTGGGACGCAGAGTTCATCGGCGGCACAGAAGATATCCCCGCAGAGCAAGCACATAGCAGCAACTTCAGGAACACGTTGACAACATTTGCACGGAACTTTCGAGGCGAGCAGAAGGTCTTCGTGACGTTTCGGCGGTTTGATCAGCGAAGGCGTTTTCAACGTGTTTGGGTCTGAGGTGCGCAAGATGCCGCAGATTTCGGAGGCTTCATTTGCAGATATGACGGTGATTCCTGGGTGCGTTTCAGAACCGGACACGGATGTCAGAGCGCGAGAAAGTATGCAATCGATACCCTCTGCATCGTATGTTCTTGGCATTTTTATTCGACCCGAAGTTTCGCCGGCAGTTTCATCACTCGTCGTCGTCCAAATGCGTTTCGCAGCGTCAATCAATGCACCCATTCTAAAGTGTAACGAACAAAAATATTCCAAATCTGATCGGAGAAAATAGATTTTTTCCCTTTTGTCATCATCGGTAATAAAGTTACAGGAGGCAAAATTGGCTAAGATAGTCTCTCTCAAGCGCGTCAAAAATAGTTCGATGTCTTTCTCATCGAGAAATTTCTGAGGCGGCCAAGGCTCGCGCGGTGGGTTATTGGGGTCATACGGCACGCCTTCTGTTTTTGAGAAATCGTGGCGAATCGTCTCAAAACACCATAGCATCGTGTGCACAAATTCAAGAAAAGGATCCATTCCATTCTCTTCCCATTTCTCTGTATCCGGTATAAAGCGTTCCCCTTCGTCCGGCCGTGTCATTTTAAGGGTGCGGACACTTTCGCCCGCGAGGTATCCTTTGACTAAGGAAGAATTTATTTTCCGATATCTTTTCGTCTGACGAGACGAAGGAAAATGCATGACTTCCATAGCACCAGATTGAACGACCGACTCAAACTGGGATAGATGTGATCGACTGTTATCCATCAGAAGATATATCGAGTCTTTCATCTCCTTCAATATTTCTTCTGATTTTGCTTTTTCCTCTTTGGAAAAAAGCGAAGAAAACCCGGGTTCTTTCAGCAGATCCAGTCTCAAAAGAGTCATGTATAACGTAAATCTGTTAGAACCCACTAAACCGACGTCATTCTCTTCTTCTATGAAAATCGGATTATGGTGTAATATCACGCTAGAAGCTCTCGATGAATAATTCATAAATGCGAACGCCAATTTTGCAATGGAAATAGACGCCAGCCAAGTGGCATCAATGGACATGTTATTCACTTCATCTCCCACGGCAGGAAGCGCGTCACGTTCGGGCGCTTGTTCCGCATACGTTGGCACAGTCAAAGAAAGTGCCGGACGCAGTGCAAGCTCGCAAAAACAAATACCGGCGATCGCACTCTTCCACAACGCGTTGTAATCTCTTCTCGTAGTCAAAAGGGTAAGATCTTCCACTGTACTGCAGTTATACTTAAGATTGTCAGATTTCCCGTCGTATTGAAAACCCGATATCGCGTTTTTTATGCAAGCATCGATGTCCAATTTGTCCGCGTGTTGCATGTGTGGGTGCAAGAAAACAAACTTACGCGCGTATGATAGTAATGACGCGAGGCGCAAAGTGCCTCCATAGTCGGCGTTGGCGAGGTTCCAAAATATTGATTCGACGAGCTCACGTTCTAACAGTGCCCGCTCCATACGACACATGCCACTAACGTCCACCGTCTTTGTTGATGATTTTGACATATCTTCAAGGATAGGAATCGCGCAGTCCGAAATGCGACGACACGTAGGACAATGAAATTGCCCATTGACCAAGCCGTTTTCGCGCCTAATGAAAACTTGTCTCCTACGTTCCTCTCCGTTTGCCCGCAAAGTATTTTCTTCGAGGCGAAGTTGTTCGCGTTGCTGTTCGGCGATGATATCATCGGGGTTCTCTAAAGCACCATCCTCCAAAATAGCAGCATTTACACGGTTGGTGGCTTCATTCTGACTCTGACTCTGACCGTTTGCATTTGTATTGGTTTCATTTTTTTCGAACACGTTCGCGCCTTCAACAAATACGCTCGCTTGCATTTCCTTCAATATCTCACCTTGTCCTGGTTCTTGCGCCCCAGTAGCGATTTTATGATTTCGAAGACATTTTAAATGCATCTTGTGACCACAAGATTGAGCGATGAGACCACCCGTCTCGACGGACAAACACGTGTCGCGCGTAATATGACCAGCCATTTGGGCAAATTCATCGTCGTAGCGAGATTTTCTTTCAGCTAGAGTACCAGAGTCGTACTTTGCACCATTTTGTTTAATTCGCCGGTCGAATTCATTTCGCTTTAGTACATCTGCATGATTTACCAGCATAAACTTTGAAATTAGACACGCATCAAAATCATCATCTTTAATCGGATTACCACAACCGGCACACACGTCGCACACCGAGGAGGAAGAGGGAGAAGGAAAGGTGTTGGCAGCACCATCCTCCTCCTCATTGTTCACATCGTCGCTTATGCCGAGTGCCTGTGAAGCTTTTCGTTGTTGTTCGCGCATTTCTTTCATCAATTGCTCCTGTCGAGCTTTAAGACGCGCCTTCCTTTCTTGTTTTACAGTTTCTTTGTCACCAAAATTTCCGTCGCGTTCTCTTTCGTTAGAGGAGGAAGGAAGTGATCCATCTCTAGCAAACGCGCCCGTTCGATGCGCAATGTCGTTATACGTTTGCACATCTAGAAGACACAAATTATCATTCTTTCGCATGCGTTTTGCAACTTTTATCGCTGTTCGCCGTAAAATGTCTTCGTTCGATTTTATTTTCTTCTCCCTTGTTGCGAGAAGGTACACAGCTTCGCAAAACGTTGAGCCGTTTCTGAGTGTTCTCGCTGCCTGTTTTTTCCCTTTCCAAATGGCGACCATTTTTTTCAACTCTTCTATCAAAAGATCCAAACTATCCGAACCTAGCTCGCTACAACATGGTTTTTCAAAGCTTTCGTTGTTGAGATATTTTATAAACTCAACGCACTCGCGTTTCGTTGAAGCGTACTCGCGCCACGTACGGGACCAATTTTGAATAAACTCTATTTCACTTGCGCGAACCTCTTCCGGAATTTCGGGCACATCTTTCTCAAACTTAGAACCAGAATGTTGTTCGTTGTCCTTAATTCTTGAAAAGAGCTCAACTGTGCTAGAATTAAAACCGTCCTTCAAAGTTTCGAGATCTTCGTTGAAATACGTGTCGCAGGCTTTCACATAAATTTTGAGTTTACTCAGGATTTCTTCATCTTCGGTCGACATAACTTCGTTCTTACTATAACTACCGACAGCTCCTTGGAATCTCTTCAAAAGATTCGATCTCGACGATGTCGTGAATTGAGAAGAAATACTGCGCATTGCATCGTCCAAGATTGCAAACGCTGCAACCGCTAAATCATCGTAAATCGGATTTTGATCCTCGTTAAACGCGGACAATCGTATAGATAATGAGCAAACAAACGCAACAACGGGACTTACGCTAAATCGAAACTTGAAAGAACAGTGCAAGTCCTCATCTGTTCGTGTGCAAGCCTCATTGATGGGAGTCCAATCAGAGTTTCTTTGAATCGCGTTTGCTTTAGCCGCATCACGTTCTTCATCCGTGTAATCGATGTGAAACGCGTTGAATTTCGCCCAACTCTCTTCTTTAAGTTTGTACGTGACCTGCATTGAAAACGCGGTAGTTTCAGGCTGTAGCAATGTCGATGTCGACGGTTTACTGACGATGCACAAGCGTTCGAGATAATCATCTAAATCTTTCTCTGTGCCGCCGCTGTTGAAGCTTTCTCCGAGGTACACTGATAATCCCGACTGAATGTTTGAGTACGTCGGCCCATTTCTCATCGACTCTTTTAATGCCACAGTATGGATGATTGAATTTTCAACGCGTTCACTTTCTGTTTCAATACAGAAAAGAGACTGACTTTGCCGAGTCGCGAAATACGCCAAGGTATTCATGGCGTCTCGAAGACACAATACCGCTTTCTCCGATTCAAGCAACTCATCGGGGCCAGAAGTTAGAAGACTTTGCTTCATTTCTTCAAAAATGTGAGGTTTTCGCAAGTACTCAGGACATTCTTTTCCTTTGGCGACACATCTCTCTGCGAATTCAACCAGACTCCTGTATGTGAAACCGTAATCCACCCATCGAAACCTAACGTCCGCGGCGCGCAGTAAAAAAATCTCCACCGCAAAAAGAATCGATTTCCTCGGCGAAAACGTTAAAACCTTTTCCAATAAACTGATATCGCAGAACTTCGACACAAACTTAAAAGTACCGATTGAGTACGTGCGAGAATACAGTCGCATCTGGTCTCCGTTTAGTATCCAGGCGCGGGCGTTGACTTGAAAACTCCAATGTAATATATCAGAAATACGCAGAGCGATAATTTCTGAGCAATTCATGCCCCGAGATTGATTTATCATCTTACCTTCAAAGCTGTATGCCATTCGATCATGCACATCCAATACCGTATCGTGGTTGAACATGCGCTTTAAATTAATGTCGTCTTGGAGCAAATCAAAAGCGTTGTTTCGGAATAATTCTTCGCACGTATGCGTGATAATTTCTTTCGCATTGAAACTCGGTTCCGCAACGGGATTCCGAGAATAATAGTCATACAAAGCTTGTATCGTGATATCGAGACATCGCAAATGCGGCGCGTGCGGGTTTCGCGAATCTAGTTCATTCCTCGATCCGACTACCCCCTTTGTATGCATTCGTTTGCACGAGTCAACGATTCTTGCTTTCAAGAATTTCAGAATGACGTGCAGTCTCAAATTTTCTGCGCACGCGTTTCTTCTTGCACTGATACCATCTCCCAGAGAAATATGAATATCATCGTTTTCATCGGATGAAGAATCTAACAGGGCTTTGCGTATTATATCTTTATATACCAGCACTAAGTTAAACTCGAGTGCTACGATGTTAAGCCACTCTTCGTTCTCGCGTCCAACGTGCTGCTTGTGAGCCCTGATAACCGGTTCGACTTTTTCGCTGCAAAACATGAACATCTCCTCGAAGAATTCTAAAAGCAAAACCTTACTGTTTACAAAGTTTATGGCATTTAAGGTAGAGTTAAGCGCGAAGTTTCTCAAATCCGATATAGGTCTATTAGCGAGTCCAAGAAACATGTTCGACCTCTTATATTCTTCCCATTCACTTTCTTCGCTTTGATCCACGTGCCACGTTGGATTATTTAACAGATTGCGCAAATCTTCATCAACGAAGGCCTTCACAGACCACAATAATCGCCGATGCGTACTAAACATGTCTAAATATTTTGATATTCCATCTGCTTTATGATTCACGGCGTCACGTTGAATTTGATCAAAAGGGTAACGATATGAATCGTTTACTGCTAAAAATAAACTCCACGAAGCGAAGAGTTGCACGCCTAGGCGATCCAGGAGGTCTCCCCGGATTCTGTCGAATTTTCGGCGTCCTCGATAACATTCAGACGATAATGATGGTTTCAGCGACGACCATGGGAACATAAATCCGACGTGAGAAAGGTCGAAATATAAATGCATATACACTTTGAAAAAGCGCGTTCTAAACTCTCCCAAGGACTCGAAATCGACGTGGCACTTAAAACGGTTTTGTCCGTAGGATTCGCTTTTGCCAGCAGAGTAGTGCATTTGTACAAATGCACTCGAAACTATGAGCTTCAGAAAAATGCTCACAATGTCAGAGAAAACCTCAGCTTCGGGAGTCTCGCTCATCTCGTGCATTATAACGAACAATGAATTCATGCAATCGACTTTTATCTGGTCTGTTGAATATTCTTCGGTTCTATACCAGGAGTTCTTCCATTTTTTCCCTCCCCAATTCTTGTAGTTCTCGCTTTTCATCTCGTCCACGTCCTCGTTGTGAGCGCGTGTTCTAATTGATACATCCTCTAGCCATTCTTCTATTGAATCATCAATTTCTGTGTGTACGTGCGCGACGTCTTGCCACATTTGTCGAACACTTTTCGTTGTTTTAAGCTCATATTCAATGTTTGATAAATGACCGTCGGGGTTCTCGCAACCATTTTTTAGAAGAACCTTACTCATGCGCATTCTAGTCTTCCAATCCATGTCTGGATCAGTCAACCGACTATCTTCCCTTGCATATTTCGAATGACTTGAAGAAATAAACGCCATCGCCAGACATTCTTTCAATTCGACTATGTCAGAATTAGCAAATTGGTGCAGCAACCAGCCTGCGATGACGCGCGCTGCTGTTCGTTCGATCCGTATGCGCTCGACTACAACCCTATATTCGTCGCGCATATTATCCAATTTTCGTGCGCGCGCGTCTGGTGTTAAAATGTCTTCTAGCTCTGGATCGAGTTGAACCTTTTGATCTGCATCGTCTGCACCGGACCCGTTTTCGTCGCCGTGGTATGTCGCCAAAACTGAAGAGGCGACGGACATTTCTTCTAATTGCTCCAAAACCGCACGCGGAACGCGCTCGTTCAACAGCATCGCGCGATTATTTGCGCTGCGAAATGCCATTCGACGCGAGCGTTGCTCGAGCTCTTCCATCTGTGCCGGCGTCTCATCATCGAAAAAACATAACGGAAATTTATCGTTCGAAACGACGTAAGGAGCAACTTTCTTCTCTACGTAACGTCTCTCCTTTTTCGTAAACAACATACCATCACTGCGGTTCATTGGTCCAGATTCTCCAAAGCTCGAATTCGCATCCTCCTGAAAACGAACCGTTCGCGTCAACTCCGCGTATCGTATCTTCAATCTACGGGAATTCTTGACCGCCAAAACAAGCCTCTTAACCGCGATATCAATAGCAATTGCCGTTCGGTATTTCCGTCGCGGATCTTTCAACCAGTACTCCATGAACAGGTCTTCCCCGTTCATCCTCCTTTCTTTTTTGCGGACCCTCAAAAGTCCGTTCACCGATGTGGAATCCCAAACTTCTTTCTTTTCTTCCTCCCTTTCCCCTTCCTCTTCCTCATCTCTCTCTTCTTCTTCCTCGTCGTTGTTACATTTACCACCATGCCTTGCACAACTTCCTGTGACTGCCCAACTCTCCCTATCTCCGCAGTCACATACGCCTCCCGCCTCGGATCTGTATATCGTAAAGTCGTGCCCGACGTGGTCGCTCTCCTTAAAACACGACACGCACACGCTCGACGAGTTTGTTTTTTGACAGTCTCGACATCTGTACGCTAAATCTCCCGCGTTCCACTCTTTCCCACACGGGTTAATCACTTCAGGTGGTACCGCGTGGTTTTCCGAAACATCCCTCTCTTTTCCTTTCTTCTTCTTCTTCTTCTTCTTCTTCTCTTCTTCGTAGTACTTCTCCAGAAGCGTAAAATAGTCGCGGTTCGTGTCTCGCGAGAAGTTTCCCGCCA
>MDTC01140343.1_pt1 | contig 11728 bp, 14 predicted proteins | sample 811181 | NCBI WGS metagenome assembly MDTC01 (sample SAMN05326644, study PRJNA326480) | marine metagenome | isolation source: seawater | place: Pacific Ocean: North | collected 2011
TAAAATCATAAACATCTATTTCTTCAGGAATAATATTAAAATCTCCGGCGATAAGCATATTTGAGTTTTTTTGGATTCTTTTTCTAACATTTGATATGAATTTTTTTAACCACTCTATTTTATATTCATATTTTTCTGTATCTACAGGGTTTCCATTTGGGACATAAATATTTATAAGCTCTATCTTTTTCTTTTTAAATTTTAATTCAGCAGTTATAATTCTAGATTGTTTTAAATTATCTTTAATAAAGCTATTGTCAATTTTCTCTAATTCTTGTTTAGAAATGATAGCAACCCCATTGTAACTTTTTTGACCAAAAACATAAGAATTATATCCAATATTTTTAAAATCTTTATAAGGAAAACTTATATCTTGGGTTTTAATTTCTTGGAGTAATAAGATATCTGGATTTGATTTTTTGATATAATCAACGATATTAGTAATTCTTGCTCTAACCGAATTTACGTTCCATGAAATTATCTTCATCAAACTGAGAAAGATAAGCCGCAACCACATGAAGCCGAAGCTTTAGGGTTTTTTATAGAAAAAGTCTCGCCTATCATCTCTTTTTTAAAATCTACTACTGATCCAGCAATTATATCAAGTGACTGCTTATCAATTACAGTTTTATCAAACAAAATGTCATCTTTTTCTATTTTATCATCAAAGCTAAAATTATATTTAAATCCAGAGCATCCGCCACCTTGAACAGCAATTCTGAAATATTTTTTTTCATCACTTTTAGTGATTTTCTCTATTTGGTTTTTTGCACTATCAGTAAATTCTAATTTTTTTTCCATAATTATTTAGTATATAATCTATATAACGAGCATGCAAAAAAATTCAATCCAAACTTTATCTAAATTAGCAGTACCATTAAAATCAAAAGGCAGGTATTTTAAAGAAAAAAAAACTCTCTTAAGATCAGATTTTCAAAGAGATAGAGATAGAATAATACATTCAACTGCCTTTAGGAGGCTTAAACATAAGACACAAGTTTTTGTTAATACATCTGGAGATCACTTTAGAACAAGAATTACACATTCATTAGAAGTTTCACAAATAGCGAGAACACTATCTAAATTTTTTAATTTAAATGAAGACTTATGTGAAACATTAAGTTTAGCACACGATCTAGGGCACACACCATTTGGACACGCAGGTGAGGAAGCTTTAAACGATTGTATGAAAAAATTTGGCGGCTTTGACCATAATATTCAAACTATAAGAACAATTTTATTTTTAGAAAATAGATACTACGAATTTAAGGGTCTAAATTTAACCTTAGAGACTCTAGACGGATTATTGAAGCATAACGGACCAATAAAGAATCTTAGTAAATATCATAAAATTCTAGGACATAATTGTTTTAAAAATAAGATTAAGTATTCATTAAGCCCCTCCCTCGAGGCTCAAGTAGCTTCAATCTCAGATGATATTGCTTATAATAGCCATGATCTTGAAGATGGTTTAAAATCAAATCTATTTGATCTTAAAGATCTTGAAAAAATTCCAGTACTAAAAAATATTATTTTAAAACATAAAAAGAAAATTAATAATTATTCAATTGATTTAGTTATAAGACAAATTGTGAGAGAAATCATTAATGAAATGGTGAAAGATATTATTAAAACAACAGAAAAAAATATTAAGATTTTTAAATTAAAAAATTTAAATGATGTATATATGTCCCAATATCCTATCGTAACATTTTCAAAGCAAATGAAAGTTTTTGACAAAAAAATAAAAGTTTTTCTAAGAAAGAAAATGTATTACCATAAAAAGGTCAAAATAAATACATTACAAGGCAAAAAAATTATTAAAAAATTATTTTTTTCAATAAAAAAAAATCCTGAAAGATATATAAATGTTAGTAAGTATGATAAATCAAATATTGCAAGGTCAATTTGTGATTTTATAGCTGGTATGACCGATAGATATGCAATAAATCTTTATAATCAGATTAAATAATGAATATTTTTGAAAATTATTTAGTAAGAATAAATAAAATTATTTTAGACAATCAGAGATTATTGAAGCTGGTTAATCTAGAAAAATTAAATAGTATTAATCTTGAAGTTCCACCGGAACACGTCAATTTTGATCTGTCTTCAAATATTTCATTGGTATTAGCTAAATCAAATAATATTAATCCTAATAAATTAGCTATTGATATAAAAAATTTGTTGTTAAAAAATATTAAAGATTTTAATTCAATTGATATAGCTGGACCAGGGTTTTTGAATATGAAATTGTCGAAAGATGGAACAATTTCAAATATTGAAAATATTCTTAAAAATAAAGAAACTTACGGATCAAAAAAATCAAATCAAAATTACAACATTGAGTTTGTTTCTGCTAATCCAACTGGCCCAATGCATGTTGGTCATTGTAGGGGGGCAATATTCGGTGATGTTTTATCTAATTTACTAAAATTTAATGGTAATAAAGTCACTAAAGAATATTATATCAACGATTACGGCAACCAAATAAAAAATTTTGTTGAGTCAGTCTATTTAAGACTAAGGGAGATAAAGTTTAAAGAAAAATTTATAAAGAAAGAAAATATTTATCCAGGAGAATATATTAAAGAAATAGCATTAAATATTTTAAAAAAAGATAAAAAAATTAAAATTGATGATTTAAATGAGTCATTTTTACAATTAAAAAAGCTTTCTTTAGAAAGCTCTATGTCTCTTATTAAAGATGACTTAAATCAACTTGGAATAATTCACGATAACTTCATTTCTGAGACAGATATAATCGAAAAAAATTTAGTACAAAAAGCAGTAAAAAAACTTAAAGATAAAAATTATGTTGAGGAGGGATATTTAGACCCTCCCAAAGGGGAGTCATCTCAAAATTGGAAAAAAACTAAAAGGTTGATCTTTAGATCTACAAATTTTGGTGATGATGGGGATAGAGCCCTTCAAAAAAATGATGGGACCTGGACATATTTTGCAAATGATATTGCATATCATTCTGATAAAATTAATAGAAAATTTAATAATTTAATAAACGTTCTTGGTGCTGACCACATAGGTTATATTAAAAGAATTTCTTCAGCTGTTTCTGCTTTATCTGATAATAATGTAAAATTAAGTTGCAAAGTTTGCCAGTTAGTTAAACTCTATAAAAATGGCAAACCTTTTAAAATGTCTAAACGTGCTGGAGATTTTATTTCTGTTCAAGATCTTCTTAGTGAAGTAAACAAAGATTCTATAAGATTTATGATGTTAAATAGAAGTAATGATGTTGAACTAGATTTCGATTTTGACAAAGTGAGGGAAAAAACTAAAGATAATCCAGTTTATTACGTACAATATGCTTATGCGAGAATAAACTCAATCGCAAGAACCTTAAAGATAAATTTAGATGATGAGATATCAATAGACAGGAAAACATTTTCACCAAATGAATATGAAAAAAAAATTTTGAGAAAGATTTTTGAGTGGCCTAAGATAGTCGAATCCGCATCACATAAATTTGAACCTCACAAGATTCCTTTTTATTTATATGAGCTTTCAACAATATTTCACTCCTATTGGAGCAAGGGAAATGAAAATGCCGAATTTAGATTTATTGAAAATGGATTGATAAAAAAACCTGAGACCTTAGCATTTATAAATTTGGTCGCAGTAGTAATAAAAAATGGAATGAAAATATTAGGAGTTTCACTACCTGACAAAATGTAATGAATAAAATATCAAATATAATTATGATTCTGTCAGTAGTAATTTTCATTTTAGCTATTTCCAAATATTATTCTTCTAATAAAAATATAAGTTTAAAAAACTATAACCGGTTGAATATTGATCGAATTCTCAAAGAAAAAATAAATAATTTACCAATCTTAGTCAATGACACAAACAATGTTATAGAATTCAATGATAAATTTGAAAATGATGACTCTGGTGATAAAAAGAGAAGTTTTTGGAATTTGTTAAAAGTCCAATGAAACGAAAAGCATTAATAATAAGTATAAAAGGGACAAAGTTAACAAAATTAGAAAAGAAGCTTATATCCAAAGAAAAACCATGGGGTATTATTTTATTTCAGAGAAATTTAAAATCGATAAGTCAAATAAAAAAACTTACTTCAAAAATTAAGAAAATATCAAAAAATAATAAATTTCCAATTATGATCGATGAAGAGGGCAATAATGTTTCTAGACTTAGAAATATTATAAACCATAATTTCAATTCAAATTTTTTTGGTAATTTATATAAATTAGATAAAGTATTTTGTATAAGAATGCTTGAAAATTATTTAAATTATTTAAGCAAGTTGCTATTAAATCTTGGAATAAATATAAATACAATTCCAGTTCTTGATGTTCTAAGAGATAATACAAGTAAAATCATTGGTAATCGAAGTTTCTCAAATAATAAGGAAATTGTTAAAGTTTTAGGTAGTCTTACGATAAAGCTTTTAAATAAAAATAAAATGGCTGGTGTAGTTAAACATATTCCGGGCCATGGAGCTGCAGTATCAGATAGCCATAAAAAAACGCCAAAGATTATATTAAGTGATAAAAAATTAGATAAAATTGATTTTTATCCCTTTAAATCATCAAAGGCTAAACTAGCAATGACAGCTCATGTACTTTATTCAAAGATAGATAATAAAAATGTAGTAACCTTTTCCAAAAAGATCATTAATATAATAAGAAAAAAAATTGGATTTAAGGGCATTCTAATTTCTGATGATATTTCAATGAAAGCTTTAAAATATGATCTTGTAACGAATGCAAAAAAATCGCTACAAGCAGGTTGCAATATAGTTTTATATTGTTCAGGAAATATCAATGACAACTTCAAATTGATAAAATCATTACCATATATTGATAAATTTACATCAAAAAAAACCTCAGAATTTTACAAATTTTTAAGGTAGAATTAAAAATGGAATCAAATGTAAATCAAATATCTGTTAATATTCCAAATTACACCGGACCCTTAGAGGTACTTCTTGATTTAGCTAAAACACAAAAAGTAAACTTAGCAGAAATCTCTATAACTTTATTAGCAGATCAATTCTTAGAATTTATTAAAAAACATTCAGATTTAAATTTAGAAAAAGCCTCTGAATTTTTATTAATGGCAACTTGGTTGGCCTATTTAAAATCAAAATTATTACTGCCTGATGATGAAAATGATGATTTCAAAGCATTAGAAGTTGCTGAAAAACTTAAGTTACAACTGAAAAAATTGGAATTAATCAGAATTTTATCAGATCAAATGCTCCAAAAAAAAAGATTAGGAGTCCATATATTTACTAGGGGCATAAAAGGCGGAATTAGATCTATCAATACACCAGTTTATGATGTTTCTCTCTATGAATTACTTAAAACTTATGCAGAGATACAAATGCAAAAAACTTTCCAAAATATTAGTATTCCAAAATTACCTGTTTTTACCACTGAAGAGGGGATAAAACAGATCAATAAAAATCTTCAACAATTAATTGATTGGAAAAATATATTTGATTTGATACCAAAATTTTATTCAGACAATAAAATGAAAAGAACTGGAATAGCCGGTATTTTTGCTGCAAGTCTAGAATTAGCTAAGGAGGGAGTAGTATCGGTATCACAAAAAAAAATTTTTGATAAATTATTGATTAAAAAAATTAAATGAAAAATAAAAAAAAGGAAAACATTATAGATTTTCCGAATACACCTACAAAACTTGATAGACAAGTAGAAGCAATTTTATTTGCAGCGTCTGAACCATTAGATTTAGAAACAATTGAAAAAAGATTGAAAAATACAACAAATATAAAAAAAATTTTGGAGAATTTGCAAAAAATATATCAAAAAAGAGGTATCAATTTAGTTTGTATTAAAAATAAGTGGTCGTTCAGAACTGCTGACGATTTGTCAAAATTGATGGCCCTTCAAAAATCAACTCAAAAAAAATTATCAAAAGCCACTATAGAAACGTTAGCTATTATTGTTTATCATCAGCCTGTTACAAGATCTGAAATAGAGGAGATTAGAGGTGTGTCATTTGCAACTAATACTTTAGAAATTTTACTTGAATTAGATTGGGTTAGACCAGCAGGACGTAAAGATGTACCTGGTAAACCTATACAATATGCTACAACTGAAAATTTTTTAAATCATTTTAATATTCAAAAATTATCTGATTTACCTACAGTTGAGGAATTAGGTTCTGCCGGACTTATTGATACTTCAAGTATTGATAAATCAATATTTGGTACAGGTAAGTTTTTCAAGGAGCAATCAATAGCTGAAAAACAGAATATTTATGAAGATATAGATGATGCCATTAAAAAGGCTCCTGAAGAGGAGAAATAAATATATTTATTTAAGCTTTTTTATTGTATATATTTAAAATTATGGGAATTAGTTTCTGGCAAATAGCAATTGTAGTTGTACTTGTTGTTTTACTCTTCGGTAGAGGTAAAATATCAAGCTTGATGGGCGATGTAGCTAAAGGCATTAAAAGCTTTAAAAAAGGCATGTCTGAAGATACTTCCACAAATAATCAAGATGACAATTCTAAGTCAGACAATTCTGACTCTGAAAACAAATAACTTAAATGCCTCAAATTGGATGGTTAGAGATTTTATCTGTAGTTATTATTGCAATCTTAGTTTTAGGTCCTAAGGAATTTCCAATAGCTTTAAAAAAAATAGGTAACTATATCGGAAGAATAAAGAATACAATAAGTAATTTCCAAAAAGAAGTATCATCAGCTACACAAGAAATTGATCTAGAAAAAAACCCACTTTCTGAGGAAAAAGAAACTAAAAAAGATATAAATAAAAATGGCTGATAGCAATTCATTTACAAGTCACTTTGTTGAGTTGCGATCTAGACTTTTAAACTCAATAATATTTATTTTTGTAGTTTTTATAATTTCTTATTTTTTTGCTGAACAAATCTATAATTTCTTAGTTGAACCTTACGCTAATGCAGTAAAAGATGATAAATCCTCAAGGCGTTTAATTTTTACTGCGTTACATGAGACTTTTATTACATATATTAAGGTAGCTTTTTTCTCAGCGATTTTTATAGGTAGTCCTGTACTTCTTATTCAAATTTATAAATTTATTGCACCTGGTCTTTATAAAAATGAAAAAAAAGCAATATTGCCATATTTAGTCTCAACACCGATACTTTTTTTACTGGGCGGATTTCTTGTCTATTATTTAGTAATGCCTTTGGCAATTAAGTTCTTTCTGTCATTTGAAACATTAGGAACAAAATCCACTTTACCAATACAGCTAGAAGCAAAAGTAAATGAGTATCTCTCTTTAATTATGAGATTGATATTTGCGTTTGGTATCAGTTTTCAATTACCAATACTTTTGAATTTATTAGCACGTATTGGAGTTGTAAATTCACATTATTTAAAAACAAGAAGAAGATATGTTATTGTAATTATCTTTGCTTTAGCAGCAATATTAACACCACCAGATCCAATTACACAGGTTGGCCTAGCAATACCTTTGTTATTACTTTATGAATTATCTATATTTACAGTAAGATTCACAGAAAAGAAAAAGGCAAAAGAAGATTTAGAAAATGCATGATATTAAAGATCTAAGAAAAAATTTAGATAAATATAAAAAAAAATTATTAGATAGAAACTTTAATTTTGATATTAATGCATTTGAAATTTTAGACAACGAAAATAGAAAAATAATAAGTGAAAAAGAAAAACTAGAGCAAGAAAAAAAAATATTATCTAGATCTAAAGATAAATCTAATTTTGATAAATCAAAAAAAATTTCAGAGGAAATTTCAAAATTATCTAAAAACCAAATTATCACCAAAAATAGATTAAACGAATTATTACATGTAATTCCAAATTTAGCTCAGGATGATGTACCTGTCGGTAAAGATGAAAAATCTAATAAACTAATTGAAGAGTCAGGAAATATAAAAGATTTTTCTTTTAAGCCAAAATCTCATATTGAAATTGGTCTTAAAGAAAATGGGATTGATTTTGAGACATCAATAAAATTGTCTGGGTCAAGGTTTGTAATTTTACGAAATAAAATAGCCTTATTAGAGAGAGCGCTAATAAATTTTATGTTGGATGTTCATACAACTGAATTTAATTATACTGAAATTTCTCCACCATTGATTGTAAATGAAGATAATATGTTCGGCACTGGCCAGCTTCCAAAGTTTGAAGAAGATCAATTTGAAATTAAATTTGATAATACAGATCAAAGAAAATTTTTGATACCAACAGCTGAAGTTGTTTTAACAAATTTAGTTAGAAATTCTTTACTTAATAAGAGTGAATTACCCAAAAGGTTCGTCGCTTCAACGCCTTGTTTTCGTAAGGAAGCGGGCAGTTATGGTAAAGACACAAAAGGTATGATCAGACAACATCAATTTTATAAAGTTGAACTAGTAAGCATAGTTGAGTTCAAAAATTGTAACTCTGAACTTGAAAGAATGCTAAAATGCGCAAAAAAAATACTAGAAAAATTAGAAATACCTTTTCAAGTTGTTTTATTGTCTTCAGGAGATATGGGATTCAGCGCTGAAAAAACATATGATATTGAAGCGTGGATTCCATCGGAAAAAAAATACAGAGAAATCTCTAGTTGCTCATCTTGTGGTTCTTTTCAAGCTAGAAGAATGGGGGCAAAATATAAATCTGAAAACGGTAACGAATTTGTTGGAACTTTAAATGGCTCTGGCTTGGCTGTAGGTAGATTAATTATTGCTTTATTAGAAAATAATCAAAATGAGGATGGATCAGTTACAATTCCAAATGTATTAAAAAAATACATGAATAATTTAGAGAAAATTTGATAAAATTTAACTTGTTAATCTAATTCATTTATTATAATTGTCTCTTGATGAGTGGACAAGGAATAGCACAATTTATACCCTTAATATTAATTTTTGTAATTTTTTACTTTTTTTTAATCAGACCGCAACAAAAGAGAGTAAAAGACCATAAAGCAATGGTGGAGTCTTTGAAAAGAGGAGATGAAGTAATTACTTCTGGAGGAATTATCGGTGTAGTAGATCGAGTGATGGAGGATGATCGAATAGAAGTTGTAATAGGAGAAAGCACAAAAGTTCAAATTATAAGATCTACAATTACTAGTTTACTTAAAAAAGAAGAAATAAAAAAATAATTCTTTCTTTGTGTTAAATTTTTCTAAAATAAATGTTATTTTAATTTATCTAATATTTTTCTTAGTTTCAATATTTTGTATTTTAAATTTTCAAAATAAAGATAACTTAATTTATGACAAAAAAGTTAATTTAGGATTAGATTTACAAGGCGGATCATATCTCTTGTTAGAAATTAATTCAGACAACCTTATTGAAGAAAAAATACAATCTAAAGTTATTCCAATTAAAAAATTAATAAAAGAGAATAATCTTATTTTTACAGACTTTCAGGTAAATGATAAAAGTCTAATTTTTAATATTAATGATATTGAAAAATTTAAATTACTTTTCCTTTCGAAAAAAGATAACCTAGTAAATCCTTATATCGATAATTATAGATCTTTTGAATTAGATTATGAGGTACTTGATAATAATAATATCGAGATTTCATTTTCAAAATACGGATTGCTCACTATAAATAATGCTGCTCTTAAACAATCTATTGAAATTGTAAGACGTAGAATTGATGATGTAGGGACAAAAGAGCCAACAATTCTTCAGAGAGGTGAAAAAAGGATATTAGTTGAATTACCTGGTCTTAAAGACCCGGAAAGAATTAAAAAACTACTTGGTAAAACTGCTCAGCTTAATTTTAGATTAGTAAGTGAAAATTCAGAATTTGGAATTGATGAAATAGTTTCTGAAACAGGTGAAAAATTAAAAATAAGCAAAAGGATTGTAATGAGTGGTGAAAATTTGATCGACGCGCAACCAAGTATCCAAAATCAAAGAAATGAACCAACAGTTTCATTTACTTTAGATCGACTTGGCGCTCAAAAGTTTGGTAGAGCCACCTCAGATAATGTAGGCAAAAGATTAGCAATAATTTTAGATGGTAAGATAATAAGTGCTCCAAACATAAATGAACCTATAACATCTGGAAAAGGGATGATTTCTGGAAATTTTACTTTTCAAGAAGCCACAGATTTGGCTTTATTATTAAGATCAGGTGCTTTGCCTACACCCTTAGAAGTAGTTGAAGAAAGGACTGTAGGCCCTGATCTAGGAGAAGATTCCATTAAATCTGGAATAATGTCACTAGTTGTAGGATTTATTTTAGTGATATTATTTATGTTTTATAAATACAAAATATTTGGATTAGTCGCTAATACGGCACTAATTGCTAATTTATTAATGCTGATAGGTATTTTAACAATTTTAGAGGCAACTTTAACACTACCAGGAATTGCTGGCATTATTTTAACAGTTGGTATGGCTGTTGATGCCAATGTTTTAATATTTGAGAGGATCAAGGAAGAGTTAAAAACAGAAAAATCAGTCATTCATGCATTTGATACGGGATATTCAAAAGCAAAAATTACTGTTTTAGATGCAAACATTACAACACTAATCGCAGCAATAATATTATTCGCTTTTGGATCAGGACCAGTAAAAGGATTTGCGATTACCTTAGGAATAGGAATTATTACTACTCTTTTTACCGCATATTTCTTGGCAAGACATTTGACTTCAATGATAGTTTTAAAAAACGCAAATAATAATTTAAAAATTTAATGATTACCAATATTAATTTTGTATCAAAATTTAAAAAAGCAAATATTATATCAATCTTGGTATTTGTTTTTAGTTTATTCTTTATAGTTTTTAAAGGTTTAAATTATGGTATTGATTTTAAAGGAGGTACTTTAATTGAATTAAGAGTGGAAACCTCAGTTGATGCTTCCTCTATAAGAGATTCCTTAAACTCGATGAATTTAGGGGACGTTAATGTAAAGAAATTTGGAAAAGATGGCGATTATTTAATAAAAGTAGAGCAAAAGAACATTAATAATAGTAATTTAATTCCTGAAATAAAAAAAACACTGTCTGAAAATTTAAATACTGAAATAGATTTTAGAAGGGTAGAAAATGTTGGACCAAAAGTTAGTTCTGAATTGTTAGAGTCATCGGTAATAGCAATTTCTTTAGCTTTAGCCGCTATGCTTTTTTATATTTGGATAAGATTTGAGTGGCAATTTAGTATTGGATCAATCGTAGCCCTTTTTCACGATGTTATTATAACTTTAGGTATTTTTTCTGTTCTATCTTTAGAAATTAATTTATCCATTATAGCAGCAGTTCTTACAATTGTTGGTTACTCTATGAATGATACAGTCGTCATTTATGATCGAATAAGGGAAAATTTATTTAAATATACTAAAATTAGTATTAGTGATATAGCTAACTTATCTATTAATGAGACTCTAGCTAGGACACTAATTACATCAGTAACAACTTTATTAGCATTAACATCAATATATATCTTGGGGGGAGAAATTCTTAGAGGTTTTTCCTTTGCTATGATTTTAGGGGTTATAATTGGAACATACTCATCAATATTTGTTGCCTCTCCGATCCTTAAATTTTTAAAGGTGAGTTATAAAACTTTGGAAAAAGAAGAAGAAAAAATTGTTCCTTAAATTAATAAAGATTTTGAGCAGCTACCATTGAGAGTAACATAGGAAAAGACAATAACGTATTTGTCCTAGAAAATAACATCGCAGTTTTTGCTGATTTGGCTTTTTCCTCTGGTGTACACTCTATCATTCCTA
>MDTC01113590.1_pt1 | contig 11725 bp, 9 predicted proteins | sample 811181 | NCBI WGS metagenome assembly MDTC01 (sample SAMN05326644, study PRJNA326480) | marine metagenome | isolation source: seawater | place: Pacific Ocean: North | collected 2011
GCTATTAGAAAAAGGCTCCGCATGATCAATTTATCATCGGTTCCCACTCAGATTCAGAAAACATCATCTATTCTTCAGCAAAGGTCTTGAGCTTTATAAAGGTGGTTCATCTTTGCTGCTTTTATTTTCAAATAATCTAGATTTTCTTTGTTGACAGCTAAGGGGCTAACCATTCTTTTGTTTACCGTAATCCCCGATTTCTCAATAGCATTTATCTTGTTTTGGTTATTAGTAATGATTCTTATTGACGTCACGCTTAAGGACTTAAGTATATCGCCTGCTATTTTGAAGTCTCTTTCGTCGGCTTCATGACCTAACATTAGGTTAGCTTCGACGGTATCATAACCTTGGTCTTGTAACTCATAGGCTCTTAACTTTTCAGTTAATCCAATGCCCCTACCTTCCTGTCGCAAGTATATCAGAATACCAGTACCTTCTTTGGCTATTTCATCCATTGAATTTTTTAGTTGAGGGCCGCAGTCACAGCGTAATGATCCAAAGACATCGCCAGTTAGGCATTCAGAATGAATTCTGACTAACGTATTTTCTTCTGTAATATTTCCTAATAACATTGCCAGGTGTTCTTTACCATTCTCAGGGTCTTTATACAGCTTCATGGTAAATTCTCCTCTTTCAAGAGGAATGCGGGCCTGTGCATTTGGTACTAGCTCAGCGTCTGTTGCTTTATCTGTAGAGTGGGGGGCTTTATTATGTGTCATTATTACTCTGTTATTTGCGTCGTTAAGAAAGCCTCTTCAATGAGAGCAGCCATCCCAGTTTGCCATAAAATAGGTTTTTTGTCATTGAAATGTTAATAACTTAATAATTACAAATTCTTAAGTATTTTTTAAGGCTTTGATACTTTGATTCAAATCTAGTTAATGGATTCAAATTAATATTCTTGGTGGATCTATATTGGCTTATATTTTCGGTTAGTTATTAGGATTTAGATGGATTGGCTAAGTAAGAAGTTGCTAAATTTGTTAGCGGCTCCTCTGCTTCTTCATATACCCGGCTTTAACCTCTTGCTTAAATACATTTTTAGCATATTTGAGGCTACTCTCTGTGGTGAGGCTGAGCACCGAGGCTACGATTGCTGCTGTAAACCTTTCTTGATTTTCCTCTGAAGGAGAAGGAGCAAAGCCAATAGTTTGAGATAGAGAAAACTGGTTAGGGAATTGAGCATCATTATGTGTTGCATTCTTGATCGAAACTTCAAGGATATTACCAGGTATTAGTTTATAAAATGAGTTTCGTTTTCTGGAACGAAATACTCTGCGATCAGCTCCTAATAGTACAGCTGGTTTGTATATTGCTTTTAGGTAGTTTTTAACCTTCGTACTGACGAGAGCAGGGTCAAGAAATACTAAACCCTTGATCGGAGCTTGCTTTCCAGCTGCTATAGCAATAGCTGACCCTCCGAACGAATGCCCTACTAAAATAATATTATCTACATCGATTCTTTTATTGAGTAGTCTTGGCCAAGAGTAGATGAGTTTGACGAGATAACTAAGTGTAACACCATTTTTAATCCAGCGTTTTTGATTTGGTTGTTGCACTACGAGTACATGAAAGCCCCATGAGGCTAGCCTTTTAGCTTGGTTAAAATGGAACTCTTTTCCCGACTTATTGCCATGTTGAATAATGACTAATGGAGCTTGATCAGGATGACGAGAAGTAAATAGATCAGTTTTTACTAAAGATTTTTCAGTAACTCGGATAATAAAGTTTTTCTGTATAGAAACTTTGAATGGTCCGTTATGTAAAAAATGATCGAAGTCAGGATAGTTCAACAAACTTCTTGAGAGGCTCCAAAAATTGGTAGGCTCGCGCTTTTTACCTGGCAAAGTAGTGCTGATACAGCTTATTAATACGCTGCAAAATCCAATTAGAATATATCGATTTATTTTATGAAATAAATTTCTTTTAAATAATCTCATAAAGCTAATCCAAAAAGTGTTGTTCCATTTTTGTTGGACTATTTTGCCAAGGTTTATATTCCCAATTTTCTGTCATAGGAAAAAAAGCTAATATTAATCCGCAGATTATAATTGGCAGTGCGGTAATTAACCAATATTGATTATTTATTTTTCCCATGAACAATAAATATGAAAATATTATGAAAACTAAGGTTATTACGAGGAATAGACTAAATTGCTTTCCTTTTGAAACCGTGTAGTGGACATAGTAGTCTTCAGGTTTGGTTTTCTTCTCATTAGCCATTCTTTCTCCTCTCTTCCTTAATAGCTATTTTGTTTCGATCGCCATGGAAGTACCAACGATAAGTTGCAATAATCCCCATCAAGGTCACGTAAAATATTTGTTTGGATAAAGGAGGGATACCATAGTTTTCTTTTGGCAAAACCAGAACAAGCGTTACTCCTGATGCTATGCAAAATAGCACATAGACTAGACCTGCTATATTATCTCTGCGATCTATTCCGAATAATGGTGTGCACAAGATTAGAACCCATAGGCCGAAGTACAAAAAGGGTACAATCTCTTTCATTCGGTAGTCGAGCCAGTATAGTCGGATCGTTTCGTACATTAATGCGAAGTAGTTTTCAAACATACTCATGGTTTCCTCTCTGAAGCTTTGTCGGCTGGAGGATTTCTGACTTTATAGGCAATAATGGCCGTGGTGATAAAACTAAGGGTAATGCATTGAAGTTTGCTGGTAACTGAAGGCGTCAGAGGGTAATATAGGAATACCGGAACAAACTCGTTGAGGCTCTATACACATGATAAGACTTATATTTTTGATTTTTCTTACTTCCAGTAGTTTTGCTCAAAGTTTGCAGGATCCAAGGTTTGAAAGGCTCATAACCAAAGGCCGAGGTAAAATTTATTTGCCCAAAGTTAGTCACAACTTTGGGGTCGTCGAAAGAGGTAAGAAAGTATCTACAGTTTTTAAATTTGAAAATCGTGGTAAAGGTCCTCTGACTGTTTTGGGTACTTCAAGCCCTTGTGGATGTTTTGTTATTAACCATAATAAGACCAAGATGTACAAGTCAGGCGAACAGGGTGAAATTACTGTAGAGTTCAATAGTCTCAATTTTGAAGGTTCAATTCGTAAAAAAATTATGGTGATGGCTGATGATGATGTATTACATCCTCGTGTATTGACCATTAGAGCGGAAGTGGATAATCCTCTTGTAGTTGAGCCTCCGATACTTGATTTTGGTAAAGTTAAGATTGGAAGCTCACCGACTCTCAAAGTTAAAATTAAGAATCGCCGATTAGGCAGTCAATTTAAGATCATAGAAGGAAAAAGTCTGACGGGTAAGCTTAATGTTGAGTTCATAGCTAAAGAGAACTTTTGGGAAGTTAAGGTTACATTTGGTCCTGAAATAATGGCTGGTTATTTTAAAGATACTGTTTTGGTATCAAACAATACACCTTGGTTAAATGCGCTCCCTATACCTATTAGAGCAGATGTGATTGGTAATATTCAGCTATCCCCGGGTTATGTTGAGTTTGGGGCGATTCGAAAGAATTCTAAAACTTTGAGGAATATCAGAATAAGTCAATTGGGTTCTGACCAGATTATAGGTATGAGAACTCAGATGGTGGTTAATGGTAACGTAATAGATGATACAGATGAAATTCTTGTCGTGAAATCGTCTACGGAACGGAAAGGTAACAAATATAACTTAGGAGTTGTATTAAATAATCGTAGCGGACTTACTGGCAATGTTTTTGGGAAGATTTTGCTTGAAACTTCTAATGACAAGCAAAAAGAAGTTGAGATCGATTTTTATGGATTTTTCCTCGATAAATAGAATATGGAGTTCCAAATGTATGATACTTTGTACGTTTTGCTATGTGTTGTTTTAGCCTTTAGTGCTTTTGGTTATTTTTGGGGGACGAGAGGCCTCAAATGAAAGCCAGTTTGAAATAGATGATTATAGTAAAGAGCCTACTAAAGCTGTTTTATTTGCATCATTTATTTCCACCATACGCAGTTCGCCGACAAGGTTGTGGTTCGATTTTACCCGAACGAGTCTAAACTGCTCGGTTCTACCGTAGTATATGCCAGGTTCTTTTGAACTCTCGTACTGGAAGAGTACTTCCCTTACATTTCCTATTTCATTTTTATTCAGTTCGATGGTAATTTTGTCTTGAACAGCCATCAGCTTAGCTAATCTTCGGGATTTAATTTCTTCAGGAATTTGATCAAGGAAGCGCGCAGCTGCTGTACCTTTTCTCGTTGAATACTTAAAAGCATAGAAAAAGCTGTACCTAATATTTTTTACGAGTTCTACTGTCTCCTCGAATTGCTCTTCTGTTTCCCCGGGGAAACCAACGATTAAGTCTGTAGATATAGCAATTTCTGGAGAAGCTTTTTGAAGCCAATTAATTCTTTCATAGTATTCGGCAACCGTGACTTTTCTTTTCATTCTCTCAAGAACGACATCACTTCCAGACTGAACTGGCAAGTGGATATATTTACCTAATTTTCTTTCATCACGAAAAAGTTTCGCCAGTGATAATGTGAAATCATGCGGATTTGAAGTTGTGAATCTGAGCCTTTGCAGCCCATCGATAGCAGCAACGTCTCTCAATAAATTGACAAAGGGTCCATCATTGGTCAATTCTAACTTATTAGATCGAATCAAATCATGACCATAACTATTGACATTTTGGCCGAGCAGAGTGACTTCCCGGGCCCCTGATTCTACCTGCTGTGTTACATCATCAATAATTTTAGATGGATGTAGTGAGATTTCTCGTCCTCGAGTAAATGGTACAACGCAGAAAGTACAGAAATTATCGCATCCTTGTGCGATGTTTACATACCTGGATACGGTGTTTTTTCCAGCAAGTGAAGGATTTACTTTAGATTTAGTATCTTTGGTCTCTTCTTCATGATCTTTGGCTTTTTTAAAACCAATCGATAATTGTTGGGCACCAGTTTTTTGATTCTCCTCAATTAATTTGGGGAGATCGTCAATTTTTCCTGGGCCTACCAGAATATCTATATTACCAGTTTGTTTGAGAAGTTTTTTTCCTTCTGCTTGAGCAACGCAGCCAGCGACTGCGATTTTCATGTTTTTATTTTTTTTCTGGATTTCACGCAGTCGCCCCAAGCGGCTCACTACTTTGTGCTTGGCCTTTTCTCTTATATGGCAAGTGTTTAGTAGTACTAGGTCGGCTTCTTCTGGAGACTGAGTAGTTTCATAGTTCTGATCTTGCAGCATGCCTAGCATTTTTTCGCTGTCAGCTACATTCATTTGACAACCCCAAGTCTCGACCAGGATTTTCTTCCGGGGACTGGTGGCTGGTTTTTGATTATTTTGCTGCATCAGAATCGACTACCTCTTTCTATTTTTCTTTCTTGATTTCTTAGCTGCTTTACGCAGTTTTCTTTGTTTGTCGCGATCTACATTTTTTTTCGGCCCTGCATCACCACCGCCACCAAGCATGGCGCCCAAGTCGCCCATACCGGGCATGCCGCCCATACCGGGCATACCGCCACCGCCACCCATTTGTTTTGCCATTTTTCTCAGATTATTCATTTGGCCTAGTGCGCCCATTCCTGGGATTTTACTCATTCCCATGTTTTTGCCGAGCATACCCATCATTTTTCGCATGCCTTCAAACTTTTTCTTGAGCTCAGAGACTTCTTTTTCCGAACGGCCTGAGCCTTTAGCGATTCTTTTCATCCGGCTCGGATTTAGCTGGTCGGCACAGATTCTTTCTCTTTCTGTCATAGAGTCTATCACAGACTTTACGCGGGATAATTCTTTGTCATCTAGGTTTGCATCCTTTGGCAACATATCTTGCATAGGCATTTTAGCAACAAGGTCTTTTAAAGATCCCATCTTTTGAATCGTTTCGATTTGTTTATAAAAGTCACGATAGGAAAACTGGCCCTGTAGCATTTTGATTGCTTCTTTTTCCTGATCACCTGTAGAGACTCTTTCGAAATCATCCATTAAGCCAACGACATCACCCATGCCTAATATGCGGCTTGCCAAGCCCTCAGGGCGAAATTCTTCTAGTCGGTCTAAGTCCTCACCCATACCTAAAAACTTGATAGGGGCACCGGTGATTTCTTTGATGCTGAGTGCAGCTCCTCCTCGGGCATCACCATCTAACTTTGTCATGACGGCTCCGGAAAGTTCCAGACGGTCATGGAAAGCTTTTGATGTTACAACAGCATCTTGTCCCATCATGGCATCACAGACGAGTAGTATATTTTCTGGTTTGGTAGCAGCTTTGATATCCTCAAGCTCTTGCATCAGTGCATTGTCAATGGTGACTCTGCCGGCTGTATCGAAAAGAATAGTATCGCAATCTAACTGGACTGCTTTCTTTACAGCTTCCTTACAGATGTCGACGGGCGACGCATTCGCTTGATGGAAAACAGGCACTCCGATGCGATCGCCAAGAACCTTTAGCTGTTCAACGGCTGCTGGGCGATAGATATCAGCGGCTACCAATAGAGGGGATCTTTTCTTATTCACCTTCAGGTATTTTGCGAGCTTTCCAGTTGTTGTCGTTTTTCCACTACCTTGCAAACCCACCATCATAACGATTCCGGGTTTGTTGCTGGGGAAATCTAATTCGGCATTTACAGGGCCCATTAGATTTTCAAGTTCAGTTTGACATATTTTTACGAAATGATCAGCAGGTGAGACTTTAACTTTCTCTTGGCCGGTTCCTGCTTTAGTTCGGATTATTTGACCGAGGGCTTCTTCCTTAACTTTGTTGATAAAGGACTTGGCAACACCATACTCGACGTCAGCTTCCAGCAGGCTTTCTCTTATGGCCGAAATGGCTTCCTGAACATTATCCTCTGATAATGTTGTTTTACCACTGAACTTTAGTTTTGCTTCTCGAAATCCATCGGACAGAGCTTCCAGCATCTTTTGATTTTCTCCGGGTTGGCTGAGTGGGTAGTTGGCCTCATGGCCCCAAATCAAGGCATAACCTCTCGCATATACCGCAATTTAGGCTATCGAGTCAAAAGGAAATAGATGTATTTCAAATAGAAATCGGATTGACTAAATTGGAGCTCCCTATTTATCAATAAACGCAATTAGTTCTGGCGAGTATAGACTACCATTTTTGTATGATGGCTTTTGGTCTTCGCAGGGTCCACCTGATGGTGCCTACGCTTGTATGGCTTGGTTTGTGGTCTGGATACCAAGTATTAGCTGTCGGCTGGTGATCATGTATTCGATATTCATAATCGCCCTGAGGAAGTCTAAGTCGTTTACCACGCCCATTGGTGATGGCAAACTCCATCTCGCTGGTAATGCTGCTGGTGATGTATTGGTCCGGAAAAAAGTCCAGCTTTCTGGCCTTAGGTGCGCTTGGCAGGCAGTATGTTTCGGAGCTGACCATACCGAGGTCCTTAGCAACTATAAAAAAGTTGCTATCCCATGTAAACAGTGGGTGCCAACAAGACTTGGTCGTGTGCTCTGCTTTGTCGGTCTTCGACTTTAACCGTAGGCTTACCCATAGATCTTTGGATGGTAGTTGTTGTTTTGGAATTCGGATTGAAAGAGTGCCGACCTGAGTTTCTTCCTCTAGGTGAGTCCTTAGGTTACTGATTTCTTTGATAGAAAATGACAGCCCTAAAAATGCGCTCGTGATTCTTGTTTCTCTTAGTTGGCTTTCATCGCAGGCTCGTTCTTGCCATGAAGGACTTCTCAATGAGAGAGGTAATTCTGCAGGTAGAGAACTGTTAATAATGCGGCATGCCCTATCTAGTGCTTCTAACGGTCGATTATTTTTTAGGGCTTTAGCCAGAATATTAGTGATGGATATTCGTCTTACCAGCAAATAGGGCTGGCGACTCCAGCGAAAAACCATGGCTTTTCTGATGCTTTTTATTTGATTTAGGGCAGTTTGGGCACTGAGAGTACTAAACCCACAATTCCAAAGGCTCTGATCAGTTGACTGCCACTGACAATCTGGCGCAAATTTGGCCAATACATCTTGAAAATCTTCAAGGTATCTCTTTCCTTCAAATACATAAGCTTCTTTGCCATTGAGTGCGGCCGAGCAAATTTTTTCCAGGTCTTCGGCGGTAAGTGGTGTCTGCACTTGGAGGTCCCAAGATTGATGATCTACTTTGAAAGTTGCTGTGGATGTTTTTTGGGTGCCCTGTTGATAAAGAGTGAGTTTGCTTTTATGGATGCCCAATGGTGATTTGATGGGAATCGCAAATTTGACAGCTGGCTGTAATCCAATACCACAAAATGCTGGATCAAATGCTGCCAAAAAGTGAGTGGATCCGTTGTGTTTAGTTTTTAAGCTCATGCTCCCTTTTGGGGTTAACATTTGCGAGCCATATATTGTACACCCTACGGCAGCTATGATGCCTAGAAGTGGTAGAAATGATCTTTTATTATTTAATTTATTTAGCAATGTTCTATTATTGGTAAGAAATTGTTTGAACGGCGAGATCAATTGTTTCATTGAAGCCACCAAGTGATGGGTTTGCTGCTTCTACAGTCCATGAAAGAGGTTGACATAGATGTAGAATTTGACGGGAAGAAATATTGCCCAGCTCATCTTCTGTAATCAAGTGTATATCTTTCAGTCCAGACTTACGACTCATTCTATTCTTTGCCCACAGGTATAAAGATGGGTCTGTCACAAATCCACGCGATAAGGTTATTTTTCCATATCTTCTCTGACCTAGGGGGGCGCCATTGATAGTGAATTCATCGATACCGGCGATTTCATCGAAAGGTCCAAAATCAATGCCATCAATTTGCACATAAGTTTTTGTCACCGGCGCAGTGTATCCTGCTGGTAAGCTTTTTGCTGCCATTAAAGTAACTATGACCCCAAAGCTTAGAGTATACAATATACGCAGTGTTGAACGCCTTCGAAGCATAATACCCCGTTTGAGCAAGTTAAGTGTTTGACCACTACTAATGATACCACAGAATCTTGCAAATAAGTACAACCTTCCCAAATAGGAAAGAAGATCCAATCATTAGTGCTGTTGTCGGAAGATACTCAGAGAACTTTAGCAATCGCATCTATTTCTACCTGAGCATCTAGCGGTAGTTTCCCGGCCTGAATGGTTACTCTTGCGGGAAATGGCTCAGAAAAATAGCTAGCATAGACTTCGTTAACCCTACTGAAATCATTGAGATCTTTCAAATAGATGGTGGCTTTAATAACTCCGCCAAAGGAGCTTCCTCCTTGCTTCAGAACCGCCGACAAGTTTTTCATAACCTGTCTTGTTTGATCCTCAATAGAGCTCTCGATGAGCTTTCCTGTTTCAGGATCAAGTGGGATTTGGCCAGAGCAATAAAGCAATCCATCAGATTCGATGGCTTGCGAATAAGGCCCTACAGCTTCAGGTGCTTGTGTGCTATGAATTTTTTTCATGGATCATCCTTTTGTCAGGAGTTGTTCTCTGCTAATTGAGCTTCATAAGTAGCCTGCAAATCCTTTTTGATATTTTCCGGAAGAGCAGGGTTTTTTTCGACCTTTTGGAGCATTTCCTTAGCTGCTTGTTCGTTTTCCATTGCTAAATATGCCTGAATACCATGTGAATATAGTTCCCAGTGAATGGCCTCACCTATTTTTTCCTGTTCCAGAATGACGACAGGAATTTTCTCGAACTGTTGGGCTAAGCCTAATGATGCTGTGTATTCTCTTAAGAATTGATCTCCCCGCTGACCTTCGTTCCATACTTCTTCTAGGTATTGAGCTTTCAATAGATAATCGGAGGAATTAATCAATTCTGCAGCCAGAGATAAACCTGCGAAACTATGGACTTTTTTTGCCATTTTTTTGGTAGTTTCGCCTGCGGCGGCTTTGTCCTTGGTGATTTGTATGGAAGCAAATAATTCCCATAGTCGAAAGTGGTTGGGATCTGCTTTCAGGCCTAGCTTTACCCATTTCTCTGCTTCTTCATCTTTGTGCTGGGAATAAAGAATTTCAGAAATATTGACATAAGGTGAAAGCTCGTCTGGTTCTATAGCTTGCGCACTTTCAAAAAGCTCGAGAGCTTGATCAAACTCTCTCTCCATGAGGGCAGCTGCGCCGATGGCCGTCAAAGCTCTAAAATCATCGCTTAAATCAAATTTATCATTAATTTCAGCTAGTTTGATTGTCAAGAAGCTGAGGCTCATTGCTGTCAGCTCTTCCAGTAAATCAATAAATTGATCTTGGTCTGAGATCGGATTCTCACCGACAAATCTTGTAAAGAATCCGATAAATGTGGCCTGTTCATGTTCATCTATTTCTTTGGTGTCATAGCCGTTATAGTCTTCTTCTTTGATGCCCAGATATTCTCTTACAGCTGGACCCATGGGGTAGTTTCTTAGCAGTTCTTGTTTCATTCCTTACTCACTCTCCAGTTTGTGTACCCTAATATGTAAGTCTCGGAGCTCTTCTCCTGTCACTTTATTAGGTGCATTTGTCATTAAACAGGTACCTTTGTTTGTTTTAGGGAAGGTAATCACTTCGCGGATTGATTTTTCACCTGTCAAAATCATAATTAGTCTATCTAAACCAAAAGCTAGTCCACCGTGAGGTGGAGCTCCGAATTTTAGAGCTTCTAATAAGAAGCCAAATTTACTTTCGGCTTCTTCCTCTGTAAGTCCTATTGCTCGAAAAACCTTCTTTTGCAGTTCTTGATCATGAATACGGACGGACCCGCCGCCTACTTCATTGCCGTTAAGAACTAGATCGAAAGCAGATGCCAGAGCTTTTTCCGGGTCTGTTTCCAGTAAGGGTATATCGTCTGGCCTTGGAGCAGTAAAAGGATGATGTAGGGCCGCCATTTTACCTCTCTCATCTTTTTCCATGAGAGGAAAGTCAGTAATCCATAAATAGTTTAATTGATGTTCATCATATAGATTCAGTTTTTCACCAAGTTTCAGTCTAAGTGCAGCTAAGGAAGCTTTGGTATTTTTATAGCTACCTGCACCAAATACTATTAGGTCTCCAGGCTCTGCCCCAGATAATTGGTTGATTTCATCGATCACTGTATCTAGTAAAAATTTAGAGAAAGGAGACTGCCAAGAATCAGCTCCTTCGCCCTCCTGTATCTTTGCCCACGCCATTCCCTTTGCGCCGTGGAGCTGAACAAACTCGGTAAGTTCATCCAAGTCTTTTCGGGTGAATTGTCCGCCTTTTGGTATGCGGATGCAGTTGACAATGCCTCCGGTATTAATTGCTCCTGAGAAGACTTTAAAGTCACTGGAAGCTACGATCTTACTGATATTAATCAGATGCAGGTCAAATCTGGTATCCGGTTTGTCGCAACCATAGTTTTCCATGGCCTCAGAATAGGTCATTTTAGGGAAGGGTGAATTTATATTTTTTCCAGTTAATTCGGTTGTGGCTTGGCTGACGGCACTTTCCATAGCTTGCATGATGCCTTCAGCTTCTTCCCAGGACATTTCACAGTCTATTTGGGTAAACTCGGGCTGACGATCAGCTCTCAGGTCTTCGTCTCTAAAACATTTAACTACTTGATAATAACGTTCAAACCCTGCAACCATCAGAACTTGTTTGAATAATTGGGGGCTCTGAGGAAGAGCATAGAAGTCTCCCGGATTGATGCGGCTTGGAACAACGAATTCTCTAGCACCTTCGGGAGTTGATTTATACAGTGTTGGGGTTTCGATATCGAGAAAACCTTGGTCCTCTAGAGCTTTTCTCATCGCCTTAACAAATTTGATCCGAGTCATGATGTTGGATTTTACCGAGGGCCTTCGCAGATCAAGATACCTATGCTTTA
>MDTC01134381.1_pt1 | contig 11724 bp, 18 predicted proteins | sample 811181 | NCBI WGS metagenome assembly MDTC01 (sample SAMN05326644, study PRJNA326480) | marine metagenome | isolation source: seawater | place: Pacific Ocean: North | collected 2011
AAAAAGAATCTTCCACATATTCCGATTTATGTCGGGGATTGGGAAAAGGATTGTAACGTCTTGAGTCTAACCGCTGAAGCTGCCTGGTTTAGAATTGTTCTCAAAATGTGGACAAAAGGAAAACAAAGCACAATCAAAATGCCTACAAAATCCCTACAAAATTTATGGCGATGTTCTCTCCAGGAACTCAAAGAAATTCTGGACGAGCTGGTTTTTAATGAAATCTGTGACATGCAAACAACTGAAGGCTTTGTCGAGTTCACTTGTCGAAGATTTCAAAAAGAAAATGAGATCTCTGAGATCAGAAGTCAAGCAAGGAAAACAGGTTATCTGAAAAACAAAACTGAATCAAATAATCAACAAAACGAAAACAAAAATCTTCAAAACGCTGACAATGACATTGACAATGACAATGACAATGACTTTGATAATGATATTGAAATTGAAATTCAGCCAACTTTTGACGAGTTCTGGGATCTATATGATCACAAAAAAGGGAAAGTCATTGCACAAAGGATGTGGAAAAAGCTTCCTCAAAAGGACAAAGTCAAGATCATGGAATTTATTCCACTTTACAAACTGCATCAACCAGACGAAAAATACAGAAGACAAGCCCAGGGATTTTTTTCACATAGGATCTGGGAAGACGAAGGATACAACAAACCAATAAAAAACAAAAATGGGACAACTCAAGCGAATACATCAGACCGAAGCAATCTCAAACAAAGACTTGCTGAGAAGCTACAGTCCAGCTAAGTACTTTAAATCTGTCAAAGTTAAAACTTTAGAGCAGGCAGCCCTGGACAAACAAACCTCAACTCTTGGATCTATGATCAGAGACAAGGGACAAGATTTCGGAGAGGGGATCCTGGGGGCGTGGATCCTGTTTTTAAATGAAAGTCTAAATCTAAAAAGACAAATGAGCGATCAACAAATCGAAATGGCTTCTGTCATGATCCTGGAGGAATACGGATCTCTCAGATTTGCTGACTTGACTGTTCTGTTCAAGAGCATTATAAAAGGCGAATATGGGTCATTTTACGAGAGCTTATCCATTGACAAGTTAATGGGATTTTTTAAAGACTATTTTGACAAAAGATGTGAAGTCTCTGCCAGCTCAAATGAGTCAAAACATTTTGAGTTCCGTCAAGACATCTCTGACGTTGCTGGAACTGACAGACAAAGCTTCACAATATCAGATCAACAGAAAAAAACACAACACGCAATCTCACACATAAACATTGAAAAAGCTAAAAATAAAAACAAATGAAAGGAAACATCAAAACATTCAAAAAGGAAATTAAATCCTTGAGCAGAAAATTTGACAAATTAAACATTGATACAATCTCATCAGAGCAAAAAGACAAAATGCTTAACGGATCAGAGGAAGAAATGAAACAAACAATCAAAGATCTTTTTAATCCTAATATTTAAAAATATGGACATTACAAAATTTGACACAATCGTAAAATTTGCAGGTTTAACAACCGAGAAAGTAGTTGAAAATTTAGAAGGCACGAAAGACAGACTCTTGCTAGATCTACAGAATCAAAAAATCTCTTCAGTGGCTAGAGATTTAATTAAAACAGAAGTCACAAGAATTAATCAATTAATAAATACTAAAAATCATGAGTGAAAAATTTAAAATCACAGGAGATCTCCATGTGAAACAAGACACAAAACAGCACAGCGACAAATTCAAGACCAGGGATTTTGTTATTTATATCAAAGCGGAAAATTCGAAATATGATCAATATCTTCCTTTTACTTTAAAAAACGATAATTGTTCTCTAGTCGACGGACTTCAGAAAGGAACAAAGCTCACAGTCGAAGCATATCCAGGAGGCAGAAGATGGGAAAGCCCAGAAGGCGTCTGGAAATACTTCGCTCAGTTCACAGCTCACACAGTTCAGAGCTCAGAGGTTGACATTTTACAAGCTCAGTTCCCAGAACAAACCAAATCAGATCTTCCATTTTAAAATTAAACTATGACTAAGACAATAAAAATGCACGAAATTAATAATAAAACAGCGATCATTGACGCTGTAAAAAACACAATTTTTCCAGGATACATTGAAACTCTGAAAAAATTTGGAAAGCAAAACATCGCTTCAATTTTAAAATTCGCATCCACGACTCCAGAGGGTGAATTGATTGACAATGTGAAATTCAATTCTGATAATCTGACAATCTTTTTGAAAGTGGCAAACGACATGAATGTGATTGAAATAAAACAAGAGGCTCCAGACATTGCAAAAATGATCCAGACAGCTTTGATTCCTCTTGTTTATAATCACAGACCAGAGAACAACATGAGAGTGTTTGACGTTACATTGACGATGTACAACAACCAGGCTAAAAAAATCTATACTTGGACAACATCAAAATATGATCATTCAGCACATTGCTTGATGACAAGAACACAAAAAGATCATTTGACTGTCCAGGCTGAAAAAAACAAAATTCAAATTTCAGACTATCTGAGAAAACTAGTTGAGCTGGACATTGAAGTTCAACAAATGAAAGGCTTAGAAAAACAAATGAAAACACAGACGATCATTCCAAGTACAGAAATGGATCATGAATTTATTGAAACCCTGGAGCACACATACAAGATCCTAGGGAGCAGTCATTATGATATTAACATGATGAGAAACATGGTTGACATGAGATTTGCTGACAACACACAGACTGCAATTGCTGAAGCACTAGGAACAAACCAGCCGACAGTCTCCAAATATCTAAAGACCTTTAAACATACTTTTAACAAAGTAAAAGCAAAACGACAAAAAACAGCATAAGTCTGATCCGCTTTAAGGATTTTCATTTGATTAAGTTTCCCCCAATGGCTTCTCACGTTGGGGGTTTTTTTGTTTATAACTGTCAATAAAAAGGACTTGACTCATGTTTCTTTTTGTTTCTAAATTTACTTGTCCAGATAGCTGTAAAAATTTTTATGGCTAGTAATATCTACAAAAACAAAACAACTGCGCAGCTAATCAAAATCGCTGTGAGACATTTTCACCTTTTTATCAGAAGGCGTGATCACGGTCAACCTTGTATCTCATGCGGCTCATATAACACTTCTGACGCTTCACACTATTTTTCTGCAGGAAATCATTCAGTCACTAGATTTGAAGAGGACAACGTCCATTTAGCTTGTAGAAAATGCAATTACTTCCTCTCTGGAAATCTCATTCCTTATCGTCAGAACCTAATTGAAAAGATCGGACAAGAAAGATTCGATCAGTTAGAATTATTAGTCAACATATCAAAAAAAACAGGTTTTAAATGGGACAGGTTTTCCCTTATAGACATCATTAACAAATACAAAGCCTTAAACAAATGACACGAAAAAAAGCTTTTGAATATCTGGCAACCAAATACGATCAAATCAGTGAGCTGGTTTACACTATTGAAGACAAATACTTTAAAAAGAAAGGACAATTTCACCAGGACATCACTCAAGATCTTTATTTAAAAATTTATGAAGAGCTGGAGAAAGTCGAAAACAATACTTCGTCAATTAATAAATTCCTAGACCGATTTTACAATGGTAAAACGTTTAATCTATACAAGGTCATTCGCAACATGTACGTCGATTTATTAAGAAGAGAGACAAAATACAAAACTCTCAAGCAAATACATCTCGAAAAATTGCTGGAGGATCCTGTTGAGGTTGAAATGCCGAAAGCTAAATCAATCAATCAGAAGGTCGATGACTACGTTGAGACTTTTTATTGGTTTGATCGCAAAGTTTTCAATCTCTATCGATATGAATACAGCTATCACACGACAGAGATGAGCAAAAAAACAAAACTATCACAGTCAACAATATACAGGACAGTGAAAAGATGCAAAGTCAAAATAAATGATCAACTAAAGCAAGAATACTATGGCGAAAAGTAAAGGACTTGGAGACGACATTGAGAAATACATAACAAAACCCCTGGGGATCAAGAAAGTCGTGGACACAGTTGCCAAAGCTGTTGAAAAAGACTGTGGCTGTCAAGAGAGAAAATCGATTTTGAATCGGTGGTTTCCAAAAAAAGGCAATTTGACACAGGACAACTTTGATTTCCTGGAAATGTTCTTTGACACTTACAACGGATCCAACTTAAAATCAGAAGGCGAGAGAGACATGCTTTACAAAATCTATAATGAAGTAAACAGAACAAACGAAAAGCCCTCTGGATGCTCTGCATGTCTTCGAGGAGTAGTTGAAAACCTTAGAGACGAATTTCAGAGATATGTCTAAACGCTTAGAGAAGATATACAAGCTTAGAAAACACCCAGATAATCCCAGGGTGATCAAAGACGCTAAATTCTTTAGCCTTAGAAACTCCATTGAACAGTTTCCAGAGATGCTGGAGAAACGTCCGATCATAGTAAACCAAGACATGTTGATCCTGGGAGGGAATATGAGACTCAGAGCTGCAGAAGATCTCGGAATGAAAGAAATCTGGATTGATCAAGCCGATTGGACAGAGGAAAAACAAAAGGAGTTCATCATAAAAGACAACACCAGCTCTGGAGAATGGGATTTCAACATCCTAGCCAATGAATGGAATGACAAAGATCTCACAGATTGGGGTTTGGAAGTGCCAACACCTCCAGATTTCGAGGAAGAAAAAGAAGAAAAACAAAAATGTGAATGTTGTGGGAAATAATTGGGAACTGACGATTGGATTTTATGGAGGTTTAGTGATAGGATTCAGACACTACCCACAAAAGAATTGCACTGATTATGTGCTTTACATGCCTTTAATTGACTTATGCTTGACTATATATGAAGACTAAAAAAGAAGAACAAAAAACGACACCAATAAAAATCTGGAATGGCAAGGGTACAATGCCAAAAGATTTCTGGAACTATAGAATAAATCCAATTACAGGACATTACGTTGACCCTGTAAGGAATGAGAAAGGTTTGGCGGTACAAAAGAAGTATGCACACATGCAACAGCCAAATCCTAAAATATCAAAATAACGTGAGGATAACGTGAGGAATATGGCAAACAATGAAAATTTAAAACCGTTTAAAAAGGGAAACAAAATGGGAAAAGGCAGACCCAAAGGAGCAAAAAACAGAGCAACAATTGCCAGGAAATGGCTAGAGGCTTCGAGGAAAGCTGTCAATCCCATGAGCTTAGAAGAGGAAGAAATGAGCATGGAGGACTTAATGACTCTGGCGATTGCTAAGAAAGCCACTCAAGGCGATGTCAGTGCGTACAAAGCATTATTAGACTCTCGCTATGGTCAAGCAAAGGAGCAAATTGATGTCTCAACAGACGCCCCCTCAATTGATTTCAGAACATTGTTCAATTTTAAAGATGACCCAGGAGCAGACAAAAATTGATTTCAGTCGAAAATACGAGCTTTTTTGGAATGACTCGAGATACACAATTCTGACAGGAGGACGAGGATCTGGAAAGTCTTATTTCACAGGAATGTTTTTGCTTAGTTTGATTTACATTGAATCTGGACACACAATTCTCTTCACTAGGTACACTTTAAGATCCGCATCAGTTTCAATCATTCCAGAGTTCAAGGAAAAAATGGACATCCTGGAAAGCATATATCCAGGATTTAAACAAAAATTTAAGATCACCAGAGACGAAATTGTCAACCTGGAGAATGGAAGCAAAATCATTTTCAGAGGGATCAAAACTTCCAGCGGAGACCAGACTGCAAATCTTAAATCTCTCCAGGGAGTCACGACCTGGGTCATGGAGGAAGCTGAAGAAATTGACGAGGATTCATTTGACAAAATAGATCTCTCCGTCCGAAGTAAGCAAAAGCAAAACAGAGTCATCTTGCTATTGAATCCCTCAACAAAAGAGCATTTTATTTATCAAAGATTTTACCAGGACAGAGGTGTCCAGGCTGGATCTAATATGTCAAAGGGAGACTCAACATACATCCACACAACTTATATAGACAACATTGCGAACCTCTCTGAAAGTTACATTGCACAGATCGAGCAAATGAAGATCAGACGTCCAGAAAGATTCAACGCAGTGATCCAGGGGAATTGGATCGAGAAAGCTGAAGGCGTAATCTTTACTAATTGGGAGCTGGGTGAGTTCCAGGAGGTCTCCCCTTCTGTTTTTGGCGCAGACTTAGGATTTGCCTCAGACGAGAACACCCTTGTCCAGACATCAATTGACAAAGACAGAAAGATCATTTATATAAAGCTCTGTTTTTATCTTCCAGGATTAACAACTTCACAGCTCAGAGATCTATATCAGAAGCACGCAGGGGATTCTCTGTGTGTGTTGGATTCCAGCGAGCCGAGGTTAATTCACGAATTGAGAAGCACTTGCAATGTAGTCCCCAGCATCAAAGGACAGGGATCCGTCAACTATGGGATCGCAATGCTCCAGGACTATGATCTAATAATTCACAACGACGAGACGAGTGTGCACCTGGTTAAAGAGCTCAACAATTATCGCTGGCTAGAAAAGAAGAGTCAGACACCAATTGACAAACACAATCACGCAATCGACGCAATCAGATACGCTGTCGGCTATCAACTTAAAAATCCAAATGCTGGAGAATACTTCATTTTTTAGCAAAACCTAGACTGAAACGATGAACAGAAAACGTTTTTAATATAACCAGACAAAACAATGAGTAAAAAGAAACTAATTGTCCCAGATAAACTCTCAGAGATTACACTCGGACAATATCAAAAATTTACAAAAGTACTGTCAAAGGATCCAGACGAGACTCTATTGCAAAAAAAAGCGATTGAGATCTTCTGCAGAGTTGACGAGATAATAGTTGATCAATTTAAATACAGCTCAATCCTGGAAACATTTGAAGTGATCAATGAGATGCTCATGGAAAAACCCAAATTCATTCCTGTTTTCAAATACCAGGGGGAAAAATTTGGCTTCATTCCTAAACTTGACGACATGAGCTTTGCTGAGTTTGTTGATCTGGATGTTCTGATCAGTGATTGGGACACAATGGACGAAGCGATGAATGTGCTTTTCAGAAGAGTGACAGATCAGAAGGGTGACAGATATCTAATTGAAGGATACAACTCAGAAGACAAAACCAATTTTAAAAACATGAGCCTTGATGTTGCTCTGGGTGCTGTTTTTTTTTTGCAAAGTTTAAGGACAGAATTGGTGAAACATACCCTCAGTTATTTGGAGAGAACAACTCTGAAGATATCAGAAGCCCAGAGGAAAGCCTTTCAGAGTCTTTCGGTTGGTTCGGGACTTTCTATGCCTTATCACAGGGAAACATTACAAAATTTGAACAAATAGAAAAAATTAATGTCCACACATGTTTCACCTATTTGAGTTTTGAAAAACAGAAAAATGAAATTGAATCAAAAAAGATAAAAAATGCCAACAAAGCCAGAACTTATTGAGAGCCTTTACAATCAACTACTCCTCCAGGACGACGAAGAGATTATTTTGTCTGACGGATTCGAGACAGCACTGATTGGAATTTCTGCCTGTGAGCCTAAAGTTGCAATATATGATTATTGGAAAGCGGTTGACTGTGTAATGAAAGCCGAGCCGACCCTGGAATTTGATGACGCTCTGGATTGGCTTGAAGAGTTTGTCACTTACAAGATTGAAACAGCAAGAGATCAAACCCCAATTTTTGTCAAAACAATATGAGAACATATTTTAAGGTTATCGATGACCTACAGGCTGCAGCAATTGCGGAGCCATTTATCAACACAGTAACCCAGGGAGACATCACTGAGATCGATTTAAACAAATCAACAATCTATCCTCTTTGTCACCTCAACATTGAAAATGCAACAATAAGCTCAAAGATCACTTCTGTGGACGTTTCTGTGATTCTCATGGATATTGTCGACATAAGCAAAGAAACTGTCGCAAATGACATCAGAGGCAACAACAACGAGATCGATGTGCTCAATACTCAAATGGCAGTAGCTGCAAGATTACAGGCAACAATTGAACGAAATGCGAATTGGAAAGACAGCTATCAATTAGACACTCCTTTCACATGTGAGTTTTTCACTGAAAGATTTGAAAACAATCTCGCTGGTATCTCTGCAACATTTACGATCACACTTCAAAATCCAATGACGAGCTGCTAATGAAATCAAATGATCTCAAATTTCTAAAAAACACATTTAATTCATTCGCAAAAGATGTGATCAAAAAGTCCAGGAAAAAGCTGAAGGCAAACAGTCGCCTTGCAAAGTCCTTAGACTACAAATTGAAATTTGAGAAAGGAAATCTGAAATTGATTTTTGAGCAAGAGGAATATGGAAAATTTAAAGATCTAGGAGTAAAAGGAAAGGATCCCTTTTCGCTTCCTAAAAAAGCCAGGAAGTTCGGAAAGCAACAAGCACCTCTCTCTCCTTACAAATTCGGCTCTGGAAAATACAAAGGAAAAGGCAGGCTCAGAGATGGGATCAATGGCATGTTGACCAGGTCAAAGAGAGCTGGTGTCAGATCCAAGGAGACAGGAAGATTTTTAAAACGCAAAAGTTTAATCTTTTTAATCTCTCGAAGCATTTACATGAGTGGAATAAAGCCGAGCCTGTTTTTCACAACTCCGTTCAATGTTGCTTATAAAAGACTACCCAATGACATTCGTGAGAGCTACGCAAAAGACGTCGAGGCTTTCCTTAAAAAAACAACTAAAAAATGAGTACAAAAATAAACGTCAGAAGTCCTTTCTTCCTTCACCTAACTGAGCCGACAAAACCATTGCCGACTTTTACCTGTTTTAATACAGCTTATCCAAACGGACGAGCTCAGACAGGTTTTGCAGTTGATGACCAGGGTATTGTCACAGAGCCGAGTCCCTCGTTTGGTTTCTTGCTTTCTTATGACAGCACAGCTGGTGATTTTGCAAACAGCAAATTCGCAACTGTAAGCACTGCAACAGCTAGAACAATCAACACAACTTTACAAATCCCAGACGGTTTCGCCAATACATCTGACGGAACAATTGTCTGTCCATGTGATGCAACTCAGCCTCCTTTGATTACAGTGCAAGCTCAACCGTCAGATCCTCCTGTGACATGTACGCCAACAGTCACAAACAACGGATCTATTCCAGCGGTCACTTTAGACACAGGAGGAAACAGCACGACCATTGATCTCGCTCCTAAGTTTAACAACGAGACTGTCTATGATGTGTCAAACAGCAATCCGACTCTCGTGTCTGCGTCAATTAGCGGATCTAATTTGATTCTGAGCTCAAATGTGATCGGAGGAAGTACGACAGTTTATGCGATTGGAAGAGACGGAAACTATCCGTCAACCTGTCAAGCTGTTCAATCTATTAGTGTAACAATTAACAGCGTCGGAGAGCCGACTTTTACCTGTAACAGTTCACCGCTAACAGGGGGATCAATTACCCAGGGCGGAGCAATTACAAGAGCATACACAACAGGAGACATCCAGGGGATCTCATTATCAAACGGAGGATCTCTTTTAAGTCCAGAACAAGTCGCAGCAAACAGCGGATCTGGATCACAGTCTGTGACTCTTCATTACAGAATTAAGGCTCCAGCTGGTTACACAAACGCAGGAGCAACACTCAGTCCAGATTGTACGATCACACACTCACAACCAGGAACAGGAGACAAAACGTTCACCTGTGACATTGCAGGTCTGTCTGGTCAATCAATAAGTAAAAACGGAAGCATATTTATTGGAACCGCTTCTGAAGGAACTGTAAAAGATTTTACTGCTCCGCCCTGGTTAGGTCAATCAGTAAGTTCAAACACTGTTCGGACTGTGACTTTCCAGGTTGAGATTCCAAGCGGTTACACAAACGCAGGGACTTTGTTCAATTGCAACAGAGATCTGACACAGCCTGGAACAGTCCCCGATTGTGGTTTAAATGAATTTTACATCTCAGACGGAAAAGAAAAAGTCTCTGATTTCTGTGACAAGGTTTATGCTACAAATGGAATCATATCCTCAACAGTCACATCGATTGGAAGCATGAAAGGAACGAAAATTTGTAAAAATGGAGTCCCTTTTAATGGAGGCGGTTTTTATTACGGAATTTATGACGGAAGTAGTGGGACAAATTCAATAGGACTCACAGGAGTTGACTTTAAACTCGTCAGAATAGATTCGACAGGAATTGTTCTGGATGTAAGAAACAAAAAATGTCAGACCAGCGGAAGCACAGACACAGATCAAGGATCAGTCGCATTATAAAACAAAACTATGGCACTAAAAAGAATTGAATTAAAATTGTACATATACCAGGGAATTCTCTATCAAGACAAGCCGAGTGAGCCTCAGTACATAATCAACAAATCTAGGATTGAAACACACGACAACATCACTCTTGAGATCGGTGAGCTTGTCAGAGATTACCTAGAAATTACATTTAACAACGATTATCTGAGTCACACTAGATGGGTTGAGGCTGACGTGCTTTATTATGATCAAGCTGACAATTTATACACTTACTCAAATCCTCAAAACTTTCATTTTCTAGCGACTGACGGTTATGGATATTTTGAAGACGGAACAAATCCAGAGCTCGAAAGACACGCCTTGATCACAGCCAATGAGATCTATTTGCCAGAGAACACAGCTGGAAAGATTCCAATTTTTAAGGAAGGCGTCGGAAAGGTTGTGATTGATTCAGCAACGACACAGATCACAGACAATGGAAACACAAATCAGAAGATCCAACATTTAGACATTCCAGCGAACAGCTCAACGATTCAAGTTTATGACACAGACGACAGCACTGTTTTAAAAACAATAAATGTGAACAATATCTGTGAGCCAAAATTCACACCCTACAAAGTCACTTTTGTCGGAAAACATGGAAGCTTTATTGATCTGTATTTTTTCAAAAAGTCAATTGAGAAATTAAACGTCGCAGACGAAACATTTAAAAGAAATACTGTTTCAAACAGCTCGTCAACATATCAAACCTACCAGGGTCAACAAGAAAGATACAATGTAAACGGAACCACATCTCTGACGCTTAATACAGGCTTTGTGAGTGAGGAAATGAATGCGACCCTGGAAGAGTTGTTTTTGACAGAAAACGTCTGGATCAGATATGAAGGAAAAACACTTCCTGTGATCCCAAAAAGTAAAACAATGGATTTCAAAACAAGTGTCAACGATAGGCTTGCAAATTACACAATTGATTTTGAGTTCGCTTTTGACAAAATAAACTCTGTCAGATAATGATCCAAATTCAACTGTATATCCTAGGCGAACAGGTTGAGCTCTTCGAAGACGAAAGCGTGACCCTCACGCAATCGCTCCAGGACATTCGTGACATAAGTAAAGTCTTCACGGATTATTCTAGGACGTTCACAGTTCCAGCAAGCAAAAAAAATAATAAGATTTTTAAACATTTCTACAATTTTAATATCCTAGGATTTGACGCCAGAACAAAAAAGGATTCTGAATTGTTCTTGAATTACAAACCATTTAAAAAAGGGAGGATCAAATTTGAGGGCGTACAGCTAAAAAACAACGAGCCTACATCGTACAAAATCACATTCTTTGGAAATAGTGTCAATTTAAAAGATAAGCTCGGAGACGACAAGTTGAGCAATTTGACAAACCTCAACCAAATGAATTTTGACTATACAGACGCAAACATCCAGGCTTATTTGACAACAGGAAAAGACGTGACTTTTATAGGTGAGCAAATAAGCAAAGCTTTAGTTTTTCCACTGATCACAGTCAGTGATCGTTTAGTGTTTGACAAATCCTCTTCTGT
>MDTC01104637.1_pt1 | contig 11721 bp, 14 predicted proteins | sample 811181 | NCBI WGS metagenome assembly MDTC01 (sample SAMN05326644, study PRJNA326480) | marine metagenome | isolation source: seawater | place: Pacific Ocean: North | collected 2011
ACTATTAACTTACTGCCGCCGCAGTTAAGATACCAAGTTTAGTTTCTGTAACTGTTGCTGAACTTACTGTTGCAGATACTCTTCCACCACCGTTTAATGCTCTGATTGCCGCTTGTAAAGTTGCAATAGTTGTAGTTGAAGAAAGTGAATCTAAACAATCAGTTCTAGTTGCGTATGTTTTTTGCGTGTTAGAGTCTGTTAAAGGACCTTCCGCTAAAACCGGCACACCGTTGTTTTCGATTGTTGCTCTAGTTAATTCTAAACCAGCAGTTGAGTTAGACGCTGATAAGTCAGACGTTTCTGACGCCATTGATCCACCAACGAAGTCAACTGTAAAGTAAGTTTTATCTACTGAACCTACTTCGTAGTTTTCATTTCTAGAGAAGTTGTTTTTAGTTGCCATTGTATAACCCTCCTATTTTTCTGTTTTACAAAGCATTGATGTCGCTCAGACATCAAGTTGCAAGTATTTATATCTTGTTTTGGTAAATTATGCTGTAATATAACTATTTTGTTTATTTCAGTACTTTAAAACAGTCTTTACAGTCACAAGAGTCACATTTGTCACAGTTTGCACAGTCATTGTTGCAATGAGCATCGCAACCACATCTTGGGCAACCGCACTTATCTTTTTTTAGTATTTTTTGCTCTATCATGAATTGTTTGCAGTAATCTTACGAAAGAATACCCTCCCTTGGCTATATCGTCAATCATATTTATAACAGGTGCGTAGGCACTCATGTATGGTGCAGGCACGTTTTTGCCTTGCCGAATCATGTCCGCGGCTATCTTTGCTCGTCTCACATTGTTACTGCCAACTAATAATCTGTAGGCACTCATTTCGTCTGCAGTCATTTCAGAAGGTGGCAAAGTTCTTTCAGCATCTATGACATTGTTCAATTCTAATTTTTGTTTGTCTGCAAACTCTTGTGCTTTTCTTTGTAGATCAGTGCCAGATAGTTTTGCTTTCAACGCCTGTAATAATCTTGTTGTTGTAATTTTCTTGTTGGTGTTGTTTAAGTTAGGATAGTCTGATATTGCAATTCTGAGATTTTTGTAATCAACATTATTAATACGCAATGACGATTCCAGTTTGGACAGCACACTGTAACTATTTTTAAAATCACGTAGGTACCTTCTCAAAGCCATTACCGGGACACTTGAACGTTCACGCATAGCATTTGCCTGCTGGCTGTTGGCTAACTTTTTGGTAATTTCCATGTCTCCCGATACTACTGCCATCATGTTGTAAAGGTCATTCTGTCCCATTCTCACTCTGTCAAATGTTCCGTATCCTAATGTTTGGTTTGCATATTGTTTTACAAAGCCTTGGGTCTGTTTGAAGTAGTTAAGCAAAGTCAATGTCAGAAAACTTAAATATATTCTTTCAGTAATTTCTGCCCATGTATATCTTTGAAGGTCGCTTTGACGTCTTACGACTCTGCCCTCTGATACATACTTTAAAAAAGGTGTTAACATACACATATTTATAGGTATATGCAAAGTAATTTTTTTATCACAGATCTTATGTCCACAGGAGATTGTACAGAGTATGAAAGATTCTTGGGAGATCACTCATTACCAAATCAACAGAACACATATTGTAATACCTATTATGCGTTACATCTGTATAATCTAGACGATTATGATAGGAAATTTGCGATCATAGATAGAAAATTGAATAGTCTTATCACAGCAGAAGAATATAAGACTGAACTTATGCGTAGGGTAGAATTATTGCATAGCCAAGGATTCACTTTTATCTTAGCCACACCATGGGAAAGTGTAGAAAATATTGCTTACAGCAAGAACACTTGGCCTAAAACTTTAGAGGGGTATCATACAATAGATTGGACTGGAAGCACGAGTTGGTTTGGAGTTTGATGTATTATAAGCATAAAAACAATGACATACAAGTAAATCATGATAATAAAAAATATGACTTTTTATATCTCAACAAATATCCGAGGAATCATCGTGTGCAGATGTTTCATAAACTAGAGGACAAAGGCGTTCTGGATAATAGTTTGTTTTCTTTTTTAGGATTAGATAATCCTATAAGGTTGCCAGAGGAATATGAATTGCCGTGGGTTGATGCAAAAAATTATCCCCAATACGGAAAAGACCAGGACCTATATGAAAAACCATACAATGATACAAGATGTAGTATTATATCGGAAACAAACGATAACAACACCGATGTATTCATTACAGAAAAATTATGGAAGCCTATTATATGTCAACACATATTTGTGGTACATGGAAATCATTTATACCTGCAGAAAATTAAAGAGATGGGATTCAAAACCTTCAATAGTTATTTTGATGAAAGTTACGATCTCGAAAAAGATCCGGACAGAAGATTAGATAAATTAGTTGACCTATGCATAGAATTAAAAGATGCATTTTGGAGTGATATCTATATGCTTTCCAAAGGTATTAGAAAACACAATTATGATAATTTTTTTAACAAAGAAAAATTAAGTGAAGAGGTTAACAAAACCTTAATTACTTTTTTGGAATTTGCCGACAGCAGTCAAGTTTCTTCTTGAGAATCCTAACCTATCAACAAGTTTAACGGCGTTGCCAGTCTTGTCTACTGCGACAAACCCTTCTGGATCTGTTACTTCCAATCCATTATCAGTTTGTTGGAAAGACCCAATTGCCATTGCTTGATTCATTTTCTTGAGGACAAAGCCTTTAAGTTTTTGAACTGCTTTATAAAATGTTAACATCGCTTGAAGTGGTCTTTTTGCTCTACTTAAAAATTGAGGCATTTGTTTCATTTTGTCTTGTCTTAGATCCAGTGCCTTCTGCGCCTTAAGTCCTGATATTTGTTGTTGCATTTTGTCGACATAATATTGTTGAAATCCTTTTAAAAATTGATTGACGTTGCTAGGCAGTTGTCCTTGCTTGACCATTGCATTTATATACATTTGGAAAAAAGGAACAAAGTCTTTATTATTTCCTAATTGACTTGATAAATCTCGTGGAACGTTCTGTAACAGTGTTTCAAGTTTTTCAATGCCATTCATGAAAGTTTTTGTTTCGTCGGCAGTAAATTTTGCTGATCCAGAAACATCTTTGTAAGTTGCGTTGTCAAAAAATACATCTGGAGAGGATCCAAATGACGCTACGTCGGCTCCTGCTGAAGCCTTCATATCTGCCAAAGTATCACCATTATATGTGGTGTGGAAAATAATCCCTAGTTTGGCTCTATCAATTTGCTTACCCAAGTCCGAATCCTCTGGCACTGCATACGTAATTGTGTTGGGAGTAAAAGTTATGTGTGGAGCATTGTTAATGTTTTTTCTTGTGATATCATTATCTGTAAATAATAAATCTCCTTGCACTACGCCTTCGATGTTTAGTTTTTTAAGGTGTACTAAACATTTTAAAAGTTTCTGTCCTAGATCTTCTGTGCCATGATTTTTAGCAATATCGGATTTTGTATAATTGACTTTCTCGTTAGTATTAAAGGCAGACTTTGTTGCTACAAAAAATCTTCCTGTTTGGGGGTGTTGACCACATACCACAGCAGGTGCCCCGTCCCATTTTACTGATACAGACACCGCCTCGGAACTTGTGCCTTGCAGTGTGATTAAAAGTCCACGGAAATAATCTACCACACGTTTGCCACCATTAAAGCCGTCATATAATATCACGTCTTCAATGTGTTCTAAATGTGTCCTTTTGAACTCAGTTAATACATCTTCTATTAGCATACCAATATTTATGGGAGCAAATTAAACTTTGTTTCTACCTGTTGCCTTAATAGATCGTATTTCCTACCGTGCAGTGCCAGGGCAATACCTTTATGAATGTCATCATTTAATGATAAAGGATCTTCAATACTATTTTTTATTTTTGCCCAGTGACCTAAAATCTCAGTTTGACTTTGCAACCATTTATCATGTTCTTCTATAGTATAATTGTAACCTATTTTATTAAATTCGTCAACTGTGGCTTGCGAACTTTCATACATTACCGACCAATTAAACACCTTTTCGATAGCAGGCACACGTTTGATATCTGAAAAATTGTCATCAAATAGTTTAAACATCCATTCTGCAACAGCACTGGCTATTGGTATTTTGCTATTGTGCTTCCATAGATCTGTTTGCCATTCAATCCAACTATCACGCCATCCAAATTTCAATTCAGGCTCATCTCCAAGCCTTTGTATATTTTTATGGAACCAATTTATCAACAGCATTTCTCTATCTTTGTTAATATAGTTTTGTATCACAGTGTCTTTGCTTCTCACAAGATTTTTTATATTATCATAGTCTTGTGTGATGACAACTTTTGTATCTTGATCGACTCTATCGATATGCATATAATTGATAATTTCATTTTTATTGCTATGCGAACCTGCTCCATGATATGTTGTCGTTGAACCTGTATCTTTATTAATCAATTTCATACAAAGATAACTGTTGTTACCACCGGATGGTGCAATAAAAAATATCATTTTATATAATCCTCTCTATCGCCTTCTCTGATTAAATCAAGAGAACAACAATGTAGTCCTCCATCCCAGAAATATCTATGCCTCAATGGCACAATAATTGGTTCTACTTTATGTTTTTTTAAAAATTCAAAAACATCCTTATTGTAAGACGAAACTAGAACGCACTCTTCGGAAATACCTAAGGTGTTGATATCAAATACAGATTCAGCACAGTAACCAACCCAATGGTCGCACCAATCATTTATAAATTTGTGTAAGACTGGATTATTTTGTTCGCCATCGATCCACCATCTGCCATTTACCATGTTTTTTTCATTCATCCATTTACTCATTGCAGGGTGCATCCATCCTTGTTCACCCAACTCTAGACTATCCCATTTTGATAACAGTTGCTTTTCTTCTTGTTCTGATTTGCCTACTCTCATATATACGCCTGGCTTTATAAAACTAATAATACCGTCAGTGTGCCCTACATCATTTGTCTGTACTATTTCATAGCCTTGTTGTTTCCATTTGTTAACAATATGATTGAACATAGGACGATCTGGATGTACCCATCCATCTTCATTATCAGCAGGCATTAAAATATGTTTTCCTAGTTTAACACTATTTGCTCCTGATATTAGTTCGTGTCCTTCGAACGATTCACGCCCGGGGCCGTACACTTCGTTGAACAAATCTACAAGACAATCTTTGTGTACAATATCTTTCATGTAATCATATACATCATGTGTATTTTGTTGATAGCAAATGTTTCCAAGTGTTAAAAATACATCACGTGGTTGTAATGGTACGTGTGGAATTTTGTCTTTGTCGATCAATGTTTCTCTTTGCAAAGGTTTTGGTTGGTATACATCTACACCAAGGCTCTCTAGGATCCTTTTGAATTCTGCCATATCTTCGTTTGTTTCTCTAAGGATTTTTTGCATAGGTGCTTTGATTTTTTCTTCAGTTATCCAATCAAATATATCTTCTGACAAACCCTGCCCTATTGCAACTGCTTTCAATTTTTGAAAAGGAGAATGCGTAGATATTTTAATTGAAGTAGTCTTCTCTATTTCCATCTCGCACCAAATCTAATGTTATACAATGTAGTCCCCCGTCCCAGAAATATCTATGTCTCAACGGAGTAACAATTGGTTCTACTTTATGTTTTTTTAAAAAGTCAAATACTCTTTTGCTTTCATGTGTACACATAATTGCTTCTTCACTTAAGGAAAGCATATTAAGATCAAACAAGGTTTCCGATATGTTTCCTGTCCATTTACTGAACCACGTATTAACATATTGAGATAATTGCTCATTGGTTTCTTCACCGGGTATCCACCAACGTGTAGGTTTATATTTTAATAGATCCCAACCTGGAGGATCGAGTGGTGTGTCGTCGAGATACAAAACGTCCCACCCTGGAAATGTTTGTTTATAGTTTTGTATACCATGCAGTGATATCATTGCACCAGGCTTTAAAACACTTAATACTCCGTCCGTGTGGCCAACCTCTTCAGTCTCCACGACCTCATAACCTTGTGATGTCCAAAGTTGTTTCACAAGATCTCTCATCAGTCCATCAACCAATTTTGGGATCACTATACGTTTTCCAATCTTGTAACAAAATGCTCCACTGATCAATCCTTTTGCCATGCTGTTGTATTCTGCAGGTACAAACGTCTTGCCATCTTTATATGTTTCTTCAAACAAATTAATATAATCAGATTTGTCAACATAATCAAATATGTAATCATAGAAGTCTTGTGTTGTGTTTGAGTATAGTTTATTTCCCAGAGTCAAAAAAACGTCACGTGGTTGCAATGGCGGAAAATGAAATGCCTCTCCGTTTGTGAATTGTTCTTCTGCGTTGGCTTTTATAGGATCAGGTTGCACAACTTGTATACCATTTTTCTGTAAAGTGTTCTTCATGTTGGCAAGATCTTCGTGAGTCTCTTCTAATATTTTTGTAAGTGGATCTTTAATTTTTGGATCTTTTATCCAATGGAAATAGTCTAGGTCAAAAGTTTGTCCTAATAAAACTGATTTAAGAGGTTGGAAAGATGAGTGTGTCGATATCTTTATCTTATTCATCCTGGTATTCGCCGTCTTTGATCTTAAGGACATTATCTTTTACGTCCTTATTTTCTTTTATCCTAGCAATACCTTTTGAGAATTTCTTACTATCCATTTGTTTGATCGAATTATGAAATCTTTTTTCTAATTTATACGCAGTTTCAGAATCAAAGTTTTCTCTGATGTAAGTGATCAGCCTAATAGCAGATTCAATTATGTGTGATGCTCTGCTTTCAACCACATTTTCTTTGTCCTTCTTAAAGGAAATGTTGCTTAACTCTTCTAATAAACTGCGTGTTTGATCTCTCATATTGCTATTTACATGATTATACTGTCTACTTAACCAGAAATCAATGCTGATATTGGAAAAAAGAGTGTGGACGGCTAATTTTTGATCCACTCGGCGTAAAGTCGATTTGGTGCATCATCTTGTATGTCATTAAGTGTGAAGTTATACTTTTTACAATAGTGGACATTTTTATCTCTGCTCCATGGAAAAAACCTCACATTCGCTGAGTCTTCATGCCATGGATGATCATTACCAAAGGTGTTCTGTCTCCAATAGATCCTATCGCCGGATTTGGTATTGTCTGCAAGTTTTTGTAATTGGCTTTCTATTTCATGATCTGTGCCAAAATTTAGACTACCTAGACATAAGAACACATTGAATTCTTTATGAGGGCGATATTCATCCCATGTAATTTTTTCGTCTGCCTGATCAAAAGCAGGATCAATTCCGTACACCTTGTCACCCAGTTTTTCTTTCAAAGGATTTGTCCCGCACCCTATATCCAATATGCTATCTGTTTCTTTGAACTTGTCTAGTAGTGCCCATCCTGAGAACTTTTTATTGTCCCAGTTCATTTGCCAGTGTGTGGCAAAGTATTTTGTTTCTTGTTCGTTCATTTGTAGAGATATACCTTAATGTCTTTCTCAGTAAAAACCAAGGCCGGGTTATCTTTAGGAAAAGATATTTCACATTCCCTACATAGTTCTACACTATCTTTGACCCTGGTGATTCTTTCACGATTGTTTTTAATGAATTGCATGATATCGTTGTTTTCACTCTGGATGTGTTCCCACATCTTGTCTAGGTTTTCAAAATGTTGATAGTTTGGATATGTGATATTGAATTCTCCACACAGTTTCCACCATTCCAAACACTCATAATCATTCCTATAGATAATCACTATCGGGTATCCTAACTCTTTAAGTTTTTCTAACCGGTGAGCAAAAGTATGAGACTTGATAATTCTTTTGCCTACTCCTGTAAATGGTTTATCCCATTCTTCAATGTTGCAATCAAACTCCATACCTGGATCCCAGTAGGCTCCTGTGTGCATTAATTGTTTCATGCCAGGAGTGTCGGCGTCATGCCAATATGTGCGTTGTTCGGTATAGTCTGTGCTGTCTATATCCGCGGATGAATGTATACTTTTAAAAACACTGCTCCATTTACTTCCAGGTGCACCTGTCATTAATATGTAATTCATTTGTGAATATCTAGCGAGTGTTTAGAATCTTTGTTTGTGTTTTCGATGAAGTCCCAAGTTTTATCTGTGGTCCTACCGGTGTACTGCAAAATGTATCTTGTGTCCCAACCCATGTTTGCTGTGCCATGTGGGAAGTCTTGCCAATGCCAACTTATGATATCTCCTGCCTTCCAATGGGTATGTGTTGCTGTACCTTGATGCCATATCTGTCCCATGCTCCAATCATTAAGGAACACCACAAACCTGTGGACTTTCTTTGGGTCAACATCATAATCCAATTCATCAAAACTGTTTTGCCTATCAAGTCTTGCGGCGAAGTTGTCCATATGCATATGTAATAGTTGTCCACAAACTTGCGAATGTAATTTCAATTCGTAATCGTAAAGTCCAAGCAATCCTTCTGCAAGTGCAATCGCTTTTGGATCAGTAAACATATTTGCTCTGCCATATATCTTGCCTTCAGGGTCACCACCTGATCTGACTATGTCATAAACTTCTTGATCAATGGCATAGTTTCCACCAACACTTTTGTTTCGTGTTGCCCAATGCACTGCGTTGTCTAATGCGGCGTCACCATATGTTTTGATAAAGTAATCACAATCCATGTCCACATTTCCGTGGAACATTAAAACATCCTCGATCTTGTCTTTTTTGGTCCAGTCGAAATGATAAGCACCTCTTTCTAATGCACGTTTCTTTTCATAGTCCCAACGGCTTTTGCCGTACTCCAACTTTTTACCTGTTTTTGTTGCGTTAACTTCTGTGTGTGCTTTTAAATTTTTGATCGCTTGATCAGAATCTTGTAAGTCCTCATCAATCTTTTTTAATATTTTTTCCGAATAATCTTTGCTGTGTTCCATGTTGATATTTAAGTCATAAAAAAAGGGCGATAAAAAAAATACCGCCCTTAAATTATTAATAATTTAAATTATTATGCGTATGCTTCCATTAACTTCTGTGCTTCTGGTAGTACACCAGTTTTTGCAGAATTAATCGAATACAAGTCTTTTCTGAAATCGTTGATGACTGCGTTGATCTCGTCTTGTGCTTCTTGTGTTTCACAAAGTTTCTCAAGTTCCATTCTACCGATTGTAGCGTGGAAACCTTCGTCTTTTGCAATTTTGGCATATCTTGAAGCAATAAATGGGTCTTTGATGCACTTCGCCATCATGCCCCAGTTTCTTGCCGCTCTGCCTTCCGCTAATAATTGGTATAAACCTAACATTAATGGATTGTCATTGCAGTTGTACTTCTTGATCAACATCGCACCTTTAAGTTCCAATTTCTTAGCATGAGTTTCTACTGCCTCTTGCATGTCGATTTTTTCACCTTTTAGGTACTCAACAACTTCTCTTACAAATTGAAAGTGCTTTGCTTCGTCGTGTGCCTGTTTAGAAAGAAGGATTAATTTTTCAGGATCTGTACCCGGCGCCGCCGCCGCAACTTCTCTTGAAATTTCTTCCATGTTCATTCTCTCATTGACCATACGACCAGTAAAGTTATCTAACAATTCTTCTTTGTTGTTTTCGTTTTTTTCGTAGTAAGCCTTGATCTGCATTTCACCTGCTTGGAAAAGAGGCTCATTTTCTGCTTCAAGTTTTGCTACGAATTCTTTTGCTGTTAACATATGTTTCTCCTTATTGGATCGTCTTTTATAAAAGTAAAGATATTTATCGTATGGACAAGTTTACAATTAAATATTATCATGAAAATACTGGTAAGTCAGGAAGAGTACATAAAATTTAGTAAGCCGTTTGACGCTTTAGAACGCAATTACTACTATTTTCTAGCCGACCATGAGATAATACCTGTACCTAACATAGTTAAAGTACCAGATTATGATTATGACTGTCTTGTTTTGACCGGAGGCCCAGACAGTCCCGCCAGGCATAAGACAGAGAACATATTGTTTGCCCATGCTTTCAAAAAGAAACTGCCAATACTAGGAATATGCCATGGTGCCTTTGTAATTAATGACTTGTGTGGTGGCAAACATGGTAAGGTACAGGGACACATTGACTGTGACGTTGAAATTACTATGTACGGCAAAAAACATAAAGTTAGATGCTATCATCAACAATGTATAAAAGAACTAGGTAAGAATATGACCGCTATTGCTCATGACAACAAAGGTAATATTGAAGCATTCAAGCACGACAAACATCCAATATATGGAGTGGTTTGGCATCCGGAAAGAATGAATAAACCTGTGCTACCTGACGAAGTTAAAAAATTACTTGATTAGTTTTCTGCGATAGAGCCAAACGTATCTATGAGGCCAGAGCCTTTCTGGCAGTGTGCCACCATCGGGACCTGTTGTGTTGTATTCTAGTTCGCACCACTCAACATCAAAGTCCATCAATCTGGCAAACTCATGTACCTGTTTGAGTCCCCACTGGAACCATTGTAATCCTCTGTCACTTTTGTATCCACCTGGTGCTCCTCGCATGTAAAGTCTACCACCCGGCTTCAGCCATGACTTAACTTTGATCAACATCTGTGCTATGTCATCATGGTCACCCCAATTGATAGAACCCAATGCTAATATCACATCAGCACATTCTGGTTTGAACGGTGCATCAAAATGTCCACACACTATATCTGCTTCATCGAACACAGGATCATACCCAACCAGATTAGGTATCTTGCCTTTGAAAAAGTTCAAGGCACAACCAGCATCTATCACAAACTGAGGTTTAGTTTTGTTAATTTCTTTTACAAGATTCTCACCTGAATGTTTGAACAAGTGTATGTTAGACTGCCAAACATTTTTGTAAAAATAGTCTTGTGCTTTTTGATCAATCATTTGTTATTAGTTATTAGGCGTAATCTATGCCTCTATTTTTTTGAGTGATACTTCTATAAACCAAAATGAGAACCATTGATAACAAAACAAGGAACAACGGTCTTACCATCATCTCAGGAATAGTGTACATCGTGTTCAATTGCTGTCCTAGGTTTTGCCATTTGTCTATGATGATATATGTCAAAAGTATTGCTGGTCTGCTTATCTTGAATTTAAAGCAGAACAAACCTAACACACTACAAGCCGCCAATGTGACGTAGTCCATATACAAACCTGTATATGATTGACAGGTGTAAATTATGATTGCAAATATTATACCTGCATAAATCCAATAAGGTATCTCTAGTATTTTTACAAGCAGTTTAGATGTAAAGATACAAATAATGAATGTTAGTATTGTGGCACCAACAAAGCCATATCCTAGTAAGGATAAGAATTTTTTATCTTCGAGCATGAAAGGATTACCTACATCTAATCCAAAAGTAATACACATTGCCATAAAGATGGCGGCAAATGGAGATGCCGGTATACCGAATAGCACAGTAGGAATTAGACTGCCGGCCTTTTGTGCGTTGTTGGCACCTTCACAACCTGCAAGTCCTTTAGGATTACCTACACCAAACTTATCATTAGGATGTGCTTTTACTGTGGCACCATAGGCTAACATATCTCCCACAGGTCCTACTCCTGGCAACAATCCTGCTATAAATCCTATGAAGCCTCCACGTAATGAATCTTTCCATAGTTTTAATGTAGTTCGAAAACCATCAAACAGTTGTGAAAAATAATTTGTAATAGGTGCAGGTCTATTCTTTCCAAAATGAAATCCTGATACCAGTTCAGGTATTCCAAATAGTCCTGCTATCATCATAATAATCGGAACACCG
>MDTC01006173.1_pt1 | contig 11720 bp, 10 predicted proteins | sample 811181 | NCBI WGS metagenome assembly MDTC01 (sample SAMN05326644, study PRJNA326480) | marine metagenome | isolation source: seawater | place: Pacific Ocean: North | collected 2011
GATCCCATTCCGAACTCGAACGTTAAGGGCTCCAGCGCCGATGGTACTATGTCTTAAGGCATGGGAGAGTAGGACATTGCCAAGTCTACTAAACGTGAACAATTGTCACTTTACATGCATATAATTATTAATAAACTCAGAATATGAATATAACTGTTGTCGGCAGCGGCTATGTGGGTCTAACTTTAGCTACCCTAATTTCTGAATATTATGCTGTTACTGCAGTTGATGTAGACTCAGATAAGATCGATAAAATAAATCGAAGAATATCGCCAATCAATGACTCTGGTTTAGAAAGATACTTTAAAAATCATAAATTAAATCTAGATGCGAAACACATTAATGAAATTAATTATGAAAACTCTGATTTTATTTTAATTTGTACTCCTACAAATTATGATCCAATTACAAATGAATTTAACCTCAGTTCAATTTACTCTGTTATAGAAAATATTGATAAATCGCGCACAAATGCGACTATTATTATTAAATCTACAGTGCCCGTTGGTTTTACTAGCAAAATAAATAATAAATATAAAAAAATGGAAATAATTTTTTCACCTGAATTCTTAAGAGAGGGTAAAGCAATCAATGATAATCTTTATCCATCAAGGATTATTATGGGAAGCAAAAGTAAAGCGGCAATAAAGTTTTCTAATATATTGCTTCAAATTGCTGATAAAGACTCTAAAAGTATACCAGTTGAATTTATGTCATCATCAGAAGCTGAGGCAGTTAAGCTTTTTGCAAATACATACTTAGCTATGAGAATAGCATTTTTTAATGAGCTTGATAGCTACTGTGAGTCATTCCAGTTGGATGCTATGAAAGTAATAAATGGCATAGGCCACGATCCCCGTATTGGCAATCATTATAATAATCCCTCTTTTGGTTATGGAGGCTATTGCCTTCCAAAAGATACAAAGCAACTTTTAAAAAACTATGAAAATATCCCCAATAATTTAATAAATGCCATAGTTGAGGCAAACTCAACAAGAAAGCAATTTATTGCAGATAGCATAATCAAAAAAAAACCAAAATTAGTAGGTATTTATCGTTTAGTAATGAAGCAAGATTCTGATAATTACAGAAATAGTGCGGTTCAAGGTGTGGTTAAGAGAATTAAAGCTAAAGGCATCAAGGTCCATATTTTTGAACCTTCTATTAATGAAGACTTTTTTTTTAATTCACCTGTAATTAAGGATCTTGATCAATTTAAGAAAAGCTGTGACATAGTAATTGCTAATCGACTTAGTAGTGAAATATTAGATATAAAACAAAAAGTATATTCAAGAGATATTTTTAATAGTGATTAATATTTTAAAAGTTGTTAAATAATTTTCTCTTCAAAATATTTATATATTTTTTTACCTAAAGATTTTTTTTCATTAAACTTATTTAGATTTTTTCCATGGGTATCACTTATTGACCATAAAAGATCTTTAAAACCAACCATATCCCTAAAAATGACAGTACTAGAAAAGCGAGGATTTATTTCAAATATCAAAGGAATACCATCTGACAGTCGCAATTGAATATTGATACTTCCTATTAAATTTAATTTTTTGGCAACAGTCTCACATAATATACGTATAGAGAGATTATCTACTATTTCGGCGTACATTGAAATACCAAGAGCAAGCCTTCTTTTAAAAATGATTGATTTAATATCACCTTTTGAACTTCTATATACCCCGCAAGTATACTCATTTTCAGAGTCATCAATATATTGTTGCCATACATGATTAGAAAATAGTTTTTTATACGAAGTTATATTTTTTATCTCCTTTATCAGTTCAACATTAGCCCCTCCAGAAGAAAACCTACTTTTAAGAATGCATGGTAAATTTTTGGGATGACCACGTTCTATTGGAACAGTCCATGGATAAGGTAACTTATTCTTTTTAAGAAATTCATATGTTTTAAATTTATCAAAACCAGTCAGCAAGGATTTATTATTGGCAAGAATAATTTTTGCAGCATTGACTTTTCTATTAGGAAATTTTTTATTTAAGTACTTTTGTTCACTTTCAAATGAAGGAATAATGATATTAATTTTATATTTGTTAATAATTTCAATTAATTTATTGGAATAGTCTTTAGCTTTAACTTTTGGCATAATTGTGAATTTATCACAGAATATATTTCCAATATGTTGATCATGAACATCACAGCCTAGCAAAAATTTTATATTCTTTTCTTTTTTCAAAATTTTACAAATTGATAACCCAATATCTCCAGCTATACCTGTTACTAGAACTCTCATTTCTTACCTTTCAAAATATTAGCCAAATATGGCAGTTCAGGGTTTATTTCTTTGACTTTAGAAATTATTTTTGAATTGTCATATTTTTCACAAAATTGCTCAGCAATATTATTCTTTGTATCTATCATTGCCCACTGTGCGCCAACTGATCCATCTCTTGGTTGGCCTACAGATCCTGGATTTAAAACTATTGAATTAGGTAAAACTTTTATCATTGGGTAGTGTGTGTGTCCTTGAAGAATCCACTTAAAAGGTAAATTTAAATATTTCCTTCTGAATTTACCAAATTTATTTGGATAAACATATTCATTTTTATCCCAAGGAGCTCCATGACATAAAAGAAAATTATTTCCTGAAATTTTTAGTTCTTTTTTTTCAGGCAAATTAATTAACCAATCTAAATCTTTTTTCTTTATTTTTTTAATTGCAAAATCAATACCATTACCATATTTAATGTTTATTCTATTTCGGTATTCTCTATCAATTAAGTAATTTTTAAGTATATCTTCGTGATTGCCTTTTATAGCTGTATAATTGAAATTACATAATTCATTGATAACTATTTCTGGCCAATAATAATAACCTACAAAGTCTCCTAGAATTAGGATTCTTTTTATTTTTAATGCTTTAATTTTTTTTAAAACAGCCCTAAGGCCTAAATGATTTCCATGAATATCTGATATTACTGCTAACTTCATTTTTTTAGATAATCCATTTTTATATCTTTGAGAGACTCTATAAAACCTGTTGGCTTTGGAAGGTTTTTGGAGTGTTCATAAATTTGAGTTTTGGAGGATTGTAAACCTTTTATAATTTTTGGCTGAAGTTTGGGATTAAGTATAGAATTAATATCAATAATCATTTCTTCGAATGTTTTTATCTCTTCTCCTGCAACAATATGAATACCATTTATATCTTCTATTACAGTTTTATAAATGATTTCAGCAATATCTTTTACATATATATAATTTCTTTGCACATTATTATTATTTATTAATTTAAGTTGTTTATTATTTAATGCCATCATAATAGAATTATTTAGGCTTAAATGTGTTGGACCATTATATCCAAAAACACCACTGATTCTGTGTATGGAGTATCTCACTCCAGATTCGATTATATAATTCTCAGCTAGGAGTTTACTTTTTCCATAAGAATTATCTGGATCTGGTTTTGTTTGATCATCAACAAACTCTATATTAGAATTATAAACAATAGTACCAGATGCAAATATTAAAAAAGAATTCTGTTTAAAAGCTAAGTCAGCAATAAGTTTTGTGGCCATTACATTTTCCACGAAGAGTTCAGATATATTTTTGTTAAAACCTACCTTAGTGCCTAAATGGATCACTACATCAATTTTATTCTCTTCAAAAATTTTTCTTATTGACGTAAGGTCAGATAAATCCAAATGAGAATAGATAGTATTTTTTTTTTCTATCTTACTTCTAGAATTTTCAATTAAATCAAAACCATGTGATTTTAGTTTTTTCTTAACATGTCTGCCAATAAAACCCGAGGATCCAGTCATCAGAACTGTTTTTTTCATTCAGAAAATTCTCCAGTTTATTTAAACTTTAACTTAATTATAACAGATTATTTTAAATATTATGATATGTTTCACACAACTAGATACTATTTTTTTGCATCTATATTTGTATAATTATCTATTTATTTTAATATCTAAACTTCTGAAAAAATTAATTAAAAATATCTTTTAATTAATTTATCTTATTTGACTATTAATCTATACAAGTCTATATTAATTTGTTTTTTGCTAGATTAATTGATTAAATTTTAATCAAACTTTTGTTAGATGTTCGTCTAAATTAAATGAAATCAATCTAGATATATTAACGCGGGGTGGAGCAGCCTGGTAGCTCGTCAGGCTCATAACCTGAAGGTCGTAGGTTCAAATCCTACCCCCGCAACCAAGACGAAATATTATAAACATATAGAATTCTATGAAAAATAATTTCAACGTTTTATTAACTTGTATGGGTGGCTATGGAGCTTTAAATCTTTTAGAAGATTTTATGAAATCTGAGCTAAGTAAGAGAATTAATTTTATAGGATCGCATAGTGATCCTATCTATATATCCAGATCCCCTTTAAAAAATAATTATTTAGTTCCGTCTGCTTTAGATAGCTCTGATGCTTATATTGAAAGTACAAAGAAAATAATTCAAAACGAAAATATTGATTTAATTATTCCAAAGAGTGATGCTGAGGTAAAATCATTATATTCAGTTCGAAATGAGTTAGGCTGTAGTACTTTTTTACCTGACATAATTGAAATACAAAATACTCAAGATAAATTTGATTTTTATAATATTCTTAGAGAATCAGACGTACCAGTACCTGTGACTTACCAAATAAATAACATTGATTATATTAATGATATTATTGAGAAACTCCCAAATGTTAAACAGAAGTATTGGATTAGAATTAAGACAGCAGGAACTGCTGGTGCTTATGGCGCAACCTGGATAGATAATGCCGATAGTGCAAAAGACTGGATAAAAAATTTCTCAGATAAAAACTTAACCAAGCTATCTGATTTCACTCTTTCAGAATATCTGCCTGGTAGATTATTTGAGTGTCTGTTACTTTATAAAAACGGAATACTTAAATTAGCTAAAATTTATGAAAACCTTAGATTTGCTAATGGGTCTGACCCTTTAGATAATGGAGTAGGGTCAACACCTGACTTTGCTAAATCAATATCTGATGATGTTTCAAAAAGAGCTCTTAAAAACGCTATTAGTGCAATTGATTTTACTACGAAAAAATTAGATACTTCTCCAAATGGAATATATCATATGTCAGCTAAAGAAAATTTGCGCGGGGAACCCTGCATAACTGAGGTAAATATTGGTCGCACTCCATCAACTATCTCAATTTTTAATAGGATAGGTAAATATAATGTCGCAGAATATTTTCTTAATTATGCTCTTAACTTAAATATCAACGATCCCGATGAAATTTTCGATATTCCTGAAGAAACTTCTTACGCAATAAGAAGTCTCGATGTCCCATTGCAAATTATATCTAGTAGAAAATTTAAATCAGTTATAAAATTATAGTATAATCATGTTAGATATTTATAGTCCTTATAGTAATAAAGTAGTTGGCTCAGTCAAATCTTGTAGCATCGAAGATATTAATAATGCTGTTCAGGAACTTAGAAAATATAAATTTAATATTAATGGCTTTGAACGAAGCAATTTGATAAGTACAGCTGCGAAAAAACTTGAAGAAAAAACTGATGTTTTTATTGACATCATTATTGATGAAATAGGCATTTCTTATAAGGATGCTAAACACGAGGTTGATAGATCGGTTAATGTTTTAAAAATCTGTGCAGAAGAATCAAAAAGGATTCAAGGAGAAATTACCCCTTCTGAAATTTCAGAAGGTTTTCATGATAAACTTATCTATTCGAGAAGAGATCCCATAGGTATTGTTCTTTGTATTACTCCTTTTAATCACCCTCTCAACCAAGTGGTTCATAAAATAATGCCAGCACTTGCGGCTAATAATGCTGTTTTACTAAAGCCTTCTAGGAAGTGCCCTATAACTGCACAAAAATTAGTTGAACTACTTTATGAGAGTGGTTTCCCTAGAGAAATGTTGCAAATTATTACTGGTGAAGATGCTGTCATTGGCAAAGAACTCGTATCTAATAAATATATTAATATGATTAGTTTCACAGGAAGTGTGCCAACTGGAGAAAAAATTGCGTCTTGGAGTGGAATAAAAAAAACATCATTTGAACTTGGTGGTAATGATGCACTAGTTGTAGATACTTCAGCTGATTTAGATCATGCGGCACAAGTTGCTTCTGATGGGGCATTTAAAAATTCAGGTCAAAGATGTAGTTCTACTAAAAGAATTATAATAGAGTCAGAAATAAAGGATGAATTTCTAAAAAAGTTTAAGCTGATAGCAGAAAAACTAAAGGTTGGAGATCCAAAAGATAAATCAACTGATATAGGCACTGTTATTGATATTGATGCTGCTAAAGTTATAGAAAATAGAATCAATAGTGCTGTTGCTAAGGGTGCTCAAATTATAACTGGAGGAAATAGGGTTAATGCACAAATTCACCCTACGATTATTGATAATGTAAATATGAAAATGGAAATTGTGGCAGAAGAAACATTTGGTCCAATTGCTCCAATTATATCTGTTGAGTCTTTTGAACATGCAATTGAAGTTGTTAATTCTACCCCGTTTGGACTTAACTCAGCTCTAATATCAAATAATCATAGAAATATTAACTATTTCATTAAAAATGTTATAACAGGAGGCATAAGAATCAATGAAGCAAGTAGCTTTAGGAATGAAATGCTTCCATATGGTGGAACTAAAATAAGTGGCTATGGCAGAGGGGGAATTCGATATGCTATGAAGGAAATGTGTAACTTAAAAACAATTTTGATATAATTAAAATATGGATAATATTTTATATAAAAAAAAAGAAGCAGATGCTTTAACTCACTCTGAAAAAAATGAGACTTGGAGATATGAAGCTGAAATTTTAAAATCGAACTTAATCATTGAGCATGCAAAAGAAGTAAAAAGCCTTGTTGATATAGGATGTGCCTGGGGCCAAACACTCAAGCAGCTTGTAGGAAAGATTCCTCATTTAGCTGGAATTGATGAGTCATTGGATAGGTTGCAATCTCTAAAAGAAAATAATGATAAAATTGAGACTTATCAATGTCGATCAACTAATCTAATATTAGCTGATAATAGTTATGATGCAGTTCTTATGTCTCACATAATACATGAGATAAAGTTGTTTGGTGAAAAAGGTGATTTTGTGAAAACACTAAATGAAATTAAAAGAGTTTTGACTAATATTGGTAAATTTATAATAATAGATCATCGTGATCCAGGTGAAGGAAATGTAGTAATAGACGCTGGAAAACAAAAAGAAAACTTTATTAAATTTCAAGAAAGATTCAAATTAAGGGAAGTTAAATCTGAAATCGATGGTGATTTCATAAAATTATCTAAGAGAGATTGCCATGATTTTGTTACAAAAATATGGTGCCTTGATCAAGGTGCAGAAAATTTAGAAATGAATGAGACTCATACAGTTTTAAGTCAAGAAGAGCTTAGTTATGATCTAAAAGAAAATAATTATGAGATTAAAGTCAATATAGCTTTTAACCCTATTACTAACCTAATGAATTTTTATAACATAAAATTAGTTGAAGGAAATGACTGGGGTAGACAGCTCTTTATTCTAGCTGAGCCTTTTTAAGTTTTTTTGATGGCAACAAAATCAAAAAAATTTAGACAACTATTACATTCTTCAAAATTAGAGTTTATATTGGAATCTCATAATGGTATTTCAGCTAAAATCGCTGAAGAGTCTGGATTTAAAGGTATTTGGGCTAGTGGCCTAGCAATCTCAGCTTCACTAGGTGTTAGAGATAATAACGAAGCCAGTTGGACACAGGTATTAGATGTAATAGAATTTATGTCAGACTCAACATCAGTACCTATTCTCCTTGATGGGGATACAGGCTATGGAAACTACAATAACGCAAGAAGGCTAGTAAGAAAACTTGAACAAAGAGATATAGCTGGAGTTTGTATTGAAGATAAGATATTTCCAAAAACAAATTCTTTTATTTCTGGTGACAAACAACCTTTAGCAGATGTTGAAGAGTTTTCAGGAAAGATCAAAGCCATGAAAGACGCTCAGGTGGATAAAAATTTCACTGTAGTTGCTAGATTAGAGTCATTTATTACTGGATGGGGATTAGAAAATGCTCTTGAAAGAGCTCAGAAATACTATGAAGCTGGAGCTGATGCAATTCTGGTTCACAGTAAGATAAAATCTTTTAATGAAATTAAATCATTTACAAAAGTCTGGAAAAATAAATGCCCAATAATTATTGTGCCAACAACTTATTATGAAACTACTGCCTCTGAAATTGAGAAAGAAAAAATAAGTATGGTTATTTGGGCAAATCATATGATTCGTTCGTCAGTTACAGCTATGAGAAGAGTTGCTTCAACGATTCAAAAAGAAAAAAGCTTGATTAGCGTTGAAAAGCAAATTGCAACTGTAAAAGAAATATTTAAAATACAAAATGCTGATGAATTAAAAACGGCTGACAAAAAATATTTACCTTTAAATGAGGACGTATCGGCAATTGTTTTAGCTGCTTCACATGGACCAGAATTTGGCAATTATACTAAGAATAAGCCAAAGACCATGGTAAAGTTTAATGGTCTGCCAATATTACAACATATAAAAAATACTCTTCTTCTATCAGGAATAAAAAATATGGTTGTTGTGGGAGGATATAAGCATGAAGCAATTGATATAAAAAATATTCATGTAATTAATAACAATAGATGGAAGACAACTGGTAACACATATTCACTTTATAAAGCTTCAGAATATTTATTAGGTACAAAGATTATAAGTTATGGAGATCTAGTATATGAAAGTTCTTTGATAAACTCACTTCTTGAGACACCTGGCGATATTGTAATCGCAACAGATGTATCTGATCATCAATCAAATAAAGAATATAATTATTTTGTGAAAGGAAAAGATCAACCAAGTGATGAATATGGCTCAAAAGACTGGACTGCACTTAAGGATATAAAACTTGGAAAGACAACAGATTCTTCATCCCAATGGATAGGCTTAATTAAATTGTCACCAAAAGGATGTCTAATATTTAAAAGGAATTTTGAAAATTTTTTTAATGATAAAGGTAAAAAAAGTTCACTAGGAGATTATTTGAAATTTCTTATTGATAAAAAAGTAAAAATTAATATACGTTATTCTCGAGGCAAATGGTACGATTTAGATAATAAAAGAGATTTAGAGTCTTTTTTAAAAAATACAAAAAAATAAATTCAGAATGATAAAAACTGAGACTTTTTGTAAAATTTTATTAGAAACTGGAATTAATTTCTATACTGGTATTCCTGATTCACTTTTAAAACCAATATGCTCATTTTTTGATGTAAACCTAAAAAAGAAAAGTCACATTATTGCAGCCAATGAGGGAAGTGCAATTGCGCTCGCGATGGGGCACTATCTTGGTTCAAAGACTTTACCTTTAGTCTATATGCAGAATTCTGGTATTGGTAATTCAGTTAATCCTTTGTTATCTCTTACTGATAAAGAAGTTTACTCAATTCCAATGATCCTTTTGATAGGTTGGCGTGGAGAACCAGGGGTTAAAGATGAGCCACAGCACAAAAAGCAAGGAAAAGTTACTATTGACCTATTGGAAACAATGAATATTCCTCACAAAATATTATCAAAAGAAAAAAAAATATCAGTAATCAGAAAAGAAATAAAAGAAATCGCTAAACTAGCTATGAAAGAAAAATGTCCTGTTGCATTAGTTGTTAAAAAAAATTCATTTAGTAATTATAAATCAATAAGTAAAAAAAAATATGATAAGAATTCACTCTCAAGATCCGAAGCTATTGAATACGTTACTAGCAAGATTAAAAAAAATACTATTGTGGTAGCAACTACAGGAGTTACCTCAAGAGAGCTTTTAGAATCCAGAATTAAGAAAAAACAATCATCTGAAGGTGATTTCTTGACAGTTGGAGGAATGGGTCACGCGAGTCAAATATCTCTAGGTATTGCCCTACAACAAAAAAAAAGAAAAGTAATATGTATCGATGGTGATGGATCTCTATTAATGCATATGGGAAGTCTCGCATCAATTGTTGATATGAATTGCCCAAATTATATATATATACTTTTAAATAATGGTGTGCATGACTCGGTTGGAGGCCAAAAAATTGGTGCTCATAAGATAGATTTTTGTGTTATTGCAAAAGGCTGTGGATTCAAAAAAATATTATCAATAAAAAATAAAGATCAGCTTAATAAAATTAAAAATATCCAGAGCTTTAGAGGCCCTATATTTATTGAAATATTTATCAAACCAGGATTTAAAAAGGATTTGATGAGGCCAAATAGTACCCCAAAAGAAAATAAAGAATTATTTTTAAGATCTCTTGGAATTTAATGATATTTGTGAATGGATATAAGTTCAGATAAATATGTTGTAATGCCCTTGGAGGTAAAAGTAAGAGATTTTAATTCCAGATTAGTACTATCTCTTGAACTATGTAAAGTTGGTTTTAATGTAATTATTGGCTCACAAGACATTATCCAAAGTCAAATTCATAATCTTCCAGAGGCAATTTACTTTGATAAAAGTTTGTCTAGAAATAAATTAAACTTTTTTAGAAAGATCAAGGATTTAGGTTTCATAATTGTATCACAAGATGAGGAAGGTCTGTGCAGCCTTTTTAATTATGAAAGATATATTACTCAAAGAGTATGCAATGAGACCCTTGATCTTGCAGACTATATTTTTACGTGGGGAAGTTCAGAAGCTGAGTTAATAAAGAATAAATATCCAAAAAACTCTAAAAAAGTTGTAGTGACAGGAAATCCGCGAATAGATTTATTACGAACTCCATTGATAAAATCGCATAATCCATTAGCTGAAAAATATAGACAAGATTATGGTCCTTATTTTCTTTTTCCATCTAGCTTTACAGTAAATCATGCAATGGGAAGTGAAAATGTTAATGAACATCTTATTAGAATGGGAAGGGTACAAAATAAATATGATTTAGAAAAATATCATACTAAGCAAAAATTTTTTGAAAAAACTTATAGTGAATATGTCTCCCTTGTTAAAAAAGTAGCGAATGAATTTAAAGATATTAATATTATTGTTCGCCCACATCCTTCTGAAGATCATTTTCATTGGAATGAAATAGCAAAATATCAAAGTAACATTAAAATAATAAGTAAAGGAGATGTAGCAAGCTGGATAATTGGCTCAGATTTAGTAATACACAGCTCTTGTACAACAGGAATGGAGTCATTTATTATTGATAAGCCTGTTATCAGTTATCTACCTTTTACAGACCATGAATATGTTAAGCAAATATCTAATAGTGTAAGTAAGGTTTGCAGTACTAAAGAAGGTGTTATTGAATGTATTAAAGATTATCAAAAAAAAGGAAGTTTTGATGATTATAATAGAAAAGATTTGATAAAATATTTATCACAGCATGTTGTAAATGTTAATGGAAACTTTTCATACAAGTTAATAACAAATTATTTATTAAAATTAGAAATCAGAAACAAAAAATCTTTTCTCACTTTAAATAATACATTCATTACAAAAACAAAAAGAGAGGTAAGAAAATTAAAAGATTCGTTTCTTAATCCAAAAAACTTAAAATATGCAAAACAAAAATTTTCAGGATTAAATCAATTTGAAATTGAATCTAATATTGAAAGAATTACCCAGCTGCAGATGACTAAAAATAATTTTAAAGTTAAAAAACTAGATAAGAACTTATTTCTTATTAATATTCAAAATAGTAATAAATAAATTTATTTTTTAAATAGATTTTTTATATTAGA
>MDTC01058275.1_pt1 | contig 11720 bp, 13 predicted proteins | sample 811181 | NCBI WGS metagenome assembly MDTC01 (sample SAMN05326644, study PRJNA326480) | marine metagenome | isolation source: seawater | place: Pacific Ocean: North | collected 2011
CATATACACCTTATCAACCAGAGGTAGCTCAAGGACGTTTAGAAATGCTTTTAAATTTTCAACAAGTTATTACCGATTTAACGGGCATGGACATTGCTAATGCTTCATTGCTAGACGAAGCAACAGCAGCAGCAGAAGCTGTGGGACTAAGTCAACGTGTCGACAAAAATAATTCTGTGCATGTTTTTGTTTCTAGCGATTGTAATCCACAGACTATTGACCTTATAAAAACTAGAACAGAACCTTTTGGGTTAAAATTATTAATTGGAAATCCAAAAGATTTCCTAAGTAATATAAATGAAAAACTAATATGTGGAGTTCTCCCGTACCCAGGAACTTTAGGAGATATTATAGATCCTAGTGAAGCAATTAGCCAAATCCATAAAAAAGGAGGGAAAGCAATTGTAATTGCTGACTTATTATCTTTAACTAAATTAAAAACGCCAGCAGAATTAGGAGCGGACATTGCTGTTGGAAGCGCACAAAGATTTGGAATACCTATGGGATATGGTGGGCCACATGCTGCTTTTTTTGCAACTAAAGAAGAATTTAAAAGGTCTATGCCAGGACGTATTATTGGTGTTTCTGTAGATCGTTATGGCAAGAAAGCTTATAGACTTTCTTTACAAACTCGCGAGCAACACATTAGAAGAGATAAAGCAACAAGTAATATATGTACCGCTCAAGCTTTACTTGCAATAATCTCTGCAGCATATGCAATATATCATGGACCGAAAGGCATTTTAAAAATCGCTGAGAGGACTTCTAAATTAGCAAAACTTTTTTCAGAAGGAATTAAATCTGCTGGTTTTGAAATAATAAGCGATCAATTTTTTGACACGGTAACTATAAAAACCAAGAATAAAACAAAAGAAATATATGAGAGAGCATTAACAAAAAAAATTAATTTAAGAAATGTAAATAATGAGATGATCTCAGTTGCATTTGATGAAGCAAAAAAATTGGAGGATGTAAATTTATTACTTGAAATATTTGGATTAAGTAAAAAATATGATCAAAATACGCAAATAGAACTTAGCAACATTCCAAGTAAATTAAAAAGAACATCCGAATATTTAACCCATCCAGTTTTTAATAAATATCAATCAGAAACTGAAATGCTTAGGTATTTAAAAAAATTAGAGGATTGTGATATTGCACTCAATCGATCAATGATAGCCCTTGGTTCCTGTACAATGAAACTAAATGCTACTGCCGAGCTTATTCCTATTACATGGAAAGAATTTTCATTACCCCATCCTTTTGTTCCGGTTGAACAAATGAAAGGTTATCAAATTTTATTCAATGATCTAATTAATGATTTAAAAGAAATTACAGGCTTCGACGCCGTGTCTCTACAGCCAAACTCAGGTGCGCAAGGTGAGTATGCTGGTTTAATGACAATTAGAAAATATCACAGACAGAATAATCAGGAAAATAGAAATGTTTGTTTGATTCCAAATTCTGCTCACGGAACAAATCCCGCAAGCGCTCAAATGTGTGGAATGAAAGTTGTTGTTGTTAATTGTGATGAAGATGGAAATGTTGATATAAAAGATTTAAAAGAAAAAGCATCAAAGTATTCAAAAGATTTAGCGGCCTTAATGGTGACCTATCCTTCAACGCACGGTGTATTTGAAGAGCAGATAATAGAAATTTGTGAAACAATTCATAAAGAAGGAGGTCAAGTATATATGGATGGAGCTAATCTCAATGCACTAGTTGGTGTTGCCAAACCAGGCAAGTTTGGACCTGATGTATGCCACATTAATTTACATAAAACTTTTTGCATTCCACATGGAGGTGGTGGACCAGGAATGGGACCAATAGCTTGTGCTAAACATTTAGAGGATTTTTTACCAACTCATGATGTTATTAAAGAATGTGGGCCAATTAATGGGATGGGGTCCGTTTCTGCAGCGCCGTGGGGTAGCTCAAGTATTTTACCTATTTCTTGGATGTATATAAAAATGATGGGCGCAGAAGGCCTTAAGAAAGCATCACAAGTTTCGATTTTAAGCGCCAACTATATAGCGAAAAAACTATCCTCTGGATTTAAGGTTTTATACACGGGAAAAAACGGGAATGTTGCGCATGAATGTATTATTGATATTAGACCAATTAAAGCTAAATCAGGAGTCTCTGAAGAAGATCTAGCAAAAAGATTAATTGATTATGGATACCACGCGCCAACAATGTCTTGGCCAGTAGCAGGAACAATTATGATAGAGCCAACTGAAAGTGAAAACTTAGAAGAAATGGACAGGTTTTGTGCTGCATTACTTTCTATTAAAAAAGAAATAGATAAAGTTGAACAAGGTTTGTCGGACAAAACCGACAATCTATTAAAGAATGCACCACACACTTTCTTGGAAGTCGCAGCTAATGAATGGACACATAAATACACTCGTGAGCAAGCTGCTTTTCCAAATGAATTTATAAAAAACAATAAATATTGGGCGCCAGTAGGAAGAGTAGATAATGTTTACGGTGATCGAAATTTAGTCTGTTCTTGTCCATCCATGGACGAGTATAAAGATGAAGCTGCATAACAGTTAATGAAAATAGCAGTTATCGGTTCAGGAATTTCAGGTTTATCCGCAGCGTATCATTTATCAAAAAAATATAAAGTTGATTTATTTGAAAAGGAAGATCATTTTGGTGGTCATTCTTACACATACGATATTAAAGAAGATAAAAAAATAGTACCTGTCGATTTAGGTTTTATTGTCTTTAACGAGAAAACATACCCTAACTTAATAAATTTTTTCAAAGAATTAAAAGTAGATTATGAAAAAAGCAACATGTCTTTAGCTGTATCAATTAAGGGCACTAAACTAGAATATGCGGGTAAGAGTCTAGGATCTTTGTTTTGTAATAAGTCTAATTATTTTAATATCCAATTTATAAAACTAATTTTTGATATTATTAAATTTTATAAATCAGCCCCTAATCTACTTACTAAAGAAAATGAAAATTTAACTTTAGGTGATTATTTAGAAAAAAACAAAGTATCAAAAGACTTGAAAAACTACCATATAATTCCGATGGTTGCAGCGATTTGGTCCATGCCGTTCACAAAAGCCCAAGATATGCCACTTGATCTTTTTGTAAATTTTTTTACAAACCATGGTCTTTTCAAATTAAAAAATAGACCCCAGTGGTTTACTGTTTCCGGAAGAAGCAGAAAGTATGTTTCAAAAGTTTTACCGCATATTAGTGGTGAGTACTTTAAAAATTATAAAATTAAAAAAATTAGCAGGAGCGAAAACAATATAAGAATAGCTGTCGGTTCTAACGATGATTATTTAGACTATGATCAAGTAGTTTTAGCCTGCCATGCTAATGAGTCTTTAGCATTATTAGAAGAACCAACAACAGAAGAAAAATCTATTTTAAGTAAATTTCAGTACGTTACCAACACGGCCTTTCTACATACAGACGAACAGCTTATGCCTGTAAACAAATCAGCTTGGTCTAGCTGGAACTCTATTTCGAAAAAGGATCTTACAAATACTTGTGTTACATACTGGCTCAATTTATTACAGAATTTAAATACTGACAAAAATTATTTTTTAACCTTAAATCCTATTCTTAATATTGAGAATGAAAAAATTATAAAAAGAATTATTTTTACACATCCTCATTTTAATTTAGAGAATACTAAAGTTCAGAAAAGTCTTAAACTTTTACAAGGAGTTAGAAGGACATGGTTTTGCGGGAGTTATTTTGGCTATGGTTTTCATGAAGATGGATTAAAATCAACTTTAGATATGATTAATCAATTTAAGACATAGATGGAAACTTGTATATATAAGGGGAGTGTTTCTCACAGAAGATTTAAGCCAATAAAACATTACTTTTCGTATAGAACTTTTTCAATTTTATTTGATCTAGATGAATTGGAAAGCTTGCAAAAAAAAATTAGCTTATTTTCGTATAATAAATTTAATTTTTTTAGCTTTTACAATAAGGATCACGGAGACCGAAGTGGAGAAAACCTCTCCGGTTGGGTAAAAAATAATTTAAAAAAAAATAATTTAAATTTTAATATTTCCAAAATAAAACTTTTGTGTTTTCCCAGAATACTTGGCTATGTTTTTAATCCACTGAGTATTTTTTATTGTTATGAAAATTCAAATTTAAAAGTAGTTTTATATGAAGTTAAAAATACATTTGATGAACAACATACATATATTTTTCCAGTAGATCAAAACTCAAAAATTATTACTCAACATTGTAATAAAAAATTTTATGTTTCACCTTTTATAGAAATGGAAACTGATTATAATTTTAGATTAACAGAACCAGTTGAACGACTAAAAGTTTATATTAAACAAACTGATAAAATTGGGAAAATACTTATTGCATGCCAGACAGGAAAAAGACAAACTATGAGTACAAAACAACTGTTAATAAACTTCTTATTTCACCCAATGATGACAATCAAAATTATATTAGCTATACATTTTGAAGCACTAAGACTCTGGAAAAAAGGTGCTATATTTAAAAAAAGAGAAGTTAAAACAAAAAATAGTATAACTTTAGAAAAATGAATTTTAGTCCACAAAAATTATCTGAAAATTTTATTTTGAATAAATTAAAGTTAATCAAAGAAGGTAGTTTAAATCTTACTAATCACAATGATGAAAAATTTGCTTTTGGCAATCCAGGAAAAGAAATTAAAGCTAATATAAAAATTAACACCCCAAAATTTTACCTAAATATTCTAAAAGGCGGAAGTACCGGACTCGCGGAGTGCTATGTTAGAGATGAGTTCTCAACACCTGATTTAACTTCATTAATTGAATTAACTGCAAAAAATATTGATTTAACCCATAGATTTTCTGGGGTTTTAAACATTAGATTTTTAAAAAATTTATTTCGAAATCTTTTTTATTCAAATACAAGATCTAAAAGTAAAGAATATATCTCAAAACATTATGACTTGGGTAATGAATTTTTTTCAATATGGCTTGATAAAACCTTAACTTATTCAAGTGCTATTTATGATAAGCCTAATGATGATTTAGCTAACGCGCAGCTAAATAAGTATAATAAACTTATTGATTTTATTAAGCCCAAACCAGGAGACAAAATATTAGAAATTGGTTGTGGGTGGGGAGGTTTTGCAGAACATCTAGCAAAAAATCATGATGTAAAATTAGATTGTATTACTATATCTAAAAAACAATTAGATTTTAGTAAAAAAAGAATTTTTGATGCTGGATTGAACGAAAAAGTAGATATTAAGTTTTTAGATTATCGAGATCTAAAAGGAAAATATGATTCAATAGCATCTATAGAAATGATTGAAGCTGTAGGAGAAAAATATTTAGATAGGTATTTTTCAACCATTAAAGAAAATCTAAAGCCAGGAGGCGTTGGAGCAATACAAGCGATAATTATTAAAGATGAATTGTTTGATAGATATAGAAAAAACGAAGACTTTATTCAAAAATATATTTTTCCTGGTGGATTTTTACCATCTCTTAACTCAATTAAAGAACACTGCAAACAGTCAGGCCTGGAACTAACTGGTTGCAATTCTTATGGCTCTCATTACTCAAATACACTTAAAGAATGGAGGAAAAATTTTGGTAAATCTTGGAATGAAATATCAAAACAAGGGTTTGATCTGCCCTTCAAAAAAATTTGGGATTTTTATTTTTCATACTGTGAAGCAGGCTTTAAATCTAAAAATATTGATTTGATTCAATTCTCTTTATCTAATAAGTAATCAGCTATGAAAATTTTATTTGCCTTTTTACTAACAATTTTATTAACCAACTGTTCAGGAAACAAAATGAAACCAATTGATTTTAAAGACCAAAAACCAAGATTAATAATTGAAGATTATTTATCAGGTAACGTAAAAGCGTGGGGGCTTTTGCAAGATAGATCAGGTAAAGTAACTAGACAATTCTCTGCAGACCTAAATGGAAAATGGGATGGAAAACAATTAATATTAGATGAGAAATTTAATTGGACAGACGGAGAAGTTCAAACGAGACAATGGCAAATTACAAAAATAGATGAGCATAACTACGAAGGAACAGCTGGTGATGTTGTTGGAAAAGCCAAAGGCTATTCCTATGGTCCTGCATTTAAATTTGAATATGTTTTGCTGGTTCCAGTTAAAGGAAAAGAAATCAAAATTACTTTTGACGATTGGATTTTTAAACAAGATGACAGAGTTGCAATTAATAGAGCAACGATGACAAAATTTGGGTTTAAGGTTGCCGAACTTACAGTGATGTTTGTGAAAGATTAGTAGCCTTTAATAAAATACAATCTCATTATTGACACTATTTTTATAGTTTTTACTCTAAAAAATTGATTAACTCAGTATTGATAAATGAAAAAAATTAAATTTATACCAAAAGTAAACATTAAAATTTTAGCAAAAAAAGCATCTAAAACCTTGGCTAAAGTTTATAAAAAAGTAGAAAAAAAACCAAAAAAAATTAAAAAAAAAATAAAAACAAATTCTCAGATTAAGTTTTTCCAAAAATTAAGAGAAGAAAAAATAAAACAAAAAAATAAAGAAAAAATTATTAAACTCCAGACAATAAAAGAAAGAAATTTAGAAAAAAAAAGATTTAAGGATGAAGAATTAAAATTAAGAAATAAGGAACTAAGAATTAAAGAAGAAGAACTAAAATTAAAATTAGCTGAACAAAAACTTAAAGAGCAAGCTGAACAAAGATTGCAAGATCAAGAGCAAAGAAGAAAAGATGAAGAAAGAAGACTGAGAAAAGAATCTCAAAGAATAAGAGACGAGGAAAAAAGAGCAAGAGAAGCTGCAGAACAGCGATTGAGAGATGAGCAACAAAGAATACGTGATGAACATCAAAGAAGAAGAGACGAAGAACAAAGAAAAAGAGACGAAGAAGAAAAAAGAAAATTAGAAGCCGAACAAAGAATTCAAGATGAGCAAAGAAGATTAAAAGATGAGGAAGAAAGAAAAAAACTTGAAGAAGAAAATAAAATTGAAGAAGAACTAAGAAAATTAAGGGCAGAGGATGAGAGAAAAAGAAACGAGGCAGAACAATTACGCCTTAAAGAATGGGAGAAAAAATTTGATGAAGAGCGTAAAAAACGAGAAGAAGAAGAGTTTGTGAAAGAAGAAGAACTACAACTCAAAGAAGAGGAAAGAAGAGAAAAATTAGTCTCTGAAGAGAAAAATCCCAATAAAATTAATTAAATTAATTTAATTAACAATTAATAATAAAAATATCACAACATTAAAGCAATTTTGTAATATAGAATAAAAATATGTTTGAAAAATTAAGAAATTGGATGATTGAAAGTGCAAATATAATGTTTGATGATTCTAAATCTGACATTAGGTCTTTGCCAAAATCAGTAAGACTACAGATATTAATCGTCTTGTCATTCGTATGGTCAACTGTTTTTAGTTTATATGTGTTTAGCTTAACCACTTTCATATGGGGTTGGGCCGGTGTTGTAATGGGTCATATAGGTTTAATTATAGCTATATACATAACTTTTAAATTTTTTCACAATGCTAAAAAAGAAAGCAAGAGTGTATTTGAGACTGGAAATTTTAATCCAGCTAAAATATTTGTATTTTTTTTCGTAATTTTCTTTATTTTTATTTTTACGAAAGGTATTGACGTACTAACAAGAACGCAGTCATACCCCATCCAATATGACGGGCCAGACAAAAGTACTCTTCAAAGAGTTAAAGATTTCGTTAAATAATATTTAATGACAAAGAATATATTTGTTGTGTTTGGACATCATAATACAAAAAATTCATTTAACGCCTCAGTAAGAGACACATTTATAGATGAAGCAAAAAAACATGGTCATAATATCGACCTAATAAATTTACATGAAGAAAAACAATTAAATTTTTTTGATGGAAGTCCTCCTAATGATCAAGTTCTTGATTATAGAAAAAGGCTAGAAAAATCTGATGTAATGTTTTTAATTTCACCTTGCTATAATCTTAGAGCAAGTGCCATATTAGAAAACTGGATTGATCTTGTACTTGCACCAAAATGGTTTTTTGCCTTCAAAAGAGTCTATGGAAATTGGGGTTATCCCGTTGCTGGAGTAATGAAAAATAAATTAGCTATTATGTCCATGTCATATGGGGGGAATATTTTTTCTATTCAAACTTGGTTTCAAAATATGCCGTTTAGAAGAATAAAGGCTGGAGTTCTTAAACTTGGTGGTATGAAAATTAAGTATGTAAGATTCTACGAAGTTCTTCCTAGCATGCCCGAGAAGAAGTTTGAAAAAGAAATGGAAAAAGTAAGAAAATTAGTAAGAGATATATAAGATAATTTATCTTTTAACACTTTTGTCAATTAAAAATAAATAAATTCTATAAGGTAGAATTCTTAGGAATTTTAGCAACAGTGTAAGTGCTTTTGGAAAATGTATTTCAAAATCTTTACTTTTAGTTAATCCATTGAACATTTTTTCAGCCGCAAATTCTGGTGATTTAATAAAGGGCATCGGAAATTCATTTTTATCAGTTAGGGGTGTTTTTATAAATCCCGGAGAGACAAGCGAAATTCTTACATTATATTTTTTAAAATCAAAATATAAACTTTCTGTTAAATTAGTTAAGGCTGCTTTTGACGGGCCATATCCACTTGAATTAGGCAAACCTCTGTATGCCGCAACTGAAGATACAATTGAGATATGTCCATCTTTTTTATCTTTAAAATATTTTTCTACAGATTTAATGCAGTATAATACGCCAAAAAAGTTTGTCTCCATTACAAACTTATTTTGTTTAATATTAATTTCTTGCTCTAATTTTGGATCGTACGTTCCGCTAGAAAAAACGCATAAATCGAGGTTACCAAAATCATTTATAATTTTTGAAAAAACATCACTTATTTGTTCTTGATTAGTAACATCTAAAGGGTAAGAAAAAATATTTTTATCGTTAGCCATCTCATCCAAAATTTCCTTCCTCCTTGCTGATACAGCAACTTTCCAGCCCTCTAATGCAAATTTCTCTGCAAGCGATTTACCAATTCCACTACTTGCTCCAGTGATCCAAATTTTTTTCTGATTTTCTGACATAAATTAGTTATATCTTAATATATGACTAAGAATAAATATTTATCTCTGTTCTTAATACTTTTAATCACCTCTCTAGCTTCAGCTATAGGAGGATTTACCACAGCTTCTTTCAAGGAACCTTGGTATTCTGAGATTATTTTACCAAGTTTTAATCCACCAAGTTGGGTTTTTGCGCCTGTCTGGACTACGTTGTATATAATGATGTCAATTGCCATTTGGAAAATTTGGATTAATTCATTCGACTCAAAGACACTTAAACTTTATTTTATTCATTTATTTTTTAATGGCACTTGGAGCATTGTTTTTTTTGGTTTTCATCAAATCAGTCTAGCTTTGATAAACTTAATTATAATCTTATTTTTTATCTTTTTATTAATGAAAAGATATTTGAGTAGAGATAAAATTAGTTTCTATTTAATGGTACCGTACCTAATATGGTCTATTTATGCTTTTATTTTAAATACAAGTATAGTTATACTGAATAGTTAAATGACAATAAGAAGAACAAATAGGTTAAATCAAAAAAAATGGTTAAAAGAAAATAATCATTTAAAAATTCTGGATCTAGGTTGTTCTAACGTAAATTTTTGGCCAGAAGCTAATAATTTTGCAGATATAGATGATTACACTGATCATTTTAAAAAATTAAATTTACCTTACACTCAAATTTTCCCAAATAAAAAATTACCTTTTAAAGATAAGGAGTTTGACTATGTTATTCTCAGCCATGTAATGGAACATGTACCAAACCTAATAGATTTTAAAGAGGAGTTGGTTCGAATTGCAAAAGCAGGATACATAGAACTGCCAACAAAACTTAATGACAATATAGTTTTTGGATGTGATGAAGAAATTCTTGGACATAAATGGTGGTTCGAATTTGATGATGACAATCAGCAGCTTTTATATACTGAAAAAAAGGATGCTATGGATAAATTTTTATCAGTTGGATCAGTTTGGAAATTTCAAAAATTTTTTGAGGATAGTTTTATTTTGCAGTTTTATTGGGAAGATAATATAAATTTAAAAGAAAGAGAGCCTTTTACTATTGATGAAAAAATATCTTTTCTTTCATTAGTAAAAAAATATTATAGTAAAAAATTAAGAGTACCTATATCTAAGTTAAAAAATATTATAAGAGGAAATAAAATAAATTTTTAATGATTTCAATATTTCTAAATAGAATTTATCGATCAATTAAAATCGATCCAACGGTTTACGATGAAGTTCAAAAAGATAAAGGTGCTACAGTTTCTGCTGCTATCGTAGTTGTGATTTCTAGCCTTGCAGCCGGTCTTGCTGCAAAGCAATCCGGCATGGGAAGCTTTGTTCTTGCACCTATTTTATCTTTAGCCAGTTGGTTTGTATGGGCCTATATTGTCTATTTTGTTGGTGTTAAATTATTTCCAGACCCAAAAACTAAAACTACTCATGTTGCTCTTTTAAGATCCATTGGCTTTTCAAGTGCGCCTGGAATTATAAGAGTGCTAGGCTTTAATTCTGATTTAATGACTGTAACTTTTGTTGGTTCGGCTTTTTGGATGTTAGCTTGTATGGTTGTAGCCGTAAAAGAAACTTTAAACTATAAAAGTTTATGGAAAGCGTTAGGTGTTGTTATTGTAGCTTGGCTTGTCCAAGCTTTTGCATTAATAAGTGTTTTAGCCTTAACAAGTAATTTTTAGAGTGGAAATATAGTTTTTGAAATTCTACAACTATTGCAGAGTTTATAACCAAACATAATTAAATTAGATTTAACATTTTCATCTTCTTTTTTACATTCCTCACAAATATTATCAACTTCAGCATAATTTAAAATCTTATTTGAATTCTCTTCAAGATATTTTAATTGATAGCAATCTGTACAAAGAAACTTTACATCGTTGAAATTGCTTACCTGGGTAAGGATTGTGTCACTTTCGCCGCACTCATCACAACTAGGAAGTTTTTTCATAATTAGTTAAATATTAACACATAAAATATTATCCTTAATCAAAGCAAAACTATATAATTATATTATGAAAAAAATTGTATTTAGTATTATTTTTTTAACTAATTTTTCTTACCTGATTAATTCATTTGCTGTAGCAGGAGAACTCACTGTTACTACAGGAAATAATGAGCAGGAATATAAAAAGGCTTATTTTGCTGGCGGTTGTTTTTGGTGCATGGAAGAATCATTTGATAAAGTAAAAGGAGTTATAGAATCAACTTCAGGTTATTCTGGTGGACATGTTAAAAATCCTACCTACAGACAGGTTGTCTATGAAAAAACAGGTCACGTAGAAGCTATTGAAATAACGTACGACCCAAGCTTAACTAGTTATAAAAAACTACTTAATATTTTTTGGGAAAACATAGATCCATTTGATTTTACAGGCCAGTTTTGCGACAAAGGTGAAAGTTATCGCTCAGTAGCTTTTTATCAAAACAAAATGCAAAAAAAACTTATTGAAAGATCTGTAAAAAATATTGAAAACCAGTTTAAAGACAAAAAAGTTGCTACATTAGTTTGGGAATTTGAAAAATTTTTTGATGCAGAAGACTTTCATCAGAATTATTATCAAAAGAATTTTTTAAGATACTTAGCTTACAAATCAGGGTGTCAGAGAGAAGAAAGGCTAAATAAAATATGGAATTAAATAAATATA
>MDTC01090227.1_pt1 | contig 11720 bp, 13 predicted proteins | sample 811181 | NCBI WGS metagenome assembly MDTC01 (sample SAMN05326644, study PRJNA326480) | marine metagenome | isolation source: seawater | place: Pacific Ocean: North | collected 2011
CACCAGATAATTCTGATTTATCTGAAAACGCGACAGCATGAACTACAAAATCAATTTGCCCCCAGTGAGATTTAATATCTTCAAAAAGTTTTATTACTTCATCTTTTTTCTCAACATCACAGCTGAATGTAGCTTTTGAATTTAATTTTTCTGCTAGAGGAATAACTCTTTTTTTCAAAGCGTCACCAAGATAAGTAAATGCCAAATCGGCTCCTGCATCAGCAAGTTTTTGTGAGATACCCCAAGCAATAGACCTTTCATTTGCCACACCCATAATTAGGCCTTTTTTACCTTTCATCAAATTCATTGCTACACTCTTTCAAAAATTAAGGTTGCATTTGTTCCGCCAAAACCGAAACTATTAGACATGACAGAATTAAGGTTTACGTCCTTTTCAGTTTTTGTAATTATTGGAAATTTTTTAGCCTCTTCATCTATTTCATTTATATTAGCTGATCCAGTTATAAAATTATTTTTCATCATAATTAAACAATAGATAGCTTCATGAACTGATGCAGCTCCTAAAGGGTGGCCTGATAAAGACTTTGTGGAGCTTATTTTAGGTATTTGATCTTTAAATGCTTCACTTACTGCTTTTAATTCTGTTATGTCTCCTACTGGTGTAGATGTTCCATGAGTATTGATATAATCAATTTTATTTTTGGAAGTTTTAAGTGCCATTTGCATACACCGAACTGCCCCTTCACCTGAAGGAGCAACCATATCATATCCATCTGATGTTGCGCCGTAACCAGTAATTTCTGCGTAAATTTTTGCTCCTCTTGATTTAGCATGTTCATATTCTTCAAGTACTAGGACACCACCGCCCCCAGCGATTACAAATCCATCACGTGTCTTGTCATAAGCTCTAGAGGCCTTTTCAGGAGTATCATTATATTTTGAGGACAAAGCAGTCATAGCGTCGAACATAGCAGTCATAGCCCAATGTATCTCTTCACTACCTCCAGCAAACATAATTTTTTGTTTTCCCGATTGTATCAACTCAACGGAGTTTCCAATACAATGACCACTCGTTGCACATGCAGAACTCATTGTATAATTTACACCCTTTATCTTAAATGGTACAGCCAGGGTAGCTGATGCTGTACTAGCCATTGTTCTTGGAACAATAAATGGACCCATCAATTTTGGTGTTTTTGCCCTCGTTTTATCTGCTGCTAAAATAACATTTTCAATAGATGGTCCGCCTGACCCCATTACTATACCAGTTGTATAATTGCTTACATCTTTTTCATTTAATCCTGAGTCTTTAACTGCTTCTTTCATCGCGATGTAATTATATGCCGAACCTGAACCCATAAATCTTATTATTTTTCTATCCACGTGCTCTTCTACTTTTATATTTGGTTTACCGTGTACATGACTTTTTAAATTATGTTCTTTATATTCCTCACAGTAAGAAATACCTGACTTTGAATTTAAAAGAGATTGATAAACCTCTTCTTGATTATTACCCAAACAAGATACAATTCCAATGCCTGTGACCACAACTCTATTCATTATTTAAATAAACCCACTTTTAAATTCTCTGCTTTGTAAATTATTTTTCCATCTGCACTCAAGGTTCCATTAGCCAAGCCAACGGAAGTACCTTCTTTTTTTAAAATTCTTTTTATATTTATCTCATATGTTGCCATTTTTACTTTTTTTAAAACTTCTCCTGTAAATTTTACAGTATTTACTCCTAACGCTCTTCCTTTTCCTGGTTCACCTGCCCAGCCAAGAAAAAATCCAACTAATTGCCACATAGCATCCAATCCTAAACAACCTGGCATAACTGGATCATTTTTAAAATGACAATCAAAAAACCAAAGATCATCTTTAATATCTAACTCTGCTTTAATAAAGCCTTTTTTAAAATCACCACCATTAATATTTATTTCACTAATTCTATCAAACATTAGCATTGGTGGAAGGGGTAATTTTGCATTTCCTTCTCCAAATAGTTTGCCTTCTCCACATTCTATTAATTCATTATAACTATAGCTATTTTTCTGCATGATTTTAACGGTAAACTATTACTAGATTTATACAATTTATCATATATAAATAGTTTATGAGATTTTAAGCTATAACCAATTAAAATCAAGATTTATGCAAAAAAAATCAAAAATAGCCGACAAACTAAGGTCTTCTGGTCTAAGACCCACTAAGCAAAGAATTAAAATAGCAGAATTTTTATTTGAAAGAAAAAAAACTTTTCATTTTTCTGTTGAGGAATTAGATCAATTAATTAACAAAAAAAATATAAGTAAAAAAATCTCTTTAGCTACCTTTTATAATACAGTACATGCCTTCAAGAAAAATGGACACTTAAAAGAAATTTTAACTAAAAATAATAAAAGTTATTTTGACACAAATGTAAGTTCTCATCATCATTTTTTTGATATACAACAAAATAAGTTAATAGATATAAATTCAGACAAAGTAGAGCTTAAAAATGTTCCTAATGCACCATCAGGAAAAAAAATAGAAAATATTGATGTAGTTATTAATATAAAAAATTCTATTTAAGAACAGTTATCTTATATTAAAGCCTTCCCCAAAGACTTTCCATTTTTACCCAGCCATTATATTTGTCTACACTAATTTTACACCATTCATTCTTACATTTTAAAATGATACACAGTCTCCCTTTTTCTAATATGACTATTGGCTTAGAATATATAGTAGCTTTTCTAAAAACAAATAAATTATCCTCAATGTTTATGACTGCTTTTTTTTTAGATAATTGAGACACGTGTATCCAACCAGAGTTATTTTCGTGGTCTCTTATTTTTCTAAAGTTTCCTAATTTATCTTGAATCAAAACTGGAAGAAATTTTTTAGTATAAAAAATTTTTATGGGATATTCAAATGACGGACCTTGCCTAAGATTTACTTTTTCATTCCTTAAAGTCATAAAATATTCCTCTTTCGCAAATAAACTAGAGGATAAAAAAAAAAATAAAATTATTATCTTTTTAAGCATTCTTTAATACATTTCTTGTTTTTGGTGATTTTAACTTTTCTAAAGTTTAATGTTAGAGCATTAAAAATTAGCATACTTCCCTTAAATTTATTTTTATCATTTATTATTGTTTTTATTACTTCATTGGACTGTAATGTTCCTGCAATACCGGCCAATGTTGATAAAATACCCTCATTTTCACAGTTTATAATTTGATCTGGTATTTTAGGCATAAAGCATCTAAAGCAAGGTATATTTTTCTTAAAATCAAAATTAAAAATTTGTCCATCGAATCCACTAATTGCAGCAGAGATTAAAATTTTTTTATACTTTAAAGAATAATCATTAATTAAATATCTCGTTTTAAAATTATCAGTGCCATCACAGATTATATCGTATTTTTTTATAATATTTCTAATATTTTTTTTTGTAATCTTTTCTTTATATATGTCTATTTTGATTTTTTTATTAATATCTCTTATTTTTTTTTTTGCTAAAATTACTTTTGATTTTCCAACATCTTTAGGTAAAAAAAGAATTTGTCTGTTTAAATTAGTCAAATCTACTTTATCGTGGTCAGCTATACCAATATTTCCTACACCTGAATTTGCAAGATATAAAATTAATGGACATCCCAAACCACCTGCTCCAATAACTAACACTTTTGATGCAAATAACTTTTTTTGTCCTGCCACACCAATTTTTTTTAAAATTATTTGTTTTGAAAATCTTTTTAGGTCATTGTTGGTAATTTTCATCTTCTAAATTATTTTGTGCCAGTTGAGCCAAATCCGCCTTCACCTCTTGTAGTTTTATCTAAATCTTTCACCTCTTCGAAATTAGCTTGGACTATTGGACAAACAACCATCTGTGCTATTCTCAAACCATTTTCGACTATAAAATTTTCCTTACCCAAATTAATCAATATCACTTTTATTTCACCTCTGTAGTCAGCATCTATTGTGCCTGGGGTATTTAGAACACTAATCCCTTTTTTCGCTGCTAGGCCAGATCTGGGTCTAATTTGAATTTCAAATCCTTTCGGTATCGAAAGAATTAAACCTGTTGGAATAATTGATTTTTCTCCAGGGTTTATTTCTATATTTTCTTTTATTGAAGCTGCGATATCCATTCCAGACGACCCTAAAGTTTCATATTTTGGTATTAAAACTTTATCGGAAAGTCGCTTAATTAATATTTTTATCATCAATCAAGAGTTCATCTAATATTTTTTTTACAACTTTCTGTGCAATAAAACTTTTTTTATTTCTGCTTATCTTATTAATTTGACCTTTTTTATCAATAATAGAAACTTGATTATAATCAACATTAAAACCACTATTTTTTTTTGAAACATCGTTAGCAATAATAAAATCACAATATTTTTTTTTAATTTTGCTAAGAGAATTCTCAATTAAGTTTTCTGTTTCAGCTGAAAATCCTACTACTATCTTAGGTCTATTTTTGTTATTCTTACTGATATATTCTAGAATATCTGGGCTTTTTTCTAGTTTTAAAATTGCTGAATTAGCCAGGTGTCTTTTTAATTTGTTATTTTTTTTTATTGCTGGTCTAAAATCAGAAACAGCCGCCGCGCAGATCGCTATATCAACAGGCAGAGCCTCTTTTACTCTTTTAAGCATTTCTTCAGCAGAAGTAATTTTTTCAACTTTAATATCTTTAGAAAAATTTATTTTAGAGGGTCCAGTAATCAAAATAGTTTTGACACCCACTTTAGAAAGAGCCATAGCTATTTCATAACCCTGCTTTCCACTAGATTCATTTGAAATATATCGTATCGGGTCCAAGTACTCTCTAGTAGGTCCTGTAGTAACTAAGGCGCTAATACCTTTTTTTCTTAATAAATTTTTATTTTCAAAATAGTTTTTTAGAAAAGAATATATCTGCCTTGGACTTGACATTTTTCCTTCACCATATTCTCCACATGCCATCTCTCCATTTTCTGGGCCTATAAAAATATAGCCAAAATCTAATAAAGTTTTAACATTTTGTTGAGTTGCTTTGTGCAGCCACATTCTAACATTCATTGCAGGCACCAAAACAATATCTTTATTTGAAGCTAGTAAAACTGTAGTTGCTAAATCCTCAGCCTTCCCTACAGTTAGTTTTGTCATAAAGTTAGCTGTAGCAGGTATAACTAAAATAATATCAGCCCATCTCGATAAAGATATATGGTCTATTTCAGACTCATTATTCACATCAAAGATTTCCTCATAAGTTTTGCTTTTTGATAAAGATGTCAAAGACATAGGAGTAACAAAATTTTTACCACTTTTAGTTAAAATAGTTTTTATGTGTACTTTTTGCTTTTGAAGTAATCTTATTAAATCTAGAGATTTATAGGCAGAAATACCACCACCAATAATTACAAGAACTTTTTTATTTTTTAATGACATGAGGTATAATTAAAATACTAATAAAAGAACAATTACAATACCTAAAAAGCCTGTAAAGATATTATTTCTTAAATTTTTTAACTTCATTTGCTCTATTTCTAAATTTTTACTATTTGTGGCTCCAATATTTAATTTGCCCTCTGCTATTAATTGTAAAGCATAGTTTGCTTTGTCAATAAAATTTGGGAAATCAGGTATTCTTTTTAATATTTCTGAGGAAAAATTAATAGTATTATTGATGGTAGCCTTAGGTCCTTTCAAGTTTTTAATCCACTCTTCTAATATTGGCCTTGAAACTTCCCATATATTTGTTTCAGGATATAATTTTCTTGCTACACCTTCCACAACAACCATAGTTTTTTGCAATAACAAAAGCTGGGTTTGAGTTGCCATATTAAATTTTTCTGTAATTTCAAAAAGTTGAGCTAGTAAATTTCCCCCTGATATATCTTTAATTGATTGTCCAAATATTGGTTCACCTACAGACCTTAAGGCTTGAGCAAATTCGTCCTTTGAAACATCTTTTGGAACAAGTCCAGCCTCAAAGTGTACTTCAGCTACCTTTATATAATCTCTTTGAATAAATCCATAAAGTATTTCTGCTAAATATCTTCGATTATTTTTATCAAGTCTTCCCATGATTCCAAAATCGACCGGAATTATATTTCCTTTTTCATCAACAAATAGGTTTCCTGGATGCATATCCCCATGAAAAAAGCCATCTCTTACAGCTTGTTTTAAGAAATGTTGAATTAAATTTTCAGCTAGTTTTTTTAAATCTGTACCAGAATTTTTGATAAGATCTTGTTCTCTTATAGATACACCGCTTACTTTATCTAAAGTTAAAATTCTTTTTGAAGTATAATTCCAATAAATCTTTGGAACATTGAATCCTAAATCATTTTTTGTATTTTCAAATAGTTCATTAGCAGCAGCAGCCTCAAATCTTAAATCCATTTCTATGTTTGTTATTTCTCTTAATAAATGGACAACTTCCACTAATTTTAATCTTTTAGCTTTATTAATTGTATTCTCAATAATATAAGCTAAAAGCATCAGGGCATCTAGCTCTTCATTAAAATGCTTTTCAATATTTGGTCTTAATATTTTTATAGCAAGCTCTTTTGTTTTATTATCAATATTTATTTTAGCAATATGGACTTGAGCAATAGAAGCAGCCGCTATTGGCTCACTTAATTCAATTATATTTGTAAATTGACTTTCACCTAGTTCTTTTCTAATTATTTTTTTAGCCTCATAAAGATCAAATGCAGGAAGTTTATCTTGCAATTTGACCAAATCATTAGTTAATTCTTCTCCAATGATGTCTGGTCTTGTTGCTAGAAATTGACCAAGTTTAATAAAGGTTGTGCCCATACCTTCGAGGGCATTACATAATTTTTCACCCGGCTTTTTTGATCTGTTTAGATTTTTTTTCTCAGAACCTAAAGCAATTAAACTAAATAGAGTATTTATTATAAAAGGAAGCCTATGTATTTCATTTATAGTATCAATAGCACCAGAGATGGCTAATTTTCTTGATATTATAAATAATTGATAAATTCTTTTGATCATTTTTAGATTTTCCAACCAGAATGTATAGCAGAGACACCGTTAGATAAATTTCTGTATTCAACATTTAAAAAATTATTTTTTTCCATTAAATTGAGAAGCTCTTTTTGATTGTAAAATTTTTCAATACTATCTACTAAATAATTATAAGGATCAGCGTCACCTACAAAATATTTTCCGATAATAGGTATTGCTTTTGAGTACTGTCTATAAATTTTATAAAATAATTCATTTTCCACTTTAGAGAACTCTAAACAAATAAATCTACCTCCGGTTTTTAAAACTCGATATGCCTCTTTCAAACATAAATTGATATCTGTAACATTCCTTATTCCATAACTAATTGTATAAAAATCGAAAGTATTATCTTTAAAAGGTAGATTTTCTGCAGAAGCTAAAGTCCATTTAATGTTCTTGTAAGTAGATAATTTTTTTTCCCCAGTTTTAAGCATGTCTTTATTAGGTTCAATACAATAAATTTGATTCAAGTTATTATTTTTTTTAGAAATAATTTTTGCCAAATCTCCAGTACCAGAGGCCACATCTATTATTTTATGATCTGATTGTGGCTTCATCCAATTAATCATATCCTTTTTCCATAGACGATGAACGCCAAGAGACATAATATCGTTCATAAAATCATATTTTTTATAAACCTTACTAAATACTGAGTTGACTAATTTTGTTTTATCTTGAATATGAGTTTTCATAATTAAATTATATGCCAGAATTACCTGAAGTTGAAGTTGTTAAAAGGTCCCTTGAAAAAAATATTAATAATTTAATATTTAAAAAAGTCATAGTTAACACCAATAAACTTAGATATATAATAGATAGAAATAAAATTAAGACAATTATCAATAAAAAAATTTTATCAATTAAAAGAAGGTCTAAATATATTTTAATATTTCTTACAGGCGAGATTACTTTGTTGTTCCATCTCGGGATGACAGGAAAATTTTTCATCCAAAAAAATAATGGTAGCAAATGTAAGACGAGTTTTTACTATAAAATTAATAAAGAAAAAGATGAAAAGCACAACCATATTTTTTTTAGATTATCGAATAAAACCAATTTAATTTACAATGATGTTAGAAAGTTTGGTTTTTTTAAAATATTAAATACCAACAATTTTAAAAAAAATTCACATTTAAAAGAGATAGGTCCAGAGCCGCTTTCAAAAAAATTTAATTTAAGATATTTTAATAGATTTATTAAAAATAAAAATAAAAAAATTAAAATTCTTTTAATGGATCAAAAATTTGTAGCTGGACTAGGTAACATATATGTGAATGAAGTACTTTTTTTAAGCAAAGTAAATCCAACGAGAAATATTAAAAGTCTAACAAATTCAGAAATAATGAAAATTATAAGAAATATTAAAAAAATACTCAAAAAATCAATAATAGAAGGGGGATCCTCAATCAAAGATTTTATGGATAGTTCAGGCAAAAAAGGGAATTTTCAACAAAATTTTTATGTATATGCGAGACAAGGAGAAAAATGTATTAAAATCAATTGTAATCAGGGAATTAAAAAATCTTACATAGGTAACCGGTCAACTTTTTTTTGCCAAACCTGCCAAAAATAACAAGTTGACCGTCATATACTGGCGATATATACCATTTGAAATTATGCCAAACACTAAATCAGCAATAAGAAGGGTAAGAAGAGTAAAAAAACAAACCCAAATTAATAGAATAAGAAAAAGCAAGTACAAGTCAGCTTTAAAAGAGATGAACGATCTAATCGAAAAAAAGGATAACTCGAAAATCAAAAATTTTTTACCAAAATTTCAGTCAATTCTCATGCAGGTTGCTAAAACTGGTACAATTAATAAAAAAACTGCAGCAAGAAAAATATCTAGAGTCTCAAAGAAAATAGCTAAATAAAAATATTTTAAAAACAATTTAAGGTTGATAATTCTTTAAGTCAAATCCTACATTTAGAAATACAGATCTACATATAGATTTTTATATTCAGAAGTTGTTGCTTTCTTTTATTTTAATTTCTTTTTAATTTACTATTTTTTTCTTTTCTATTTAGACGCTAAACATACAACCAAAAACAAATTATTTTTCAAAATTTAAAGAAAGCTCTTGCTTAAATTTATTTTTAAAAATAAAAAAGAATTTCTTTTTAATTATATTAACATGGAAAAAAATTCAACAAAAACTAAGGATACTTTTGTTTCAGAAGAGGAGAACTCATTGCAATGGAGCAGTGTTCAAAGTTCTTTTGAAAAAAGTTTCGGTAAAGAAATTTACGATAGTTGGTTGAAAAATATTTCGTTATTAAAAGAATACAATGATTATATAGTTTTAGGAGTACCTACAAGATTTTTTAGAGATTGGATTGTATCAAGGTATTTAGATAAAATTTTAGAACAACTTAAAAGTTTTAAAATGAGTCTCAATAGAGTCGAGTTTAAAATAATTGAAGAAAATAAAAATTTAAGTGATGAAAGTCTAAAGTTTGGCAATTTAAATAAGATAACAGAAATTAAAGACTCTGTTCTTAATTATAATCGATTAAATCCAATTTTAAGTTTTAGTAGTTTTATAGAGGGATCTAGCAACGAAATTGCCCTATCATCTGCCAAAAAACTATGTGAGCAGCTCTCTAGGTACAATCCTTTATATATTTATGGAGGAGTAGGGTTGGGTAAAACACATTTATTAAATGCTATAGGTCTTCAATTACAAGCAGAAAACAATGTAATGTTTATTTCTGCAGAAAGATTTATGTATCATTTTATAAAATCAATTAAAAAAAATGATATGACTAATTTTAAAGATTTTTTTAGAAAATCTTCTGTATTTATAATTGACGATATTCAATTCATACGAGGCAAAGAAGGCTTGCAAGAAGAGTTCTTTCATACCTTTAATAGTTTAATAGAAAAAAGTTCACAGATAATCGTATCGGCTGATAGAGCGCCAATGAAGCTAGACAGGGTTCAAGATAGAATTAAATCCAGACTTGCTGGAGGGTTAGTAGTTGACATAGATATTCCCGATTTAGAATTAAAAATTAAAATTATAAAAAAGAAAATAGAAGAAACTCAAAATCAATTTAAAGAAAATTGTAATATAGATGATGATGTAATCAATTTTATAGCTAATGAAAGTAAAACAAATATTAGAGAGCTTTTAGGAGTATTAAATAGAGTTATTGCTTATAGCAGAATTAACGGAAAATCATTAAATATTAGCGATTGCAGAAAAATATTAAAAGATGTTTTTAATCAAACGAAAATCATAACAGTCGATAAAATTCAGAATACAGTCTCAAATTTTTTTAACATTGAACTTAGCGATATGCTGTCCCAGAGAAGATCTAGACCTTTGGCAAGACCCAGGCAGGTCGCAATGTTTCTTGCAAAAAAATTAACAACTAGATCTCTCCCAGAAATTGGAAGAAGATTTGCTAACAGAGATCATACAACAGTTATACATGCGGTAAAAACCATAACAAGAATATCCGAAAAAGATCCTGAGATGAAAAAAAACATAGATCAAATCAAGAGCCTTTTGTTAGAGGAGTAAAATTAATGCAATTTTCAATTAAAAGAGATATTTTACTAAAATCCCTTAACTTAGTACAAGGAGTAATTGAAAAAAAAAATACTTTACCTATATTATCGAATGTTTTGCTCCAAGCAGAAAAGGGTAAATTAATAATAATCGCCACAGATTTAGATTTAGTTTTTTATGATGAGATTAGTGAAATTAAAATACTGAATGAAGGAAGCACAACAACTTCAGCTAATATTTTGTATGACGTGCTAAGAAAGATTTCTGCAAACTCTGTATTAAACTTTGATCTTAAGAGTGAAAATAAACTTAGTTTAAAAAGTGAAAATTCTGATTTTAATCTACTTTGCTTGCCAAAAGATAATTTTCCAAATTTTGCAGATGAATTTAATGAAAACAGTATAACTCTTGAAAGATCAAAGCTATTATCTTTGTTAAATAAGACAAAAATATCAATTTCAAATGATGATACAAGACATTATTTAAACGGTATATTTCTGCATCAAACTAATTCTGAAAATAAATCATTTCTTACAGGTGTAGCAACGGATAGTCATAGACTTTCATCTAACAGTATTGAAATTCCTAAAGAATCCGATTTTACCTCCTTAATACTTCCAAAAAAAACTGTCTTTCAATTGTGCAATTTGCTTCAAGAAACAAATGAAAAGGTAAAAATACAAGCATCAGATACTAAAATAAAATTTGAAATTGACAAGACTAGACTTACCTCAAAAGTAATAGATGGAAAATTTCCAGATTATAAAAAAGTTGTACCAACCAATAATGAAAAGAATTTAACTTTATCTTCTAAGGATTTTATAGAGTCAATCGAAAGAGTTACGACTGTATCGCTTGATAGAAAAGAAGGTGTAAAACTTATTATAAACAAAGATAATGTGAAACTATCAGTAAATAGCACTAATTCAGGAGAAGGAAACGAAGTAATAAAAGCAAATTACAACTCAGATGAAATCATAATTAGTTTTAACTCAAAATATTTAATCGATATAGCTTCAGAGATAGAAAATAAAAATTTTAAAATGAACTTGAAAGACTCTGTTTCACCAGTTTTGATCGAGGATATGGCAGATAAAAATAGTTATTATGTTATAATGCCAATGAAAATTTAGCATTTGGTAAACCACCCTTTTTTTTCTCAATTTCAGTCTAAAACTATTGGTAATAGCAATTAATTTAAGCAAACACATTAAATAGATTTTA
>MDTC01153940.1_pt1 | contig 11719 bp, 8 predicted proteins | sample 811181 | NCBI WGS metagenome assembly MDTC01 (sample SAMN05326644, study PRJNA326480) | marine metagenome | isolation source: seawater | place: Pacific Ocean: North | collected 2011
AAGTAGAATGAATTTTTCTTTAATGGACCACGCGTCTGGTATGGTGTTTATTAAGCTGTTATTGATAAGGTACCAACTTTCTGAATCATTTTGCTTTTTTTGTTCTAAAACTTCAAAAATAATAGCTCCACTTTCCCCAACTGTGTACTTCCCAAACTCTGTATATATATCGGGATGTGATATGTTTTCAGCATCACAATTTTCTGCTATTATTTTTACTATTTTTTCTGTGATTTGATTATAATCATAGTTAAAACCTAGGTTATTTCTAATTGGAAACCCACCTCCAATATTAAAAGAATTTATGGTTTTACATTCTTTTTTTAATTCAATATAAAGGTTTAAAGCCTTTTTAAACTGTGACCAAAAATACAAGCTATCTTTTATTCCAGAGTCTACGTAAAAGTGAAGCATTTCAAGGTCTACAGCTGTATTGCTTTTTATTTGCGCATTGTAAAAATCAACTATTTCAGTGTTTCGAATTCCCATTCTTGAAGTATAATAGGAAGATTGGGCTTCTTCGTTAATGGCCACTCTAATGCCAATTTTTATTTTTTTATTAATATTTTTGGATAGACGATTCAACTTTTCTAGTTCAGGTTTATTATCTAGAATAACAATCACATTTTTGAATCCCATTTTGTGTAGAGCTATAATTTTTTCTAGATATTCTACTGTTTTATAGCCGTTACATATTATGATTAAATCTTTATTAACTCTATCTTTTTTGTAAAGGTTAAGGATTAAATCAATATCAAAACTTGATGAGGTTTCTAGATTTACGTTTTCTTTCAGAGTAGCATTAATGATGTGAGAAAAATGATTGCTTTTAGTACAATAGCAATATTGATACTTACCCAAGTATTTATGTTTTTTAAATGCTTGATTAAATAAGTTTCTAGCTAGCTTTATTTTTTCGGTAATATTTGGCAGATAAAAAAGACGGAATGGAGTGCCATATTTCTTAATAAGCTTTTCTAAAGATACCTTATGAAAGGTTATAAAGCCGTTCTTTAACTCAAAACCCTTTTGGGGAAATTCAAAACTTTGCTCGGTAAGATTTAAATAAGTATTTTTCATCAAAGACTTTTCTTACCTGCTAAGATATTTGAAAAAAGCTCATATTTTATTTTTAGTAATTTTTAATAATTGTGAAATTCAGTTATCTTTTACTAATACAGTCAATCACCACAATATCTCCAACCATGCAAATTGATGCGGAGAGGTTTTCATTAGTATGGTAATCCACCCATATTTTTTGATTGTCAATTAATTCAATATCAAACTCACTTAGATTTATGGGCTCAATCCTATCGCCGTTTTCTAACATTATGACAAATCCACAACCGTCTAATCCAATATAATCTTTTAATTCTCCTTTTACAGCTCCAGGACATTCATTTTTATTACAAGAAAAAAGCAGTAGGCTAATAAAAATGAAAGAAAAAATATTTTTAAAAATTGATTTCATTTTCTTTATAACGCCGGAAATTCAATTTTATTTTCTCTTCTTTTTTCTGTTTTGAATTTTATCTCCTCTTCTTATAGGTTTTTTGTATTTTTCTTTTAGTAGTCTCTTGTAGTTCTTCTTTACATGTTGTGGTTTATCTTTTTTTACATTTTCATCAAAAGAAATAGCCTTACTATTTTGACATTCTTCCTCCTCTTCCAACAGGTTTTCATAGGGTGATTTTTCTTCTTCTACTGTTAATTGATTACTTATCTCTACTTCACTCGGAAGTTCAAGTTGAGGGATTTTTTGATTCATTAGTTTTTCAATCCCTTGTTTTAGTGGTTTTTCATCTTCGTTAAAAAATAGAATTGATTTACCCGATTGACCAGCTCTACCTGTTCTACCAATTCTATGCATATAATTTTCAGGATATAAAGGAGTGTTAAAACTTATTACGACACTTATTTTTTCTAAATCAATCCCCCTAGATATAACATCAGTGGCAATTAAAATTCTACTTATACCTTTTTCAAATTTATCTATTGATTTAGTCCTATAGTTTTGTTCTTTTTTAGCATGTATAACAGAAACTTCGTTATTATTACTTAATATTTCGTATAGTCTATCCGCATCTGCTTTGGTAGCTACAAAAATTAATACTTTACTCAAATCAGCATCATTTTTAAGAAGATGTTCTAAAAGATTAATTTTTGAATAAAAATTTGGAATTTGGTAACATTCTTGTTGGATATTTTCAAGTGGAGTGCCACTTAATGCAATTGTTTTTTTAAGCGGATTAATTAGAAATTCACTTGTCAATTTATCAACATATTCTGTCATGGTTGCAGAAAATAATATATTCTGCCGCTTAGAAGGTAATAGCTCAAAAATATTTTTTAACTGCGTTTTATAACCAAAATCAAGCATGATGTCCACTTCATCAATCACTAATTTTTTTATTTGTTTAAGTTTCAAAATATTGGAAATGCTTAGATCGTATAGCCTACGGGGTGTTCCAATAATAATATCCACACCTTCGCTAACTGCCATTTTTTGTCTTTTGATATTATTTGAGCCGCCAAATACACCAATAACTCTGACATTTATATATTTTGTTAAGGTATTAATTTGTTCTACAATTTGAATTACTAATTCTCTAGTTGGGGCAAGAATTAACACTCTAGGATGAGGTTGATCTGAAAAATTTAAATTTTGTAAAATTGGTAGGATGTATGCAATTGTTTTTCCTGTTCCTGTTTGTGCGATTCCAACAAAATCATTTCCAGAAAGAATCGGGGAGTAGGATTCTTTTTGAATAGGAGTAGGTTCAGTAATACTTAGCTCATCAAGAGCATTGATTAGTTGCTTTTTAATTTTAAACTCATTAAAACTGTTCATAGCGTAAGTATATTAATAGTAAAATAAAAGTTTATCTTGGACTTATAATTTATTAACTAGTCCATAAATTATTGGATTTCCAGTTCTTGTTTTTACTACAAAGTCTTCAATAAAAAATTTCTCCTTGTTCTTATTCCATATATATACATTCAATTTAATATTTCTATAATTAAGATAAATATCTGAAAGTTTTATAGAGTGATGAATAGTCTGCCATTTTGTAGTTAAATCATCAATAGAAATAAAACTTTTAAATTTTGTTCCACTCCAATGTAAATTTTCATTTCCCGAATCTAATGTTGAAACCAAAACTGCTGATGCGTTAGCTTTTTTTTGGTATTTAACTTTGACAGAAATATCAATAAAGTCATTTCTAGAAAGAGATAACTCTTCCAATAAAATCGAAAATTTAGGTCCCCATTCTACATCATTATCCAAGCAATATGATTTCCCTTGAAATAGGCTATCTGAAAAAGTTACTTTTTGTCTATTTATGTTAGACCAGTAAGGTGAAATTTCACTATCAAAATTTAACTTGTTGTATATTTTTTGCTCTGAGTTTTGACTACTAAAAAGATAGGAGTTTCCTCCGACGTAGTTTTTTTGCCATATCATTTTTGGGAAATATTGCTGTATTAATGGAACTGTTGATGGGGGATTAAAAGACAGACATCCAAAAAATATTTGCTTATAATGGTTATTTTCTTTCAAAAAATTAGAAAAATTAATATTGCTTTTAAAAGATTCAAATTTTACAAAGTTGGTATCCAACCTGTTTTTTTTTGAAAAATATTCAGTTATTTTTTGATGAGAATCAACAACCATAAGTGTATTTACTGAATCTTTACTTGCTTCATTATAGTCATTTAATATTTCTTCATAAACGGAACTATAAAATAATTTATAATGTTCTCTTTCAAATATTAAAGAGAAAGAATTTATAATTAGAATAATAGCTACTATTGATAAATTCATCTTTGTACTTTGAAGTTTGAAATGTCCAAATAGAATTAAAAAAAGGAAAGGCGTAGAAAATATTAATACTGAAAATTGCAGTACTGGATTTATAATTTTTGAGTAATAAAAGCCAATTAGAAATGGTAAAATAAACCATGTTGCAAATAATATATATAGTTTTAAATTCTTACTTTTTAAAGTGCTTTTTTTAAAGCCATATATCATTAGCAGACATGTTGTAATTACAGAAAAGATTGAAAAGTTGAAAATGTAAAAAATGTATTTTATTAAAAAATCATTAGTTGGCTTACCAAGCCAACCATCTACTCCCCCAATTCCACCTACATTTAATTGGTAAAAGAAAATTTTAAGATGAGGGATATAAAGAACAAAAATTAAAAACCCTGATAAAATGTACTTCATTAGGTATTTTTTTCTTATGAAAAATAGACCAGAAACCCCTACAATGCCCGCAAATAGAAGACTAAAGTGATGGTTATAAGCGCACATCGCGGACGATAATACATACAGAACAATATTTTGTTTAAATTTTTTATCAGGGTTTTTGATAATCAATGTCCAATAGTGAACCGTTAGTAAAGAGAAAAAGAGACCGCTAATGTATGGGCGAGCAATTTGACTGTAGATAACAGTAAATTGAATGCTTGTGATAAAAGATGCTGAAATTAAGCCTACAGTTTCGTTAAACCAATTTTTCCCAATAAGATAAATTAAAAATATTGACAAAGTTCCAATTACAGTAAACGGTAATTTAACCACCCACTCCGCAGAGCCAAAAAAAGTAGTCCAGTAATACATAAACACATGTACTCCAGCTGGATGAGCATCTATTTTCACTCCTTTTTCAATAAGATCATTAAAATTATCAAAATTCAAACGAGATAAGGCGCTGAATTCATCATGTGTAAAAGGAATTTCACCATAATTATAGAACCTTAACACTGTTCCAACAATTATGATTAATACAAGTAATAATTTATTTGTGAATCTCATTCCTCAAAATCTTAAAATCACCTTATAGTATCTTAATAAATAAGGGTTAATATTAGATTATCCATTGATATAATCTGGAATAACAGCTGAAGTTGTTAAATAATCACTTTCTGCATAGTCATTTTTGAATTTAATTCTGATATTATATTTTCCTGATGGTAAATTTCTATATGTATTTTTATACTTTTTATTTCCATGTATATTTAAATATTTGTATTTGCTCTCTCTATTTTTTTGGTAATTTATCCATTTACCATTTTCATGTTGATAGTATATGTCAACTAGAAAATTAGATGGTTTGTATTTTAAAGTAATTGACCAACCATAACTATCAATAAATTCAGGTTTTGCAACAATTTCTTGATTTAAATTAAAAACCTTGTTCATTATACGTTTTCTCTCTTCCCCTTTTTTGCTTTTGTAAAGTTTTATATTTCCTTTTTGGATAGCAGGGAAAAAAGTAGCATATTTTGGATTTTCAAATTGTGGATCATAAAGATTTATAATATCCAAGGCTTTTTCAACTTCTCCAGAATTAAAATATACTGCAGATAAATTAAGTCTTGCTTCGTTGAACCTTGGAGAAATATTTAAAGCTGATGAGTATAGTTCAATAGCTTTGTCATTATTTTTTAAATTGACGTAACTACTAGCAAGATTGTTAATAACATGAATGTTGTAAGGATGTTCCTTATAGGCATTTTCAAAACATTGTTTTGCTTTATCAATATTACCTTCGTTAAAATAGGCAACCCCAACATACCAATCTATTGGAGTGGAAGTTGGGTCAATTTTGTAAAATATATTTTTTGATTTATTACTAATCCTTTTTATTGCTAAAAAATTATTTTGCTTATGAAATAATTGAATCATTTTAACAATAGATTCAGATTTAATTCTTGATATTGACACAGTGAAAGAAAGTAATACTAATAGAGCTAAAATTCCAAAAGTTAAACTAATTCTTTGTTTAAATATTTGCGATTTAATTGTATTAATATATTTTCCTTTTGTTATTGAGAAAATTAAGATTAATATGACTTGAGAGCCAATTCTTTCCATTGGGAAATCAACAAATGAAATTAGTAAATATCCAATAATTGTAGAAATTAATATAAAGAAGGTATCATTGTTGTCTCCGTTACTTTTTTTAATTAAGATGATCAGATAGTATAATATAATTGAAAAGATAGTTATGTAAAATAAAAGTCCTAACAGTCCAGTTTCACATAATACACCTATAAAATCATTATGAGGCCTTTGGTAAATTGTTAAACCATTCCTAACTTTTTTTGATTCAAAATGATCTAATCCAAATTTTGGTAAATTTATTCTCCAATTTCCTGCACCAACACCAAAAATCAAATTTTCTGAGGCCATTTCTAATGAGCTTTTCCAAATATCAAGCCTAGTGTAAGCTGTATGACTACTTGTTAATCTTGAAAATTTGTCTTTGTTTTTTAATGTTAATGTTGTTATTATGCTTAAAAACCCAATAAAGATTCCAATTTTAAAAGCAATGTTGATAGTAGATTTTTTTGAAAATAAAAAAACAAAAAGTGAAAATATTATCAAACTTATGAGAGTTGCAATAACAACAGCCTTAGATTGGAGTATCCAAATAACAATTAATAAAAAAAATAGTGTTGAAATAGAAATAATTTTCCAAAACTTTCCAAGCTTCGCTGTTATATATATGAACGGAATTGATAAAAATAATGTGGAGGATAATAGATTCTTGTTTGCAAAAGTACCTGTAATAGATTTTACGTTTTTAAAAAAGTTCAAATCAGTTTTAAGAATTAACAATGACTGATAGCTTACAATAATTATAGTGATTAATACTGAGATTAATATTCCTTTTAAAATAAAGGAGGTCCTCAATTTTTTTTGAATTATCAGTAATGTTGTGGTGTAAAAGAGGCTGAACAATAACCCAATTTTTGAAGACACATATATAGATTCACTTTGCGAAACTGACCAAAAAGAGGAAATAAAGTTAATTATTACAAATCCAAAAAATACTTTAAATAAGGTGCTTTGAAAAATAGAATAATTAAGATTAATTTTTTTCTTTTTGAAATTTATATATATAAAACCTATAACAAGAATTTGAAACAATGCAAGGTATAATTGTCTTGGAAGTAAGACAGGGTCAATTAATTGTTCTGAATAAACGAACGGTATACATACAACAAAAGCAAAATATAAACGTTCAAAAATATTTGATTTAGAGTTTATTTTTTTTGGTTTGATTTTTTTTGGCATTTTTCAAAATGTTGTAAATAAATTAATTAAGCTCAGAATTTGTTAAATATTCAGAACTATTCAAATATTGAATTACATCATATTCGTTTTCTAATACACCAAAGTTGTTAATATTAATTTGATTGTTATTTCTAAACCCCTTTGATTCAGTATGAATTTTCAATCTCAGCCTAGATATATTTTTGATTGATTCTTTCGAATGAAAACCAAGTGGAGAAAATAATATTAGATTTTTTTCTTTTATCATTTTAGGTATGTAACGATGTAAATTTTTTCTTTCGCTATCGTATAAAGTTAATTGCATGATTACATTGTCTAACCCATTATTTAGTTCTAAATAATAGTATTTTAGATAATCTATGGGCAATATAGAATCAAATGTTAGCATTAAACTAGCCCAAACCTCACTGCTTAAGGTAGAATCAATAGTCAATTTTTTTTCTTGAAATTTTGCATCACCACTTGCTGAAATTGTAAATTTTGGGTTTTTGATATGTCCTGTTTCAACGTAATCATTTAATCTTTCTTTAAATAACAATGTTTCAATATTATTTTTAATAGAAATAAGTTCGTATGAATAGGCATTCTTTGGAAGTGTTCCAGTCATAAATGCCGAATTTTTAAATTCACTAATCTTAAGAAACCCTGATTTCAAACACTTAGACTTATGAATTAAATTATCTTGTTTATCATAGAATTTGAGAATAGTTCCATATAGTTCAATTGCATAAGGGTGGGGAGCAGTTGATCTCAGGAAAAAATATTTTAATGAATCATTTTCATTCATTATTTTTAAATCATAAATTTCTTTAAGCATGTTTTGTCTCATTTCATATTCATGCTTAAAATTTTTTTTCTTAGTTATTTTAAATATAGAGTTAAATAGCTTCATCTCAAAAATATGGTAGTGACCTTCATTTTGAGTTGGTTTATTGAGCATATAAAAAGTCCATTTTTTATCATGTCTTATAAATTCAGGAAACTTAATTTCATATGCCTTGTTAATTTTTTTGAGCAACAAATTAATTTCATTTGATTTATAAGAATTTGAAATTATTGCTAAAGATAGATATCCCACTAACGACCCATTTAAAACGAACATCGCATTTTTTTCATTTGTATTAGTATCGCAATATTCTAAAGGATATAAGGCATCTTCAGAAAGTTCTAATAAAAAACCTTTTTGTTCGCATGTTTTAGTCAGGTAAGGGAGTAATTTAATGTAAAAGTCATAGTATTTTTTTTGTCCTGTTAATTCAAATGCTACTAACGATGTGAGTGATATTAGTGGCGCGTCCATTGAAGATACCCAACCGTATTCAAATTGATGGTATGCTGGCCTTGGAAAGCAACCATGGTTATCAAATGTTTTTTCAATATTGTCAATTATTGAAAGACCCTTTTCAAGAAATTCTTTGTTTTGACTAGCTTTAGATTTTATTAAAAATTCAAGAGCAATTCCAGTATTTGTAAAAAAATTAATATAATCCTTATTATTTTTTTGCAGTCCTAAATATTTTTCTAAAGGTCCATTTGGTAAATTTCCCGAAAATAAAGGATGAAATAATTCAACATCTAAGTCTGTTATCTTTGGTTTTCTGTTTGTAAGAATGTCATCTATATCTGAGTACGTAATTTTTGATTTATTATCTAAAATTATTTTTGATAGTGCCAAAATCAAAATAAAGATGGAAGCAATAAGTATTATATTTTTTATTTTCAAATAAGATTTCAAATGAACAAATTTATAAAATTAATCCTCTGAGTAATAAATTAAAAATTGCTGTTATTGTCAAAATATTAATAAGGCTAAACTAAAAACAAAAAGACCAATCAACATAATTATTAATGTGAATGGCAAAATATCTTTTGCCTTTAACCCAGTTATTCCCAATAATGGAAGTGCCCAAAAGGGTTGCATCATATTGGTTAATTGATCCCCGTATGCTAAAGCCATTATGCTTTTATTTAGTGGAATCCCCATTTCTATTGAAGATTGTATAACTAGTGGCCCTTGGATATACCATTGACCGCCTCCGCTTGGAACAAAAAAGTTAACAATCCCTGCGCTTATAAATGTGAAAATGGGATATGTTAATTCATTAGATATACTTTGAAAGAAATAAGATAAATCGCTTATAATTCCAGTATTTTTAAATATTCCCATAATCCCAAAGTATAGAGGGAATTGAATTAAAATTCCAACTGTCCCTCTGCTTGCATTATCGGTTGCCATTAAAAAGCTTAATATTCTTCCATGGAAAAATAAACCTAACCCAAATAGCATTAAATTTAAAAAGTTAGGGTTAATAAATTGAAAAGATGTTGTGTGTGGATGTTTAAATGCTAACCAAATACAATAGGAAAAAATTAAAATTCCAATTAGTCTGCCTGTCCATTTTGAGTTATCAATTTTCTCTGCTCCTATTAGATTGTTATTTATAGAATTTCCTCTATTTTCTTCTTTTAATTTTGGGATTTCAGTTTTAACCTTTTCCCCTAACCAATACATAGTAGTTGGAACTAAAAATAAAAGAGTTAATGTGATGACTAAGTTCATTGTTGAAAAAACAGTATCACTAAAATCAATTGTTTGTGGAACAAGGTTTTTAATAGCTCCATTTGATAATGATGCAAGGTGACCTTTTTCAGTTATTTTAATTAATGATGATCCTGAAATTCCTCCATGCCAAATCATTAATCCACAGTAACCTGCAGCTCCAATTAAGCCCGGATTTAATGCAATTTTATTGATATTTGCATAGTTCATTATTTTTTTGCAAAATATTGCACCAAAAACTAATCCTAGCCCCCAATTAAACCAACTAACAATCAATGTTAATAAAGTTATTGTGAATACACTTTTTGCATTTGTTTTACATATTGGTAACAGACTTTGAATAAATTTATCTACAATAGGACTTAATGCTAAAACATGACCTAACAGTAGCATAAGCATCATTTGAATAGCGAATGCTAATCCGTTTACGTTCCATAACCCATCATACCAATATTCAAATAAAAAGTTAGTCTTTTCTGTCCAATGGTGAATATTTTCTCTGTAATTCCATGGCCATACCATAGCTACAACCATTGAGAATAGTGTTAGTAGTAGGGCAATAGTAAAAGGGGTTGGAAGAAAAAAACGAATACCCTTGATGTATCGTTCAAGAAAAGACATTAACAGATTTTAGAAAGGCAAGTCGTCATCTTCATCACCCACAGGTTCAAAATCTGGTGCTGGTGCTGTAGATGGATTACTAGTATCTGACCCTATTTTATTAAGCTTCCATGCTTGAAGATTAACATAATACTTTCCATTATATTCATTTCCTCTTATGTTAAAAGAAACTTCAATTTCATCACCTTCAGTTAATCCATTTAGCAAACTAGTTTTATCTTTTATACATTCAAGTTTGACATCTTGTGGGTATTGCTCACTTGTAGTAATTACAAATTCTCTTTTAGTAAAACCAGAGTCCCATGACTGTTGTTCCATCATTAGTTTTACTTTTCCGTTGATTTTAAGTTCCATCTCTTTTTTTTTAATTGTTGAACGAAAGTAATGTTTTCCAAGCGTCATCCAACTCATTTTGGCTTAAAAATTCCTTTGCCTTTTTATGAAGAGACTTTTCTAATGTTAATGGATCATCTTCAAGCTCTATAAATAATTCACTGAGTTCAACCAATTTAAAGTCATTTACTTCTGTTTCATTTGGTAAAGACTCAATTCCACCTAATTTTCCAAGATCATTCCCTGTTAATATTTCACTATTTAAGATTTCTTTCGGAATTTTATCAAATCCTATACCCTTAGTAGTAATAGGTTTTTTGATTTCAAACATCGAGTTTTTTTCTGTTCTACAATACCAATCTCCTCCCATCCTAGCTACTAGATCAATTTTTTGCTGATCAATCAACTCTTTTTCATCTAATATGTGTTTAGCAATATGCATTTTCAAAATTTTACAAATAATAAGATTTCCTGCACCTCCTTCCTCTCCTAGTTTTTTAATTTCGATTACTTCACACTCCATTTGGATTGGGGCTTCCTTAACTCTGAATGGTTTTACAACTTCTGATTCTATTGGGGTTAAACCACTTTTGATAAATTCATTTATTTCAGGGGAGTATGGAGAACTCGCCAAAGACATTTGTTCTACCATGTTATAATCAACTAGATTAATTACAACTTCCCTTACTTTTTGAACATTATTAAAAGTGTCTTTATGTTTTCCTGTTTTTCCGCTTTTTGAGGGAGAGAATATTGCAATTGGTGGATTTGAGCTAAACACATTGAAAAATGAAAAAGGTGCTAAATTTGGTTGTCCATTTTCATTTATTGTACTAGCAAAACAAATAGGTCTTGGACCAACTGCTCCAAGAATATAGTGATGCGCTTTTGGCAACCCCATTTTGATAAGATCAATCGATAACATATTTCATATTTTATGATTAAGATGGCCAAAGGTAATAGAAAAATATTTTTGGGCTTTTCTATTTGATAAAATTGAATAAATTTGCAAACTGCTTTCTAAAAGCAAATGCGGGTATGGTGGAATTGGTAGACACGCTAGACTTAGGATCTAGTGCCGCAAGGCGTGGGGGTTCGACTCCCTTCACCCGTAC
>MDTC01002645.1_pt1 | contig 11718 bp, 15 predicted proteins | sample 811181 | NCBI WGS metagenome assembly MDTC01 (sample SAMN05326644, study PRJNA326480) | marine metagenome | isolation source: seawater | place: Pacific Ocean: North | collected 2011
ATAACAAGTAAACTAAAAGAAAAATTATAAATAATATATTTTTCATATTTTATTTAATAAATTTAAATAATATTTTAAAAAAAAACTATTTAAGTTCTTTATCAATCCACAGGTTAATTTCATCCGAGATTTCTTCTGGTGAGTCCTCTTGTATAAAATGTTTTCCTCTAACAGTTACTTCCTTCTGATTAAGCCAGCTTCTACAAAATTCTCTTTGTGGTCCTATTAATATTGAACCAGGGTCCGCATTAATGAATAATTTTTTTATATTAGTTTTTTTCATAAATTCAGCGTATTCATTTACAATATCAATTACCTCTTCTGGTTCGCCCTCTAATGGTATTTGCCTTGGCCAACTTAAAGTAGGCTGCCTATCTGAGCCAGCTTTAAGAAAAGGTTTTCTATATTGACTCATTTCTTCTTCGCTTAGCTTTCTAATTATAGAAGAAGGCAAGATTCTTTCTACAAATATATTTTTTTCTAAAATTAATTCCTCACCAGCTTCACTTCTCATTAATTTGAATACTTTGGTTGCATCTTCCGGCCAATAATTCCATTTCATTGGACAAACTATTGCTTCCATGTAAACAATACCAGCAATTCTTTCAGGATATTTTTTTGCAAAATCAAATCCTATTGCTGAGCCCCAGTCATGAATTACAAGAATGATTTTTTCATCTAGGTTAATACTGGCAATGAATCCGTCAAACCATTTGATATGTTCTTTGAGACTATAATTCTCCTGAGATGGATCATCTAATTTATCCGAGTCACCCATTCCAATTAAATCAGGAGCTATACATCTATATTTTTTAACTAATACTTTAATAATATTTCTCCATAGATACGAGGAAGTAGGGTTTCCATGTATAAATAAAATAGGTTGCCCCTTACCTTCATCTACGTAAGCTATGTTTTTTGAATGAACAGTAGTAGATTTTTTATTCATTAAAGTTGGGTTTTCTTTTTTCACTAAATGCAGTAAGGCCTTCAATGCCATCTTTAGTCTCTGCATTATTAGAAATATGAATGCTTTCTATTTCCATTTGGCTTTCTAAACCATTATTAAAGCTTTCACTTAAAAGTTTTTTAACGCTTTTATAAGCATTGATTGGGCCTTTGGAAAATACTTCAGCCTGTTTATTAATTGCTTCGTTTAATTCTTCATTAGAGTTAACTACTTTATCTATTAAACCCATATCAAGTGCTTCTCCTGCCGAAAATAATCTATTAGTTAACATTAACTCTTTAGCCCTTTTCATACCTACTATTCTTGGCAAGTAATACGTAGAACTACCATCCGGTGATAGCCCAGCATTGGTATATGCAAGAGTAAATTTAGCATCTTTGATAGCATATATTACATCACCAGTTATTGCTAAACTAAAACCTCCTCCCCCAGCAGTTCCATTTACTCCAACTATTACAGGAGCACTCATACGAGCCATTCTTGATATAGCTCCATGGAAGTACATAGTCATTTCCATTAAGGTTTTTTTAACTTCTTTCTTTTTTGATAATAAAAATTTTAAATTACCACCTCCACAGAATAGTTTTCCATTAGCAGTAAGAATTAATACTTTAATATTTTTATCGGAAGCAGCATCAAGAGATGCAGCGTATAATTCTTTTGCTAACTCCAAGTCCAAAGTATTGCCCTCTTTCGGGTTATTTAAAATAATTTTTGCTATAGAAAATGATTTTTCATATATAATGCTATTATATGTCATAATTTATAATATCATATAAAGATAAGATTTAAATAAAAATTAAGGTACCAACCAAAAATATTTGTTATTTTTTCTTTCATATTTTAATAAAGCCTTTTTATTTCCATTATGATTTAGATGAAGAAAAATTATTTTACTTATTTTTACTTTTACTATAGAGAAGTTATTATATCCATCATCATGAGAAAGATATTTAAGGTCTTTTTCATTAGCAATTTTTTTTCCTGGAGTTTCCTTTATAAGATAAGCGGACTTTGTGTTATCAGATAGTGAACCCCAGGTTAGCTTATTCAATTTTACTTTATAAAAAATTTTTGCTTTTCCTTCTGCTTGGATTTGTATTTTATTTTTTTTATCATATATATGCAAAAGTAATTTATTATTACTTTTTAATTCTGCAATTTTTTTACTTCTTATATCAGTATGAAAAACTACTATATTGTCTTCTCTTATGACTTGCCTTAGCACGACTGTTCTCAAATTAAATGATTTCATGCCGCATGTAGCTATGGTAGGTAAATGAAATGCAGACTTTTTATTTTTTACTCCTTGCTGAAAAAAGTCCCAAATTAATTGATCAATTTTTTTTAAATTATTTATTGAAAAAACACTTAAAGGGGAAGTAGTCATCTATATATTTTTTTCTATTAATATGCATAGCAAATGTAAGACTATTATATGCAACTCTTGTATGTGGCTAGTTTCTTTAGATGGAACGGATATACAATAGTCACTTTCTTTCAAAACAATTGACTTATTTTTGCCTGTCAGGCCAATGGTTATTATATTTTTTTTCTTAGCTGTCTTAATAGCTTCTTTAATGTTTTGACTATTTCCACTAGTTGATATTGCTAGCAAAATATCACCTTTTTGACCTAATCCTTCTATTTGTCTAGAAAAAACCATTTTATAATCATAATCGTTAGCTATAGCTGTTATTGAAGAAGTGTCAGTGTTAAGAGCTATTGCTGGTAAAGAAACTCTTTCTTTTTTAAACCTACCAACTAACTCTGCAGAAAAATGTTGTGCATCTGAAGCTGAACCGCCATTACCGCATATTAAAAGTTTATTTTTTTTTTTAAAGGCTTCGGTGATAATTTTAGCGGCAATAATAATATCTTTATTACTTTTTTTTATAAAACGATTAAAATCAATTTGAAAATTTTTTAAATATTTTAAAACATCATCTTTCATACAATTTATCTATTAAATAATTTTCTTTCAAAATTTCTTAGTTCTGGTATAGCTAGGTTGGTTGGTTTTTTACTAGACTGCCAGAAAACGTCAATAGGTATTCCTCCTCTAGGTGCAAAATATCCTGCTATTCTAAACCAAATAGGTTTTATACTTTTGAATAAATCTAACCCTATTTTCATAACTGCTTCTTCATGAAAAATACCATAATTCCTATATGAATGAATATATATTTTAAAAGATTTAGATTCAACTAACCAATTTTTTGGAATGTAGTCTATAATTAAAAAACCAAAGTCAGGTTGCATGGTAACTGGACAAATAGATGTAAACTCTGAAACAGATAGCCTTATACTATAAGGCAACTTTTTATTTGAGTTTTTTATTAGATCAAATTTAAATCCCTTAGGCGATTTTGGGACCGTGGCTGATTTTCCTAGGACTTTATTTTTAGACATTATAATTATTAAATTTTTTATTTTATATTATTAATATATACTTTTACAAAGTATATAAAAATTTTATATTAATGTTATTTAAATATGTTTGATATAAACAAAAGAAAGTTTGTTTTTTGCTGTTGTACACTGCCAATTTATTTTAATACGAATTATTTATTTTCAGATATTGAAAATTATGACTATTTATCAAAGGGCCCCTTAGCTGGTAGTTTATATTATACAAAAAAAAAAGCCTGGGAGGTGGAAGGATTTATTAAAATCCCATATACCAATTATTGAAATAAAAGCTAATCTTTTAGAAATTACCACCCCCCATGAAATGAAAGGCTTTGAACACTTCATTCTTAAACACATTGTTTTAGATAAATCCTTTAATATTATCTCTGAAAAAATATTTGATCCGTCTAAAGATAGAGCTTATTCGAAACATGATATATCCGGTTACAGTGATAGTCTATTTGTATTAAGTATTTGCAATCTTCATGATACATGGCTTGAGCCTGTTAAAATATTATAATCGAATGCTTTATAAAAATAAAAAGTTACTTATATCACTTTTATTTTTTTTATCCTGCTTTATGTTAAGCAAATATATATCTGCATATCCAATTAACGAAAAACTTTTACTTTCTTCTTATGTGAGAGGAATTCCACTAGCAAAAGGAGAGGTTTTAATTAAATTAAAAAAAAATAAGTATTCAGTAAAAGTTGACGCTCATTCAGTTGGACTCTTTTCTATAGTCCTTGATTGGCGTCAAACAATAAAATCTTTTGGCAAAATAGAAAATAATAAATTTATCTCTTTTAGATATCGTTCATCAGATTTTAGAGGTAAAAAAAATGGCCATATGGAAATAGATTTTAAAAATATACTTCCTAACATTATATCAGCTCAACCTGATCCTAGAGAAGACGACCGAAGAACTATGAGTGATAGTTTTCTATTAAAAACAAATGATCCAGTAGCTGGAATATTTAATTTAGCTTTGGAGCAATGTAATAATACTGTTAAAGTGTTTGATGGAAAGAGAAGATACAATATAAAAATTATAAAAAAGGAAGTTTCTGTATTAGATGACTCATATTTAGGTGAAAATGCTGTAGAAACCATCAAATGCAACTATGAAATTGAAAGAATAGCAGGCTATACTAAAAAGGAATTGGAAAAGTTTCCAAAAAAAGGGAAAATTTGGATTAAAAAGCATTCTAAGTTTAGTTTTTTTTACCCTGTAAAAATTCAAATTAAAACTAATTGGGGAAAATTTTTATGTTATACAAAAGAAAGGAGAATATAAAGTGAAGGCTATAATTTGTAATGAGTGGTGTAAACCAGAAGATTTAAAAATATTAGAAGTAGAAAACCCTACTCTTAATTCGGATTCAGTTAGAATTGAAGTGGTAGCTGCTGGAGTAAACTTTCCTGACGTTTTAATTATTCAAGGGAAATATCAATATAAACCTAATTTTCCTTTTTCACCTGGGTCTGAAGTAGCTGGAAAAGTTATTGAAGTTGGAGTAAATGTAAATGATATTAAAGTAGGTGATAGAGTAATGTCTGTTACAGGACATGGTGCTTTTGCAGAGCAAATTTGTATTGAAGCTAGCAAAGTTACTGTAATACCAGAAAATTTAGATTTTATAACAGCTGCAGGTATGAGCCTGACATACGGAACTTCGTCATATGCCTTATTTCAAAGAGCTTCAATTAAAGAAAACGATTTTGTTTTAATACATGGAGCTACTGGTGGCGTGGGACTATCGGCATTAGAGATTTCAAAAGCAATGGGTGCCAAAGTTATCGCTACAGCTAGCACAGATGAAAAATTAAAAATTGCTAAAGAATATGGAGCTGATTATTGCATTAATTATTCAGAAAACGAGTTTAAAGAAAAAGTAAAAGAAATAACAAGCTCTAGAGGAGCCGACATCATTTATGACCCTGTTGGAGGAGATGTGTTTGAACAGTCTCTTAGATGTATAGCATGGGATGGCAGATTATTAGTTATTGGTTTTGCATCTGGAACAATAGCCAAAGCTCCAACAAACCTACCCTTGTTAAAAAATTGTTCAATTGTAGGAGTTTTTTGGGGCGCATGGAGGGAAAGAAATCCAAAAGGTCATAACGAAAATATGGAAATAATTCTAAGGTGGTGGCAAGAAAAAAAAATAAAGCCTCACACTTCTAAGGTTTTTAAATTGAATGATACTAAAGACGCATTATATGCCTTAATGAATAGAGAAATAATTGGAAAGGCTGTTATAAAAATAAAAAGTTAAAACTCTAACTTTTGAAAAATTACTTCATCATAATTAATTTTTAGGTCGGCTTTTTTTACGAATTTTACTGAAATATGCTTTTCTTTAGACGCTTTGTAAAGAGATTCAATAATAGCAATAACATGTTGCTCAGGAAAATAATGATTAGTTATCAAAAGCATATCTTTAAAAGTGTACAAAGTCTTTGAATTCTCATATAAATCTCTAAATACGCTAGAGTCTTTTTCTTGTAAGTTTAATAAAAAATTATTAGATACAATAGCTAAAGGTATCTGATTAGTGCTTAATAAGTTTACTAGTCTCTCAGCATCTCTTGTTCTAGCAGCTCTTGCTTTTGCCTCGGGTAAATACTCATCTAGTATAACTATTAAATTCTTTGTAAATTCAAAAGCTCCCTCATCTTTTTTAGAACACATTATTAACATATGCATTTGTCTATAAACTTCATGCTGACCCCAAGGCGCATGTCCGCTAATAAAAAAAGATATAGCTATGAAAAATAATTTTATTTTGTATGATATTTTCATTTAAATTATGGAGATGTATTACTACATCTCCATATAATCAAAAGACTTCTAATTTCTATTCTTATCAAAAACATCAAGATTTAAAACAGCTGTAACTATGTAATTTGGTACATCTACAACTTGTCCTACCCTTAAGTCTGCTGCCACTGAACATAGTATATAGGCTTGTTCTCTAGAAAGACCATACTCATCTACTATATAATCTATCATCTGTAATAAGGCATGTCTTGCAGCTAAAGTCAAAGACTCAGATAAATTAGCAAGATTTGTAACCTTTTCTCCACCTAAATACTTGTAATAAATTAACTCTGCACCAGGATCCTTAAGAGGAATTCCTACTGTCTGATAAAATTTGGTAGGTTCGATATCTCTAATTTCATCGTTTCCTTTGGTAGCAGGCATTGACATTTTCTTGCCTTGTCTTTTAAGAATTTTAGTTCTCACTTTAACTATAGCTCCCATTTCTATAGCTGTACCTGAAACTTCTCCGTCACCCTGTGCATAATGAACGTCGCCTGCAAATAATCCGCAGCCATCTATAAAACATGGAAAAATAATTTTTGTTCCAACTTGCATCTGTTGAACATCCATGTTACCTCCATTCTCTCTAGGAGGAATGGTTCTTAAACAATCATCTTTATGTTTGCCATTTTCTCCACATACATCTGCTGGCAAAGCAAAGGCTGGGTCAGGAGTCAAAGCAACACCTCCAGCAGCAGCTAAATTAGCTTCTCTTTCTTTCCAATTATTAACTTCTTTCATGCCTGGTAAAACACCTATGGACCCAGGAAAAGCTTCATAGGGAATAGTAACTCCTGGCATATTATCTGATACTGCTCCAGTTCTAGTTAATTTCCAATTTACAATATATGGCTCTGTAAAAATATCTCTTAAAAAACCAAAGCCTGGTACTATAACAGTATATCCATACTCATCAGGTACAATATCAATAAGCTCAACTTCTAAAGCATCTCCTCTTTTTGCACCTTTAATAAATACTGGTCCAGTCATAGGATGAACTTCTCCTAAATTAAAAGTTGGCACATCTTCAGCAACAGCATCAAAGCTATAATTACTATCCAGAGCATCTCTGGTATGTAATACTATAATATCACCAGGTTTAGCAGTAGCTTTAGGCTCTATTGCAGGATGATATCTATTAAAACAATTTTCATCATCTTTACAGTGTTCCCCTGTTTTTGTTAATTCTATAATATTTTTCCACTTTGCATCTGTAGTATCAGCATGCAAATTAAAGCTTGCTAATACGAGAGAAAGTGCAAAAGCTATAATTTTAGTCATAATTTTCTCCGAAGTTGTATTAGATTTAAAAAAAATATATTATATAATATAGCATATTTATTTAATTTGGGAGCTAAAAGTGATAAAAATAAAAAAAATTGTTTTGTTAATTCTTCTTATATTTAATTTTAGTAATATAAAAGCAAATGAAATGAAGATAGGTATATCAACGTTCTTATCTGGAGGCGCTGCATCAAGTTTTGGAATTCCTTTAAAACAAGGTTTAGAGTTTATGTTTAAAGCAATTAATAAGGGTTCAGTTCCTGCTCCTTATAATACTCCAGGAATAGCTGGAAAAAAAGTATCATTTTTCTTTATTGATGAAAGTGGTGGATCTACAAAGCAAGTAGCAGAGTTCAGAAATATGGTTCAAAGACAAAAAGTAGACGTTGTAATGGGTTATATTTCCTCAGGCGATTGCCTTGCTATTCCATCCGTAGCAGATGAGTTAAAACAGTTAACAGTTTTAATTGATTGTGGCACTCCAAGAGTCTTTGAAGAAGGTTCATATAAATATGTTTTTAGAACTGGTCCTCATGCTGCTATGGATAATATAGCTGGTGCATTATATTTAAAAAGAAAAGGAATAGTGCCTAAAAGGGTAGCAGCAATTAATCAAAATTATGCATGGGGACAAGACTCTTGGGCAGACTTTAAAAGCTCAATAGATGTGATTTTCAATAACCCGAAAGTAGTTTCAGAGCAGTTTCCAAAAATATTTGCTGGTCAATATGGAACAGAAATATCTGCTATAATGGTTTCAAAACCTGATTTAATTCATTCTTCCTTATGGGGTGGAGATTTAGAATCATTCATTATACAATCTAATGCTAGAGGATTATTTAGAAATAAAACAGTTTTTTTAAGTGCCGCAGACCATGTTTTACCAACGGTAGGAAAAAATATTCCAGATGGTGTAATAATTGGAGCTAGAGGTCCGCATGGAGATCTTGCTCCAAATACTAAATTAGCAAATTGGTTTAAAGATGAAATGAAAAAAGAATATAATATAAAGGTGACTACGCAACCTATGCATAAAGGCGCTATGGCTGCTTTATTTTTAAAAAAGGCTTATGATGAAGCTTATTCAAAACTTAATAAGTTTCCTTCAAATGAAGAGGTTATTAAGTTCATGGAAGGCTTAAAATGGGATACTCCAAGTGGAGAAGCAGTAATGGCTTTAGGAAACGGGCATCAAGCAATACAAGATCAAGCCATAGGAAAATCTAAATGGAACAGTGATAAAAAAAGAGTGGAAATAGTAGATATAGAATATTTTAAAGCAAAATGTGTAAATCCACCAGAAGGCATTAAGTCATTGGATTGGATAAAGGGAGGTTTTCAAGACGCAGAATGCTAGAAGTTAGTAAATATATATAAATAATTAAATGAATTAATTATTATCATTGCTATTAGAAGAATTAGCACTGGCGTTTTTATTATTACTACTTTTATTAGCTGATGTTGTAACAGCTCTAGGAACTTTTCCTAAACCTAGTTCACCCAGTACTTTTCCTCCAGAATCAATTGTAACTACAAGATACTTTGCTTTCCCACTTAAAGTTCCTTCTTTCCTTATATGTAGATTTTTAATATTAAACTTTCCTTTGATATTTCCACTTACTATTAGGATATTAGATATAATCTCACCCTCAAAAGAACCGTTAGGTCCTATTACCACCTCATTTGCCTTAATTATGCCTTTCATATTCCCATCTAAATGAATATCTCCTTCAGTATTTACTTCACCTGTAAAGTCTATACCTTGAGTAATAATTGATAATGAATTTCCTTTTGATTTGTTTATAAACATATTAGTATTTTTTAGAAACATTTTTTCCTTCTCTTAAAAATGGTCTAGGATTCATTGATTTTTTATTTATCTTAATTTCATAATGTAAGTGTTTGCCAGTTGATCTTCCTGTATTACCAATTTTTCCTATTGGTTGCCCTAACAATAAGCTTTGTCCTTCCTTAACAAAAATTTTTGATAAGTGTGCGTATCTAGTTTCAATACCATACCCATGATCTACAAACACTGATTTACCATATGAACCCCATCTTCCAATAAAAGAAACTTCTCCTGGAGCTGTAGCTTTTATTTCTGTACCCCATGGGGCGCCAAGATCAATTCCTTTATGAAATGCTCTTCTTTTAGTATAAGGATCTTTTCTGTAACCATAAGCACTGGTAACATAGTAAGTATCCATAGGCCCAGAAAGAGGAACCGTCAAAAATCTTTCTTTAAGTATTTCAAAGTAGCTTGATTTTTCAAAAATTTCGTTTGATATAATATCGTCTTTGCCCAGCTCTTCTAAAGGTCCCCCTATATTTTTTTCTTCTACTGGTTTTTCTAACTTACTTAAATTAAAAGACTTTGTTTTTTTAAAAATATTCTCAAGAAATGCAATTCTTTTATCTAAAGTATCTAAAGTAGAAAGCTTAACTTCATTATTTATTTTATAATAAAATTGACCCTCTTCTTTCTTCATAGCTATATGATAACTAAACATTTTTAATGCAGTTACAGCTTCTAAACTTTCATCTATGGTTTTGAAAAGATTAGTATAAATTTTTTTACTGTCTTTTAAATCTAGCAAGTTTTTTTCAGATATAGGCTCTTTGGGATCATCTTTGATATAATGAACAGTAGAAAAGTCATAATCTATGTAAAATTTTTCGTTACTAACATTATAAATTTTATCAAAATTATCTTTTAAAGTTTCTATTATAATATCTAATTCTTCAAGAATTTTTTGTCTATCATTTTTTTCATTTATTACATCTTTTAATTTAGTTTTTATTTCTAATAGTTTGTGGTCTGTATTTATATCTTCATTTTTAGCGATAGCCTTAATATCATTCTCTAAAATTTCCAATAATTTAGTTACTTTTTTTATTTGTAATTCAACATTTAAGTCTGTATCAGTAAAATTAGAATTTTCAACATTTAGTTCATCTCGAAGGTCAACAACTGCATTTGTAAATTTAGAATATTTTGTTCTAAGATCTTTTAAGGCAAGATTTTGTTTATAATTTACCGTCTGTAAAAACTGCATTTTATATGTAAACAATGCAACTAAACAACCAGAAGTAATTAGTATAGATAAAAGTATTACCTGCATAAGTGTTCCTAGCCTAAAGTACTTCATACCTTCATTACTTCTAAGCATGAATTCTTTAGCAGGAAATGCTTCTTTGAACCAATTAATAAAATTATTCATTGTAATCTCAATTGTGTATTTTAAACATTGTTTTGTACCAAAAACAAGTATTTTTAATACCTAATTCTAAATTATATCTTGGATACCATCCTATATCTTCAATGATCTTATTATTTTGTACTTTAAAGTCTCCTATAACTTTATATAAAAGGTTTTTTTTATTTACTACATTAGCTAAAAATTTTAATAAATTTTTATTTACGCCAAAATAAATTGGCTTTTTTGATAAATATTTTGCAATTAAATCTGTCAAATATTTTGTAGATACATCAGTTCCATCAGAAACATAATAATATTTGTTTAAGAATTTATCTTCTTTTATAATTTTTAATATTAAATCAACTAAGTTTTCTAAATAAAGATAGCTTCTTGAATTCTCTAAATTTTTAAAAGGCAGAGGTATTCCCTTTTCTACAAGTTTCATTAGAGATAAAAAGTTTGCCTTAACATTTGGACCATAAATAAGAGGCGGTCTTAGAATTATATATTTTTTAAAATTATTTTTAATTATCTTTTCGCTGGCTAATTTAGCTTTAGTGTAGACTAAGTCATTATCACTTATAAACGAGTTTTTTTTATTTAATTTAACTTTTGCTGAACTTAATTGTATTAACTTAACATTTTTAGTATCAAAACTATGTACTAAATTTTTTTCTATATTGGAAAGTTTTTTTATAAAACTTTCTCCTTCATTGGACAACTTTTTAGTAATGTGGGCTCTAGCAGCTAGATTAATAACATAATTAAATTTATTACCTTCTAGTTCAATTTTTTTTATAGTTTCCAAATCACCCACTTCAATTGTTTTAATATTTAGTGCTTTGTAAAAACTATAAAATTCTGACTTTTTTTTTCTTACAAAACCAATTACTTCGTATCCTTGTTTTGACAGTTCCTTACAAACTGCTAGACCTATAAACCCATTTGCACCAATTATTGCTACCTTTTTTCTTTGCATTGTATTAATTTATGATAATTAAATATTAGTTTACCATTTAGATGA
>MDTC01070871.1_pt1 | contig 11718 bp, 10 predicted proteins | sample 811181 | NCBI WGS metagenome assembly MDTC01 (sample SAMN05326644, study PRJNA326480) | marine metagenome | isolation source: seawater | place: Pacific Ocean: North | collected 2011
AAGTTCAAAGACGATGCTCGGTGATGGTTGCCCTTGTCTTTGATTTGGGCAATCAGCTCCGCCGTCAACGGACCGTCGTCAATCGGTTTTGGATTCAACCCATCTTGCTTGCGGGTTTCAGTTTCTTTTAGGTAAGCTGTGTAAAGGCTCATGGCAGTCCCGATCATTTATGACGTTTAAAGGGCCAAGTGGAAAGTAAATTTGCCGAAAACAATATTTGTATGCTGTAGTATACAAACTGGTGTGTAAAGGCAAGCCCTTCAAGGTTATATGGGGCTTAGAGCAAACTGCCAATTTGACTCATTCAATTTAGATATCAAAGTATCGCGCCCAGTGCAGGGTATCTCACTGGCTGCGCATTGAAGGTAAGTTGAAGTGGAGCGAAGCATTTTTCACTCGCTAAACTTAACAAAATTCCTACTGGCCTTTTCCTATAGGTGCTGCTTCGCTGCGCAATAGCGCAAGCTCAAGAAGATCGCGAAAGGTGCCCACTTGCAAATCCGAGGTCGTACAATCTGGGTCCGAATTGAACCTAACTGTCGTCATGCCTATTGTTTTGGCACCATCAAGTTCTTTTTGAGAATGTCCAACGAATATCGCATCTTGAGGCTTAACGTTAAGCGGATCAAGCGCCGCCATGTAAATTCCGGGTGCCGGTTTCACAATGCCTAATTCGCAAGAGTCCGCGTAACTGTCCCATACTTGGTCAATACCAACAGACTTAAACCAAACCATTTTTTCTGATGGCGGGTTGAAGGTGTTAGTAACGATCCCAAGCTTGAAACCCCGCCGCTTCAGCTCATGAAGGGTTTCTGGAACGCCTTCAAAAAAGCTGACATCACTTTGCTGAGCCTGCAAGAGTTTGATGCCATCCGCGATATCTTGCTTCTTGGTAACTCCATAGTGCTGCATCAACCATTCCATGAATGCCTCCACGCCAATCTTACCAGCATGAGCTCGCAGGCGCATTTTCTTCGCTATTGGATCGATGGGAGGGGGCACTGGGTGCCCACGATCTTTAAGAAATTTTTCAATCGCTGCTTTGCGGCGGGGCTTATTGTAAAGAATATCACCCGCGTCGAAAAGTACTGCTAAAATTCCCACAATATTATCCTTTTGATCGCTTAGAGCTTCAAAGTCGCTGAAAGTTTGCCCCAGCCAATAGTGATGGCTGAGGCGCTATTATCAACTTAGCTCTAAATATAGAGCCAGAAAGCCATACTTGGTATAGTAGATCTCAGTTGGGTCAATCGGCCAGAGCTTTAAATCATCAAATTTTGGCAGTCCGAATTTTTCGAGTTGCTTTGCTTCGATACTGGCACGAGCAGCATAATCGCCTGGTTCATTCCAAGGAGCAAAACCTTCTTCTTCCATCATGTATCGGATCAAAAGTTTGGCGGCGTTAGGATTTGGGGCCATGTCTGCCATAACCAGAGCAGTTGGATACGAGACGCCAAATATTGGGTCAAGATCAAAAATTGGTCCTGCGGCATATACGCCTTCTTTGTTTTTCCGCATTTTTGAGAATGTAGTAATGCCAAGAGGTGGGTTGTCTTGTTGCACATCTCCCACATTCTTAAAAATCTTGGTGGTTGAGCTTTGGAAAACTGGCTCATTGTTCAAGAAGCGATAGAGCCACTCCATCGCTGCGTCGGGCGCATCAATCGTAGTACTTTCTTCGACAAGCTCAATTACGTCTTCGGAATAAGTGATTGGTTCACCAAATTCTCGCTCATAGGCGGCTGACATTTCATCTGCGTTGTGCAGAATTGTCTGGATGAAATTGGCCGAAAGGCCGTCTTCTAGCGGGCTTGGTAATAGTGTCCGGCCTTTCCACTCCTCCCGTGTTAGGTCCCAGATCGAATTGATGGGGGCACCATCAGTGTTCAAAGCTGTATTGTAATAAATCACTCGGCTACTGTGACGCTGAATCAGAAATGGTTCTATCTCATGCGCATCTAAGTCAGCCTCAAGCCCTGTTGGCACGAAATTCCACACCAGATTGTTTGGTAAGGCCTCGTTTAGCAAAAGCGGCGCTTCTGCATTAAATAACACATCGACTGAATGGATGCCCGCTTTGTGCTCCCGGCGGAGTTTTTCGATCTGTAGATCTGAAGGCATATCGAAGCCTACGATTTCAATGCCATATTTTTCTTTGAACCCGTCCACTAGCTTTGCGATACGCGATGAAACAGAATAGATTACAACTTGGCCTTCTTTCTTAGCGGCCGCTTCGATCTCTGCCCAGTCTTGATTTGCCGAAGCGTATTCGCCAACACCGGCAGCTTTTTGCCAGGTCTCATCAGCAAATGCTGTACTGGACAACATTACGGCGGCTAGTGCTAGCGACGCAAGAAGCCTTTCGTTCAGTCTGTTTGACATTTTATAGTCCTCCTTTGTTTAGTTTTGACGGCCTTTGGCTAGGCCGCAGCGATTATGATCCCTTGTGAGGGATCAATGAATTGGTTTGGGTATCGTAGATGTTGATGGCGTTGACTGCATAATCCAAGAATACTGAGTCGGAAGCTTTGAAAGCCGTATCATGGCCCACTCGTGCCAGTATAGCAGTGTTTCCACGAACGAGTTGAACGATGGTTTCAGGACCATTTGGCAATATCGCAGTGATCTTGTATTGCTCACCTAGCGCGTCTTTATCCCCTGAGAGTATTATGTCTTCTGGTCGTGCGCCGACTATGATTTCGGAGACGCCGGGAGACCATCCCAGATTGATGCTGATGTCACCGTTGCAATAGCGAGTGCTATTTGTGCTTTCGCTGGTGAGTTTGATTAGGTTAATTCGTGGCATCCCAATGAAGTCAGCGACAAAAGTTGTTTTGGGATGGCGGTAGAGTTTTTGAGGGGACGAGACCTGTTCGATTGTGCCATTGTTCATCACAACCACACGCGTTGACATGGTCATCGCCTCGGTCTGATCGTGGGTGACATATACTGTTGTTGCTCCAGTTTCAGCTTGGAAGCGTTTTAACTCAACACGCATGTCCATTCTGAGACGCGCGTCGAGATTAGATAGAGGCTCATCCATCAAAAAGACATTTGGTTGGGTTACTAACAATCTCGCCAAAGCTACGCGTTGCTGCTGGCCGCCCGAGAGCTCAGATGGGTAACGACCTGCTAAATCACTTAACCCAACATCACCCAGCACTTTATCAAGGCGGTCACTGGCCTCGCCTTTGGGGGCCTTCAGGACATCCAGTCCAAATTTGAGGTTGTCACGGACTGTCATATGTGGCCAAAGCGCATAAGATTGAAATACCATCCCAAGCTCTCGTTTACCTGGTGCGATATTGATCTTTTTTGAGCTGTCGAAGACCACATTATCTCCAATGATAATCTCACCTTCATCGGGGGTCTCTAAACCAGCAAGGCAGCGCAAAAGTGTGGTTTTACCACATCCTGAGGGTCCGAGAAGAACTAGGAATTCCCCAGATTCAATCTCGAGAGAAACGTTGTTTAATGCGGTGGCCTCCCCATAGCGCTTGGTCAGGTTGTGAATTATTATCTTGGCCAAGGTTTGTTCTCCTCAAGAATGTTTTTCACGTAACCGAGTGATTTTGCCTTTGCCAAACCATAATAGGATCAGCTCGCCTATGATCGTCAGTACGGCGACAATAAGCACCAAAGCATTCGAAAGCTGGGTTAAACCTTCTTCGGCGTAATTGAAGCCCACAGTCATAAGCACGCGGGTAGAAGGGGTGATCAGCAGAATAATCAGGGAAAGCTCGCGCATTACGCCAACAAAGCTAACCATCATGCCGGATAGAACCCCGGGGCTCGCCAAGGGTATAACAATCTGACGGAACCGCTTTCCCCAAGTTGCGCCAGTCAATTCTGCAGCTTCTTCCAGCTCTTTTCCGATCTGCGTAACGGCCATAATACCGGTTTTGACTGAGTAGGGCAGTCGGCTTACCACTGAGATTAGGACTAGGAGTGAGAAGGTGCCATAAAGCGCTGGTATAGGGCCAACCGGTTCGGCAAAGAGTGTTAGATACATGGCGCCAAAGGCGATCGTCGGAAATAGAAAGGGGATAAATGCAACTTGATCTAGAATGCGTGCCAGACGATTACCTTCACGGCGCACGACGATATAAGCGATCGCAAGACCAACGATTGAGGCTATGATAGCTGAGATGAATGCAAGTTTTAGGGTATTCCATGTGGCACCCAGAATAATATTGTTGTGTAGAACGCCAGGCTCACCAAAAGCAATTTCTGGGTTGGACGTACCGAGCCAAAAATGAGACGTCAGGTTATTAAGTTCATAAAATCCGTCAATCAGCATCAGCGACTGATACCCCAGAAGAAGAAGTGGTAGGATACCAGTCAAAAAACCGAAGCTTGAAACGCAAACAAAGACAGGCCAGCGCCACGCCCCAAGCGTAATGACACGGCTGCGAAATCCCTTTCCACTAATTGTTTCAAACCTGCGCGACTTTTTCCCCACAAAGCGATTTGATAGCCAAATCGATACGAGCGAAATTGCTATCAAGATAATCGCCAGTACAAATGCCATGGAATCTAGCCCTAGCGCGAGATTTGCGTAAACCATAGTTGCCAATGTGTGGAACTGGGTTGGTGCACCAAGCAGAAACGGTAGTGCAAACTGCCCAATGGTTTTGCCGAAGGTTAGGATGAAGGCCGCAACAAAAGCTGGGGCAACTACAGGAAACGTGATCCGCCTCAGGATCATCAAACGGCCGGCACCTGTTATCAACGCTCCTTCTTCCATTTGACTGTCGATGGTGGCAAGGGCACCTGCGACCAACAAGTAAGCAAAAGGGAAATAATGGATGGCCAGTGTAATCGAAATTGGAAAGGTGCCGTATGAAAGCCACTCAGGGGGGCTAATGCCAAGCAGAGCTTCGTAAAGACCCGGTTGTCCGCCTACCTTGGGGCTGCGGAAGACTGCCTCCCATGACAATGCAATCGCGAAGGAAGGAACAATATAGGGCAAAGTAAGTATTGGTTGCAGCCAAGCCTTGCCTGGCATATCGGAGCGTACAACGCACCAGGCCAGAATTCCACCAGCCAGTAATGCCAGTGTGGTTGCAATAATACCAGTTTTCATAGTATTAACGAGCGGCCCATAAAGCATTTTCCCTGAAATCGGCCCAGTGGTGACTTGCAGCCAATGGAACCAGGTGAATTCACCTGGTACTGCGTCTCGTGAGATGCGCCGATCACCTTCTCCCCAAGTTAAGGTTTCAATGATAAGTTGAAGAAATGGCCATAGGACAAGATATGTAAGAACGATTAGAAGGATCAGCATAAGAATGCTGACCGGATCGGTCATCCACGCCGGGGTCCTTGGTTTTACGTTAAGCAGAGGGATTGACTTGACCGTCACTGTTTTCTTCCCTCATACTGCCTCTTTTGGCGCAACTCCTCGAGATTACTGAGGCCTTTGAGTGCTTGGTCCGGATTTAATTGGGCGAGTGTCATTGCAATCGCTTCCGTAACCAGAAGTGGTCCCGTTCGCAGTTGCATTCCGCCTTCGTCAGGGCGGCTTACACATAAAAGCTGGTTCGGGCGTGGCCGTAAAGTAGGTCCTGTTGCATCAGAAATGACGATTGTTTTGGCGCCAATCCTATCGGCATGTTGAACCAAAGCTGCGTAGCCAGAAGGCAATGATGCAGGTACTTGGAATGCAAATATTACTAATACATCGCTAGATCGTAGGCCGACCGCGTGCTCGGCTAGATCTCGCCATTGAAGGTTCAAAGCAACTTCAGTTCGAACAGCATTACGTCTTAGGCGCCTTTCTAAATGTGTGGTCAAAGGCGCTGCACTGCCGCGTCCTATTATGTAAACGGTTCCAGCCGCTGCAAGGATCTTGGCAGCAGCATCGATCTGCTCTTGGGTCACGGAATTAATCACTGTTGAAAGCGCCAGAGTTTCACTTTCGATCAGTGTAGTCAGGTTGGAACTGGTTTTAATTTGATCAAGTTTCTGTTGATAGGGAGTTAGAGCCATCGACCGCGCCTGAGCGTCTGTTCGAATATGCGACCGCATAGCCGGAAATCCGCCATATCCCAACTTTCGAGCCAAGCGAACAACCGTTGAAGCATGAACCTTTGCTTGTTCAGCTAGTTTGGCACTTGAAAAATAAACAGCTTCCTCTGGGTTGTTAAAAATCCACGAAATCAACGCACGATCAGACTCTGTCAATCGACCTTCAAACCCTTTAACCGTGTCTTCAAATGTTTTCATTATATGTTTTAACTCTTAGCAATTCGGAGAGTGATTCTAAGTATTTGCAATAAAAAAATCAAAGTCAATAATAATTGCAATAAGTATTGCATAAATTCTATAATAACGATTAATAGATATGCTGAACAACGTGATACAGTTGTATTGTTCAGCGTTGTCAAAGGGAAAGTTTCAGTACCCAGACTTTTTAAGTGCTTTTATAAGTAGCAATCTCAAAATATTCTGCAGACTTTCAAGTTTTTAACACAGGAATTTAAAAATTACCAAAAAGGCACTCACATATCTGATTGGAGGTTAAAAGAAATACATAAAAACAATGCAGTACGATTTATGTTTGTTCCGGCCATTGGTATCAGGTTCTGCTAATTTTGCTTTTAAACTAAAGCATACAAGGGTTAACCTTGCAAAAGGGGACTCAGATTAGGTCAAAAAGGAACTTAACAGGGTCGCGTTGACCCTTTGGCCGACCAAGATTGTACCTATGACAACTAGAATTCTATGTTTTCTGTAAAGTAAATTTTTTCAGTTTTTGAGTTCCGAATAGAATCGTACTTTTGATACTGTGATAAATTTATAGAGTCTAAAAAAGTATTTCCAGACAGAGGTATTTTATTAACTATCTGTTTTAATAGTATATTTTTACACTTATTATAATTTCTTGCATGGTGATCAATTGGCTGGTAACGTTTTTGGAAACGTTTCCAAAAATTGGGATATAACTTGCGACAACCAGTCACAATAAAAGATGTAGCGATGCGCGCAGGCTGCGGTGTGGCGACTGTAAGTCGGGTTTTAAATAATACGGGTTCCGCTAGCGCGGAAATGCGCGGACGCGTGATTGCAGCTACTGATGCCCTCGGTTTCGAATTTAGTGAGGTCGCCCGCTCGTTGCAAAGCAACACGACCCGTACAATTGGATGTGTCGTACCATCCCTTGCCAACCCTGTTTTTGCGGATGCGGTGCAAGGTGCACAAGAAGCTTTTCAATTAGCCGGTTATCAAACACTTCTTTTATGTACCAACTATGATCCTGAATTTGAGGTGCAAGCGATTAGAACTCTGACAGCGAAAAAAGTTGATGGATTTGTGCTGACAGTTAGTGATGCGCTTAACAGTGAGGGATTGAAGGCAATTCAGAGCGGTGGAGTGCCACACTGTTTGTTGTTTAATCTGGCGCCGGCCAATGATCAAAGTTGGTCGGTTGATGACCATTCAGCTGCCATAAGGGTTGCTGACGCATTTGTCGAAAAGGGCCACGATCATGTTGGTTTTTTGGCACTAAAGTTTAAAAGTTCAGACCGTGCCCGTCAACGTTACAAGGGATTTGTTGATGGGTGTTCTGGTAATGGCATGACGCCACCGGCCCTGCTAGAGATTTATGAAGACAGTCAAGATTTGACCGCTCTATTGAAGACATTTATTTCAAATAACCCAACACTGACTGGGATATTTGCATCCAATGATTTTCTTGCTTTAGCCATAATCCGTAGTGCAAGGGAATTGGGATTAAATGTACCCAAAGATCTTTCCATCGTAGGCTTTGACGGTATCGAGGTCGGTACAATGGTTGAGCCTAGTTTGGCAACGATTGTGACTAACCCAAAGCTAATGGGTTCTGGGGCCGCAAGAACCGTATTGTCAGTTATAAACGGAACGTCCGCGCCCGAATTACCTGATCCTAAATTGACATTCAGTTTCCGCGCTGGAGGTAGCCTTGCAACTCCGGCAGCTGAAAGAGTGGACGACAAAAGGGGTGTGGCCCTTTCGTCGTCCAATAACCCAACCCAGAAGAATGATAAAACTCAACAGGAGAGATCAAAATGAGATATAAACTAGCAGCCGCATTTGTGGCAATCACAATTGCTTCTCCGGTATTGGCCGAAGATGCCGTGTGTTATAATTGTCCGCCTCAATGGGCTGATTGGGCGTCAATGCTTGAAGCTATCGACAAAGAAATCGACGTTCAAATGCCCCATGATAACAAAAACTCCGGTCAGACCTTAAGCCAACTTTTGGCTGAAAGAGATAATCCTATCGCTGATGTTGCGTACTATGGCGTCACAACTGGTATTAAATCGGGTAATGAGGGCGTTGCAACCGCCTATAAACCGGCTAAGTTCGATGAAATTCCCGATGGCCTCAAGGACCCAGACGGTAAGTGGTTTGCAATTCACTATGGTACCCTCGGATTCTTTGTGAACGTTGATGCACTTGGAGGTGCAGATGTTCCCCAATGCTTTGCGGACTTAACCAAACCTGAGTATCGCGGTATGGTGGGATACCTTGACCCGTCATCTGCCTTTGTCGGTTATGCCGGCGCCGTTGCTGCAAATATGGCGTTTGGTGGTGATCTCGACAATTTTGATCCCGCAATCAAGTACTTCAATGATCTGGCTAAGAACTCACCAATTGTACCAAAGCAAACGTCTTACGCGCGGGTTGTATCCGGTGAGATTCCAATTCTTTTTGATTATGACTTTAACGCATATCGCGGCAAATACGAGGAGGATGGGAATTTTGAGTTTGTTTTACCGTGCGAAGGATCAGTGCGCGTGCCGTATGTAATGAGCCTTGTGAACAATGGTCCGAACCCAGAATTAGGCAAGCGCGTGCTGGATTTCATTCTTTCGGATAAAGGCCAAGCAATCTGGACGAATGCCTACCTTCAGCCTGCTCGCCCTGTCGAGTTGCCTGCTGATGTAGCGGCTAAATTCTTGCCAGCCAGCGATTATGAGCGTGCTGTCGCAGTGGATTACGCAAAGATGGAAAAAGTGCAGGCCGGTTTCGGCGAGCGCTATCTTTCCGAAGTTAAGTAAAACTTTTCGAAAGGAGGGGCCGGGCGCGTTGCTCGGCTCCTACTAGACCAATGACAAATCGAACCTTCGTTCTTGCGTGTCTGACGCCACTCCTAGTATTTTCTGTCGCTTTTCTTGCTTTACCCCTTATTCGTCTGTTTCTTGTATCGGGGGAAAGTGAAGCGGGATGGGCAATCTACATCGATATTCTTCGTAAACCACGTTATCTCAACACCCTAATCTTAACCGTTCTTGTGTCACTTGCTACCACATTTGCAGCGTTAGCTATCTCAACGACGGCAGGGATGTTTTTATCTCGTAATCGTTTCATGGGGAGAGGAATACTACTATCAATCATGACGCTCCCCCTGGCCTTCCCAGGGGTTGTTATTGGCTTTTTGATTATCCTATTGGGCGGTCGTCAGGGATTGATAAATCAGATAACACCCGGGCACGTCGTATTTGCTTATTCTGTGATTGGTTTATTTTTAGGGTACCTTTACTTTTCAATACCGCGCGTCTTGCTAACTGTAATGGCGGCAGCCGAAAAGTTAGATCCCGCATTAGAAGAAGCTGCGCGCACGTTGGGCGCTAAGCCCTTTCGCGTCGTAGTCGATGTGATCCTACCTGGCCTGATGCCCTCACTTATTGCAGCTGGAGCAATTGCTTTTGCGACCGCTATGGGTGCGTTTGGCACTGCTTTCACTTTGGCAACCGACATCGATGTAATTCCAATGGTGATCTATACAGAATTCACCTTGTCGGCCAACATCGCGATAGCTGCAGCCCTATCGATCGTTTTAGGCATTGTTACATGGGCGCTATTGCTGCTCGCTCGCAGCCTTTCGGGCACAACCGTATCGGCAGGGGGCTAAAATGTTCAATTCAAAAACCAAATTTATCCAATTGATGGTTACTCTGACCGCATGTGCGTTTTTGTTCGTGCCGATGGTTCTTTCTGTTATGGCCGGTGTTACTGCAAACTACTTTCAGGGCATTTCGTCAGGACTAACCTTGAAATGGGTTTTTCGCGTCTGGGAACTTTATGCAGACAGTATCTTTTTATCGCTTTGGTTGGCTATTGCCTGTCTTATCTCAACTTTGATTATCGGATTACCAGCGGCCTATGGATTGGCGCGCCACCCCGGCTGGTTATCCCGTCTTCTGGAAGAGTTCATATCACTACCACTCGCGGTACCGGGGCTTGCGCTGGCATTGGCATTGCTGCAGCTCTACGGCTCTATGAAAGGTTTTAGGATCTCATGGACGTTCATACTTGTTGGCCACATCTTGTATACGCTTCCATTTATGGTGCGCTCTATTTTGGCAGTTCTTGCATCAATGGATCTTAGAACGCTGGAAGAAGGTGCTGCCTCGCTTGGTGCCTCACCCTGGCAAAGGTTTCGAGATATTGTGGTACCCAATGCAATGCCTGGAATTCTAGCAGGTTCGCTGACGGTGGTAACGCTGTCTATCGGTGAATTCAATCTGACTTGGATGTTGCACACGCCATATCTGAAGACACTGCCCGTTGGGCTTGCAGACAGCTATGCTTCGATGCGGCTTGAGGTTGCGTCGGCCTATACCCTCGTTTTCTTCGTACTTATTGTTCCACTTTTGATGGCCATGCAATGGGCCTCTGCACGAGCGCAAAGGATTGCACAATGACACTTCGTCTGACCAATATTGCAAAGACGTTTCCAGATGGTACCCGGGCTTTATTGCCTACTAAATTGACGGTTGAAACTGGAGAAATTGTTTCACTTTTGGGTCCGTCAGGGTGTGGAAAAACCACTCTTTTGCGAATTATTGCTGGGCTCGAAACACCGGATACGGGCAGTACAATCTGGTTTGACAGTGACGATGTCACTTCCTTATCTGTCGAGAAGCGCAAGGTTGGAATGGTCTTTCAGTCCTACGCGCTGTTTCCTAATATGTCTGTGCGAGCGAATATTGGCTATGGGCTAAAAATGCAAAAGCTGAAAAAGCCGGAAATTAACGCTCGCGTCGATGAAGTGCTGGAGATGTGCCAACTTAATGACTTCGCAAAGCGGGGGGTCGACGCTTTGTCTGGCGGACAGCGGCAACGCGTTGCCTTGGCTCGTGCAATTGCACCGCGCCCGAGAATTTTGTTGTTGGATGAACCTCTCTCTGCGCTGGACGCTTCAATGCGCGAGGCCTTACGCGAAGAGCTGGCAGTTTTATTAAGAAAGTTTCAGATCACGGCAATCTTTGTGACACACGACCAAGACGAAGCCATGGCAATTGCTGACCGCGTTGCGGTGATGTCCAATGGCATAGTTGTTCAAAGTGGGACACCAGAAGAACTATATCGTAATCCAAATTCTGCATTTGTGGCAGGTTTTGTTGGTAGTGCAATGCATCTAGAAGGAAAAGGTGCTGGGAAAACACTTGCACTAGAAGGTGGGATCCAAACCCTTCCATCTGAAGGCCTTAGCCAAAATGTATATGTCAGAGCTGAGGATGTCCAGATTGATGAGGCAGGCTCACTCTGTGGCGAGGTTGAGACCGTAACATTCATGGGCACACACTATAGAATCGGGATCAAAGGGATTATACCAAATACTTTGACATCAATTTTTGCGGGACAAAATGCTCCACCTGTTGGCGCGAAAGTCAGAGTATCTATCAAACCCCAGACTTTGATGCTTTTGCCCGAAGGAGCACCATAGGG
>MDTC01139800.1_pt1 | contig 11717 bp, 14 predicted proteins | sample 811181 | NCBI WGS metagenome assembly MDTC01 (sample SAMN05326644, study PRJNA326480) | marine metagenome | isolation source: seawater | place: Pacific Ocean: North | collected 2011
AATGAGCATAGTGGGGCGGGACGTAAAGTACGTCGCCTTTTTCAAGTAAAAATTCTTCAGCTAGCTTTGTTTCTTGTAACAGGTTCAGACCCGAAGAGGTATGTACCGCAGTATTAGAATCGCATTTCTCACCAACTCGCCAACGCCTGCTCCCCTCACCTTGAATAAGAAACACATCGTAATGATCAAAATGTGGCCCCACTCCGCCGCCCGAAACCGCGTACGAAACCATCACATCATCAAGAAGCCAGCTTGGCAAAAACTGAAAAAGAGATTTAAGCGCTTTTATTTCGTCTATGAATAGGTCGACAGATTGGACCAACAGAGTCCATTCTTTTTCTGGAAGACGCAAGAAGTGTTCTTCCGAGAAAGGACCATGGCTAAAACGTCGCTGGCCATAATTTGTAACCAAACGGCTTTCGACAAATTCTTCGCAAGCTAGGCCCGCTAGCTCCTCTGGACTAATTAGATTTTCAATGGAGATTATTTTAGGAAGGAACACCGGTGTTTTGCTCCAGTGTTTCTTGAGAAACCTCTGCACGTTAAAGTTAGGATTTAGGCTTGGTAAAATCAAATATCTTCAGCCTGACTGATAGCATTACCAAGATAAGTTCTTGGGGTTAACGCTAGCAAGGCGAACTTAGCATCATCAGGGATATCTAATTTTTGCACAAACTCCTGAATTATTTTCTGGTCAATTGATTTTCCTCGAGTGAGTTCTTTCAATTTCTCATATGGTTGTGGTACGCGAAAGCGTCTCATCACTGTCTGGATTGGTTCTGCAAGAATCTCCCAGCAGTTGTTGATATCTTCATCGATGGCAGTATCGTTCAGTTCTAATTTAGTCAATCCTTTCAGATTGGCATGGTATGCAATAAGGCTGTACCCTAAGCCTGTCCCAAGATTTCTTAACACAGTTGAATCTGTTAGATCTCTTTGCCATCTGGAAATCGGTAATTTGTCGGCCAAGTGACCAAAAATGGCGTTGGCCAGTCCCAGGTTTCCTTCAGAATTTTCAAAATCGATTGGATTCACCTTATGCGGCATAGTCGAAGAGCCGATCTCACCGGCAACAGTCTTTTGTGTAAAATAATTGAAAGAGATGTAACCCCAGATGTCCCGATTAAAATCAATAAGAATAGTATTGAATCTAGAGAAGGCATCAAGCATTTCCGCAATATAATCATGGGGCTCTATTTGGGTTGTGTAAGGATTCAGCTTAAGATCAAGGCTGGACACAAATTCCTCAGCAAAGGAGGGCCAATCTATTTCAGGGCAGGCTAGCATGTGGGCATTATAATTGCCGACGGCGCCATTAATTTTTCCAAGAATATCGATATTTTCAATTAGTGTTTTTTGCTTTCGTAATCGATGAACTACGTTTGCGAATTCTTTGCCGATAGTGGTGGGAGAGGCCGGTTGGCCATGCGTTCGCGAGAGCAGGGGCTGTTGGCTATATGCTTTCGCTATCTCGCTCAGACTTTTTATGATCTCTTCCATTACTGGCAGCATCACCGCATTCCTGCCCTCTTTAAGCATCAATGCATAGGCCAGGTTATTTATGTCTTCTGATGTACAAGCAAAATGAACAAACTCAAGAATGTCTTGCAACGCTGGATCGTCTTCACATTTTTCTTTGATGAAATATTCTACGGCTTTTACATCATGATTAGTTTGTTTTTCAATATCCTTAATTCTATTTGCGTCATTGAGATCGAATGACTCATACAGTTCATTGAGGCGGGTTATATTCTGCGGAGACAAAGACTCTAATTCTGACAATTTATCGCAATCTGCTAGTTTTTGAAGCCAAGAAATTTCTATTCTAAGGCGATAGCGTATTAATCCAAATTCACTAAAAATTGGGCCAAGTTCGGCGCATTTATTTCTATATCGACCATCAAGAGGGGAGAGCGCCATTAGCGGGCTTGACTGCAAAATTGTCATACAAGTGATTTCCTATTCAATATTCTTCCCGTGTTCAATATCTTTTCTAATTATTTCTGCCGTTTCTTGAATCCTTTTCCTATGGAAAACTAAGTGCCAGCGTCTACCGTTTAACTGATGCCATAATAACGCAGAACGGATACCAGCAAAAAGCAACGATCGAATTCGATTCGCTATATTTTCGCTTTTTAGGTGCTCTGCTTTGCCCGCAATTTGTATTCGAAATGATAAAGTACTTATAGTCTCTCGATAAATGTCTGATAACTGACGAAACGTTCTATCTTGTTTTAGAATCTCTAAATCTTCTCCGGGAAGGGTAGTTCTATTATCGCTCAGAGGCAGCATCGACGTCATTGGTTGCAGCTTGGCTCTAACCGTTGCCTGTATTCGTGAACTGGCCATTAAATTTCTTCTAAGAGTCAACATTCCTAGGCTATATCTTATTATCTCGCCATTTTTCCTAGTTCGATTGTTACTAATTATTTTATGAAGAGTACTTAACCCTAAACTTAAGTCTCTGATATCTGGATAAACATCACTGAATAAATTGGGACTCAAGACGAACAATGGATTTATTGAGCCAATTAGATAGCTTTGATCAGCTTTGCCCGTGAAGGCTAAGTCATGAACTAGAGCAGAGCATTGAGCAACCGCAGCCAATGCTATATTTTGGGCCTCCCAGTTGCTAAGAGAACTCGTGGTATTGTTCAATAATTGCCCCTCCCAAACATCGATCATTCTGATAAAAGACTACATACTGCCCAGGTGTTACTGCCCGTTGTGGCTCATCAAATGATACCTTCAGGCGATCGTTTTGAGTTAACTCCACCTGACATTCTTGGTCAGTTTGCCGGTACCGAATCTTAGCGAAGCAATTTAAGGGGAAAAAAGGTTCTTGTCTGTTAATCCAGCAAGTTTTGCTCGCTATCAAGTGATTTGAAAACAAATCATTCTGCTCGTTCCCTTGGCCTACTATTAAAATGTTTTTCGTTATATCCTTACCTATCACATACCAAGCCGCTTCTGCTTTTTTTCGGATGCCTCCAATACCAAGGCCCTGTCTTTGCCCATAGGTGTAGAACATTAGGCCGGAATGAGTCCCTATTTCTTCCCCTTCTTTAGATACAATTCTACCTGGTTGGGCTGGGAGATACCTTTCTAAGAAATCTTTGAATTTACGCTCGCCTATAAAACATATACCCGTGCTGTCTTTTTTATCATGGGTAGTTAATTTGAGCTTTTTAGCAATTTCTCTTACTTCGCTCTTTGTTAATTTACCCAGGGGGAATAAGGTTCTTTTGAGACAAGCTTCACTAACTTCGCATAAGAAATAACTCTGATCTTTGTTTTCGTCTAAGCCCTTTAGCAGATGGGTTTCTTCGGCATTTTGGAATTTTCGAACGTAGTGGCCGGTTGCTATAAAGTCAGCTCCCAATTCTGATGCATGTTCTAAGAAGGCTTTAAATTTGATTTCTCGATTACAAAGCACATCCGGATTTGGGGTGCGTCCTTCTTTATATTCTTTGAGAAAGTGTTTAAAAACGTTATCCCAGTATTCCGAAGCGAAATTTGCTTTATGAAGCCTGATGCCTAGCTTGTTGCAGACAGATTGAGCATCGGCTAAGTCACTTTTTGCGGTGCAGTACTCGGTGTTGTCATCTTCTTCCCAGTTCTTCATGAAGAGGCCCTCAACATGATATCCAGACTCAAGGAGAAGGTAAGCGGCGACCGACGAGTCTACACCTCCTGACATTCCTACTATTACATGCTGCTTATCCATTCAATTTTCCTGTACCTTCCTCAGCTTCTGGAAATAATTTTTAATGGATAATGATGTCCATCGATATAGTCTTCTAGTGTCTTAAGCACTATCGGACTTCGCATTTCACTGGATAACGCCAAGGCCTCGCCGACGCTTAACCAGCAGGTGTCGATAATATCATTATCGAGTATGAAATCTTCTCTAAAGAATTGAGGACTTGCGACAAAAGAATGCCTTACATAACAGACGCCATTATCCGGAGAGTTATACTGGTATATCCCTAGGAAATGCGTAACCTTTACCTGCCAGCCGGTTTCCTCGAGGGTCTCCCTTTCAGCTGCCGATATCAAACTTTCATTTTGCTCAAGATGCCCGGCCGGTTGATTGTAAACAATAGGCCCATTAGGTTTCTCCCGAACAAAGAGAAACCTGTTATCCTTCCGTATGACGCAGGCCACGGTGATATGCGGGTAATCGGTCATTAGCTTCCCGGTTGGAGAGTCCTATTTTATGGTCTTAAACGTCTAACAAATAGCGGTATTTAAGTATAAACTTAACCCCTAGGCTAAATTTTAGCTATTACTGCGGATAAGAAAAATAATCTTTATGAGTAAACTTTCCCATATTGACACTCTTGGCAATGCCAACATGGTTGATATTAGTGAAAAAGTTGCTACAAGCAGAGTAGCAGTAGCGCAGGGCGCGATCTCGATGAAACCTGAGACGCTCAAATTGGTTATCGAAGGAGACACAAAAAAAGGTGATGTCTTCGCTGTTGCCCGGGTTGCTGGGATTCAGGCTGCTAAAAATTGTGCCCAGCTTATCCCACTCTGCCATCCTCTAATGCTGACTAACATTAAAATCGAATTTGAGATTGATCATAATAATTGTCAGATTATTATTCGAGGGACATGTCGGGTTAATGGTCAGACGGGAGTTGAGATGGAGGCGTTAACTGCTGTTTCTGTTGCGGCCCTAACTATCTATGATATGTGTAAGGCGGCTGATAAGGAAATGACTCTTCAGTCAATTTGTCTTCTCAAAAAGGAAGGCGGTAAGAGTGGTCATTTTTCGCGGGTGTGATTATCTAAATTATGTTAAAGATTCATTATTTTGCAAGTATAAGAGAGCAACTTCAAAAGGAAGAAGATAATTTTTGCCGTCCTGAGGGCGTGACCGATGTTAATGATCTACTTGCATATCTTAAAGCTAATGATACTAACTTCAGTCAGGTATATGAAAAGGTGCCTAAGATGTTAGTTGCAGTAAATCAAGTTATTGCGAGTCGTAGTAGCGTATTATCAGACAATGATGAGGTCGCTTTTTTTCCTCCTATGACAGGCGGCTAGGATTACTAAGCAATGATTACTGTTGATCATAAGGATTTTGACGTTGCTCAAGAGTATAAGCGACTAAGGGACGCGGCGGGCGATGCAGGGGCGGTAGTTATATTTACTGGCTTAGTAAGAGAGCTATACCAAGCGGGATTAAGCGATGAAGCAACGCAGTCGCTGTACTTAGAGCATTATCCCGGCATGACTGAGAAAAGTTTAGAGTTAATATTAGCTCGGGCAAACGCGAGGTGGGATGTTTTAGGAGCCCGAATAATTCATCGAATTGGTACTTTACTGCCTGGTGATCAGATAGTTTTCGTTGGGGTTGCGAGTGCCCATCGCCAAGACGCGTTTAATGCGTCACAATACATAATGGACTTTTTAAAAAGCGAAGCGCCTTTTTGGAAAAAGCAAAGCACTGAGAATAGTAGTGATTGGATTGAAAGTAGAAAGTCGGACTTCGAAGCCTTGAAAACCTGGGAATAAAGACGTTTTAAAAACATCATCATAGAAATTAAAACTGATTTACACTTCCATTTGAATATATTGGCCAGGTTGGAGCACCCCTAATTCCCAGTCTCCTATAGATAGTCGAATTAATCGCAGCGTAGGGAATCCGGTTGCCGCGGTCATCCTTCTAATTTGGCGATTTTTACCTTCATATATCGTCAAGCGAATCCAACTGGTCGGGATATTATGCCTTAATCTTATAGGAGGATCCCGGGTCCATAAATTATGTGGAATCGGCTCAATAGTCGCTTCGGCTGGCCTAGTTTGACCATCTTTCAACGCCACTCCGTTTGACAGTCTCGCTAAAGCATCGATAGTAATGATTCCTTCTACCTGAACTAGGTAAGTTTTTGCCAATTTGAAACGTGGGTTGGCTATTTTATTTTGTAACGTACCATTATCCGTTAGTAATAATAATCCCTCAGAGTCTTTGTCTAGTCTGCCCGCAGGGTAAAATCCCTTGTGATCGAGGAATGTGGCCAGCGTGGTTTGATTTGGCTCACCTGAGAATTGTGATAAGACCCCAAAGGGTTTGTTTAAAAGCAGCAATCTAGGCATGCGTCACGAACATAATAAAACGAGGACCTATGGCATGATCTAACCGGCAACTTTTGGGTAAAGGTCTTGTATGCACTCTTTAAGATAAAGAGCGAGGTCAAACTTCGTCAGAATCATCCTCTGAAACTTCATCATCAACCGTTTTGGTCGCTACCGACATGCCTTCAGAGTGTTCCAAAAGAGCACGTATATTTGCTGCATGCAATCCCTTAGGGCCCTCCACTACATCAAAAGAGACTTGCTGGCCGGCTTTAAGAGTTTTATAGCCATCCATGCCAATCTCCGAGTAGTGTGCGAATAGATCTTCTCCGCCATCGTCGGGTAAAATAAAACCAAACCCTTTCGCATTATTAAACCATTTCACCTGCCCATTACTCATCCGATCTGCCTCTTACTTCTAATTATTATTATGAGATCATACGGGTCTTTCAGAACGTCTTTTTTGTATACAGCATCAAGATTGGAATGTCAAAGAGGCTAGCTAGAAAGTAGCCAAATCTAACGATTTTATTATTGAACAATGAGAAAGATCTCTAAATTAACGCTATAATGGTCGGCGTCAAAGTGTTCAGGGAAACGAGAGTGCGTCACCATAACCATCAAGTAGATAAGGCTCCAGAAATACTAGTAATGGCAAGCCGGCTTAACGAAATATCTGTTAGTAACGCAACTAAGTTGCATAGGTTAGGTAGTCAAGACCGAGAAGAGGAAGACTACGAGTCGGACACAACGGCGACATTGGAAAAGCCCAAACTTAAAAAACCGCCGCTATATAAGGTTGTTCTGATTAATGACGACTACACTCCGATGGAATTTGTAGTGGAGGTGTTAAGGTCTTTTTTTGGGATGAATGCAGAAACAGCAACACAGGTAATGCTAAAGGTTCACACCGAAGGCAAAGGAGTTTGTGGAGTTTTTAGTAAAGATGTTGCGGAATCAAAAGCAACTCAAGTTAATGACTATTCAAGAGAGTGTGAACAGCCACTCTTGTGCTCAGTTGAGGTAGATCGATGATAATCTTTTTTAAAAGAAACTTTTAGGAAAATTCATGTTAAGTAAAGATTTGGAAGAAACGCTCAACCAATCCTTTAAGGATGCCAGGAAAAAACGGCATGAATTTATGACCGTTGAACATCTTTTATTGTCCCTGTTGGATAATGAAATTGCATCAACCGTGTTAGCGTCCTGCGATTGCGATTTGGAAGAACTTCGTAAGAAACTTTCTGAATTCATAGAGTCAACCACGCCCGCTAGCCCAGAAAACGATGCGGTCACAGAGACGCAGCCAACACTGGGATTTCAAAGGGTACTTCAACGCGCCGTGTTTCACGTTCAGTCTTCCGGAAAAAGAGAAGTGACAGGCGCGAATGTGTTGGTAGCTATTTTTAGCGAACAAGAAAGCCATGCTGTTTTCTGTTTAAGAGAACAGGGAGTAGGCCGCATTGATATTGTAAATTACATTACTCATGGAATTTCAAAAAATTTCGAAAAACCCGAAGAAGAGAGTAGTTACTACAAAAAAGAAGATGAAGATGTCCCTTCGTCGGAGGCGAGCTCATTAAGTAAATTCGCAGTGAATCTTAATGAGCAGGCGAAGTTAGGAAAAATCGATCCGCTGATAGGAAGAGAAAGTGAGGTAAATCGAGTTATTCAAATACTAAGCCGTCGAAGAAAGAATAACCCGTTACTGGTCGGCGAGTCTGGTGTGGGAAAAACAGCGGTCGCTGAAGGATTAGCGAAACTAATTACCGAGAATGACGTGCCAAGCGTGCTTTCAGATAGTGTTATTTACTCTTTGGACTTGGGTTCTCTGCTTGCTGGAACGAAGTATAGGGGCGATTTTGAAAAGAGGTTTAAGGCTTTACTATCCGAGCTTAGAGAAAATGAGAAAGCGATCTTATTCATAGACGAGATTCATACAATTATAGGCGCTGGAGCAGCTTCTGGCGGCGTCATGGATGCGTCTAACTTGTTAAAGCCGGTTTTAACATCAGGCGATTTGAGGTGTATTGGCTCAACTACTTATCAAGAATATCGCGGGATATTTGAAAAAGATCGAGCACTCTCAAGACGATTTCAAAAAATAGACGTGGACGAGCCAGATGTCGATACCACATATCGGATCTTAAAAGGCCTGAAGTCTAGTTTCGAAACATACCATGAGCTAAGGTACAGCGATAAAGCTCTGAAGGCTGCCTCTGAGTTGGCGGGGAAATACATCAATGATAGATACATGCCGGATAAGGCTATTGATGTTATTGATGAAGCTGGTGCTTTTCAAAGGTTACAGCCGGTGAGTAAACGTAAGAAGCTAATACAGGTCTCAGATATGGAGAAGATTGTTGCGTCTATTGCAAAGATCCCTCCAAAACATGTTACAAATTCTGACATCGACTCTCTTAAGAATCTAGAAAACAATCTTAAAATGGTTGTCTTTGGTCAAGATAAAGCAATCGATTCTCTCTCAACGGCAATAAAGTTATCTCGAGCAGGATTAAATGAAGGAGAAAAGCCGATAGGTTCATTTTTATTTGCTGGTCCAACCGGAGTTGGTAAAACTGAAGTGAGTAAACAGTTAGCCAAAATTATGGGAATAGAGTTACTTCGATTTGACATGTCCGAATATATGGAAAGGCACACCGTTTCTAGGCTTATAGGGGCTCCCCCCGGCTATATAGGTTTTGATCAAGGTGGATTGTTAACGGAAGCGGTTACAAAGAATCCTCACTGCGTATTACTCTTAGACGAAGTCGAAAAGGCTCATCCTGATGTTTTCAATTTATTACTTCAGGTAATGGACCATGGAACCTTAACTGACAATAATGGTCGCAAAGCCGATTTTCGTAATGTCATTTTAATTATGACAACCAACGCAGGCGCCCAAGAAATGAGCAGAGCTTCGATTGGGTTTACTGAGCAAAATCATCAAAGTGATGGAATGGAAATCCTTAAGAAAGCTTTCACTCCAGAATTCAGAAATAGGTTGGATGCGATAGTGCAGTTTGGATCGTTAACCAAGGAAACGATACGAACAGTAGTCGATAAATTTTTGGTTGACCTTCAAGTGCAACTTGATAACAAGAAAGTGTTACTTCACATTGAGGAATCAGCCGTTAACTGGTTCGTGGAAAATGGCTACAATGAAAGTATGGGCGCCAGGCCGATGGCGAGATTGATTCAAGAAAAGCTTAAGAAAGCGCTTGCAGAGGATATTCTTTTTGGAAGTCTTGCAGAGAATGGCGGGGATGTTTATGTATCAGAGTCGGAAAACGCGTTGCAAATAGAGATTAAAGAAGACCAAAATAAAAGTGTAAAAATAAATTCCAGTAAAACCAAAGTATAAAATTTTAATCCTTGAACCTATTCGGCGAGGTAAAATTTATCTGGCCCTATAAGTGATACGACCTTTCGATAGATCATAGGGCGTTAATTCGACCCGAACGAGGTCGCCAGTTAAAATTCGAATATAATTTTTTCGCATCTTTCCTGAGATATGGGCAGTAACAACATGACCGTTCTCTAATTTTACCCTGAACATGGTATTTGGAAGAGTATCGACCACTTCTCCCTCCATTTCAATCTGATCTTCTTTTGCCATAAGTTTTCCCTAGTTTTGGACAGCCGCAGCATTGTGCCGTAAAACAGCCTGAGACGCAAAGGCACTAGCAAAAATTAATATTCATTTTGCTAACAACCATCTTCCTTCTACTAATAATTCTATTGGGCGAAAATCAGCTTTATATTCCATTTTCTGGCAGTTTTTTATCCAATAGCCGAGAAATAGATATGGCAACCCTATCTCTAGACACTTTTGAAGTTGAATCAATATAGAGTAAATCCCCAAAGATCTTTGTTTCTCTCTTGGCTCAAAAAAAGTGTATACAGCAGAGAGACCATTCTCTAATGCGTCTGTAACGCTCACTGAAATCAATTGGTCCTTGACATAAAGCTTATAAAAATAAGTATCCGGGGTTCCCGTTTTAATAAAGGCTTTAAATTGGTCTGATGTGGCTGGATACATATCTCCATCTGCATGCCTTGCGTTAATGTATCGTTCATAAAGACCATAGGATTGATCGCAAGTTAGTTCTTTCGCTTTGACGACAACCAGATCTTGATTTCTCTTGATAATTCTTCGGTGCTTACTTCCAATCGAGAAGCTCTTTACAGGAATCCGACAAGAGATACAGGCCTCACATGTATCACAGTCGGGGCGGTATAGGTGAGAACCGCTTCGACGAAAACCTTGCTCACTCAATTCTGTATTGATTGATTTTGTTAAAAGGAGATCCGGATCTACAAAGATGATTGAGGCTTGTCGGTCTTGTATATAACTGCAATTATGTGTTGGAGTTTTAAACAACCGAATTTTTGGGTGGGGTTGAGAATCTTTATTCATCTTTATAGCTTAAGTCATTTAGATTGACCTTCCATTTACCTGATTTCCCTTCGGTGGTGACAATTAATTCACCTAATTTCTCATTAAATATCTCTCTTGGGATATTAATAGCTCCCAAACTTAAAAGATGATCACTGTGAACTTGGCAGTCAATTAATTCAAAGCCCCACTTTTTGAGTTGTTGTGTTAAGTAAAACAATGCCAGTTTAGAAGTGTTACTCTCCCTGCTAAACATTGACTCTCCAAAGAATACCTTCCCTAACGCTACCCCATATAATCCGCCAACGATCATGCTGTCAGACCAAACCTCTACGCAATGAGCATATCCGGCGTAATGAAGATCAGTATATGCACTCGCCATATCGGGAGTTATCCAAGTTCCAGCACTTTCTCTCCTGGCTTTGCTGCATTGGTAAATTACCTCTGAGAAATTATTGTCGAATAGAATTTTATATTTATGGTTCTTTATTAGCTTTTTTAAACTGCGAGAAACTTTAAAAGAGCCAGGTGTAAGTATTAATCTTGGATTTGGAGCCCACCATAGAATAGGCTGGCCAGCTTCATACCAGGGAAAAATTCCCTTTGTATATGCTTGAATTAGCCATTCAACGGACAAAGCTCCCCCCGCCGCGAGAAGGCCGTTTGGCTCAGAAAGAGCGTCTTTGCTGGAGGGAAAACCAATCCTATCTGATTCTAGCCATGGAATAGACATCTTGGCAGCAGCTACTCGTCAAGAAACTTTTCCGCGTCGAGTGCCGCCATGCAACCAAAGCCAGCGCTTGTTACCGCTTGCCTATAAATCTGGTCCGCTATATCTCCTGCTGCAAACACACCGGGAACACTAGTTTGTGTTGCGTTTCCACTAATTCCCGTATTCACACTAACGTAACCGTTCTTCATTTCAAGCTGGCCTTCGAAGATCTCTGAATTTGGTATATGACCGATGGCTATAAAAACTCCGTCTAGCTCAAGAGATGAGATCTCGTTATTCTTGGTGCTGCAAATTCTAATCCCAGTGACTCCCATATCATCACCAGTCACTTCAACTAATTCGTGGTCCCATTGAATGGTTACCTTGCCTTCTTTTACTTTATCAAACAGCTTCGACTGCAAGATTTTCTCTGCCCTAAGCGTGCTTCTCCGATGCACTAAGGTAACGCTTGAGCATATGTTGCTTAGATAGAGAGCTTCCTCTACGGCTGTATTC
>MDTC01263046.1_pt1 | contig 11716 bp, 12 predicted proteins | sample 811181 | NCBI WGS metagenome assembly MDTC01 (sample SAMN05326644, study PRJNA326480) | marine metagenome | isolation source: seawater | place: Pacific Ocean: North | collected 2011
ATAAATGAAAGTATGCCAGCATCTAAGGCTTTAGCAATAATGAACGAAAAAAAAATTACTAGTCTCCTTGTTGTTTCTGATAGAGATTATAAGAAAAAAAATAAAGTTAAATTAAGAGGAATTATTCATATACATTTTTTATTGCGATATGGACTTAAATGATAGATAGAAAAAAAAAAATACGTGTAATACAGATTTTTTTACTTTTTTTCGGCCTACTTATTATATATCTCACTTACTACAATAAAGAAATTAACTCTGAACAAGAATTAACTTCAAAAAAAATTCAAAAAAAAACTAAAGATGATATTTCTCAAGAAAGAGATTTATTTTTTAATATTGAGTATTCGGGTTTTGATCTTCAAGGAAATAGATATTTGTTAAAATCTAAAGAAGCTTATATTGATGAGGTTAACAATGAAATTATTTATATGAGAGGAGTTAATGCAGTATTTTATTTTAAGGACAATACCACACTCTATGTTAAGGCAGATAGTGGAATTTATAATAATAAAACTCTAGATATGAAATTTAAAGAGAATGTCGAAGCAAACTACTTAAATAGTGAGCTTTTTGCTGAAAAAGCAGAGTATTCAAATAGTAAAAGTTTTCTTAGTATTTATGAAAATGTAAGAATTAACGATATAAAAGGAAACCTGATTGCAGACAAACTATTATTTGATATAACAAGTCAGAAGTTAGACATAACCTCTTATAAAGATAAAAAAATAAATGCTAACGTGAATTTAAATGAAAAAAGGTTTTAGAATATTAAAATTTAAAAAAGATAGACCAATATTTGAAGTAAAAGATATATCTAAATCTTTTGATGGAAGACCAATTTTAAAAAAGCTTTCGCTTAAAGTTTTTCCGGGGGAATGCGTAGGTGTTTTAGGTCCAAATGGTTGCGGAAAAACAACTTTATTTTCAATGTGCATAGGCGAACAAAATCCTGAAAGTGGAAAAATTTATTTAGGCAATAAAGCTATAGATCAAATACCTATACATTTAAGATCTAAAGAAGGGTTAGGCTACCTCCCTCAACAAAGGAGTGTTTTTAACCTTTCAACATATGATAATATTTTTGGAATTTGTCAGCTTTACTTTAAAGAACGAGAAAAACAAAAAGCAATAACTGAAAAATTATTAGATGAATTTAATTTACAACATCTAAGAAATTTAAATGCTTCAGTTTTATCGGGGGGTGAAGTTCGAAGAGTCATGCTTGCGAGATTAATGATTAATAAACCCAAAATAGTTTTACTTGATGAACCTCTTGCTGCTTTAGATCCACAAATAATTCAAGATATTCAAAAATATATTCTTAAAATTCAATCAGGTGGGACAGCAGTGCTTATAACAGATCATAACGTTAGAAATTTATTCGATATAACCGATAGAAGCTATGTAATTAGCGAAGGTAATGTAATAGCTGAAGGAACTTCACGAGAGCTATTGAAATCATCGAAAGCAATAGAGCATTATTTTGGATCTCAATTTTCATAGTTTTAATGCAATCAAAAAGTTTTTCTTTAAAATTAAATCACAAAATAAAACCATTTAATAAATCTATAAAGATTGACTCGGATAAATCTATTTCTATAAGAAGCTTTCTAATAGGATCAATTTGTCAGGATATATCTTATGCAAAAAATGTTCTTGAGTCTGAGGATGTAATTAGTTCAATTTCTGTTCTACGTAAACTTGGAGTAAAAATTCAAAAAATCGGACCTCAGTCCTATAAAATATACGGAAAAGGCCTAGGGTCATTATTTGCAAAAAAAAATTTAAAATTAAATTTTGGTAATTCAGGAACTTTAGCAAGACTTTTAATTGGAATCTTGTCAACCACCCCAGACATTGAAATAGATGTTCGAGGTGATCACTCATTAAACAAAAGAAGTATGAAAAAATTAATTAAAATAATGTCAGAATTTGGAGCTGAGTTTTTACCAAAAAATAAATTTAATTTTCCTTTAAAACTTATTTCTACTGAAATGCCAGTTTGTATAAATTATAAAGCAGGAGTTTCTGCTCAACTTAAAAGTGCGGTTATTTTGGCTGGATTAAATTCTTTTGGTACAACTGAAATAGTTGAAACAAATAAAAGCAGAGACCATACAGAAAATATGTTAATCAAAAACTCACAATCTATTAAGATTAAAAAAAACAAAAAAAAAATTATTAAAATATTTGGAAAAAAATATTTAAATCCCCTAAATATATATGTACCAGGCGATCCTTCATCTGCAGCTTTTTTTACAGCTCTTGTCTTATTAAATAAAGGTTCTTTTTTAAAAATAAAAAATGTTGGGTTAAATCCTACAAGAATTGGTTTTTATGAACTTTTAAAAAAGCACGGTGCTAAAATAAAATTTTATAAAAAAGTAAAGAAAAATAATGAAGTTATAGGAGATATAGTTATCAAAAGTGGAGCATTAAAAAGGCCAATTATTGCCTCCAAAGATTTTTATGAAAAAACAACAGATGAGTTTCCAATTTTATTTTGTATAGCAGCCTTAACAAAGGGAATTTCTACTTTTAAAGGAATTAAGGATCTAGCAAATAAAGAAAGCAACAGAATAACTGAAATGCAAAATATTCTAGATCAAATTGGTATAAAAAGTCTTGCTAAGAAAAATGAAATAAAAATTTATGGTAAAAAATTTATTAGTTCTGAAAATAAAAACGTAACTGTTCCTAACTTAGGTGATCATAGAATTTGTATGTCTGCTACAATATTATCTTTGGTTACTGGAATTAAAACAAAAATAAATAATTTTGAAACAGTCAAAACTTCTTCACCAAATTTTTTAAAAATTATTAAATCTTTAGGAGCAAAATTTGAAATTACGAAATAAAATTATCAGAGTTTCATGTGATGGTGGCGGGGCAACTGGAAAATCAACTGGTGCAAAAATGATTTCAAAAAAATATAAACTTAAGTTCTTATCATCAGGCCTACTTTATAGATATGTAAGTTATCTTTTAATAAAAAATAAGCCAAAAAATAAAATAAATTTTTTGAAAAAAAAATTTAAGTCCTTAAAGTATCAATCATTAAATAAGATAAATTTACATACTCCTGAAATATCAAAAAAAACATCAAGTATTGCTAAAATAAATAAGATAAGACAAATTTTAAAAATTTTTCAAATAAAATTTTCAAGCAAATTTAAAAGCTGCTGCATAGAAGGAAGGGATATTTCAACCAAAATAATGCCTCATTCTGACGTAAAATTTTTCTTTAAGTGTGATTTAAATATCGCTGCCCAACGGAGATACAAAGAATTAAAAAAAGAGGATAATAAGATAAAATTTAAAGACGTTAAAAAAGCCCTAAGAATAAGAAATATTAATGACTTAAAAAGAAGATTCAGTCCTTTACTCAAACATAGAGATGCGATAGAAATCGACACCGGTAAATTAAATAAACGAGCAATGCTGGCAAAAATGTCAAAATATATTGATAAAGTAATTAAAGAAAAATATGGCAATTGAGCAAGAATTAAAAAAAACTAATCCCTTACAAAAGGAATTCCAAAGCCTTCTAGAAGAAGATTTTAAAGATAGAAAACTCAAAGAAAACGAAATCATAAAAGCAACGGTAACCGAAATAACAAAAAATTTTATAGTTGTAGACTGTAAAGCTAAAATGGAGGGTATGATTCCTGTAGAGGAGTTTAAAAACGATGATGAACTCTCAAAACTAAAAGTTGGTTCAACAATTGATGTTTATTTAGAGCGAATAGAAAGTTTTAAAGGTGAAATAGTTATTTCTCGAGACAAGGCAAGAAAAATGAGAGCGTGGAAACGTATGGAAAAAGTTTTCGAGTCTAAAGAGGAGCTAACCGGCTATTTGACGGGAAGAGTGAAAGGCGGTTTTATTTGTACAGTTGAATCACTTCCTTGTTTCATGCCTAGTAGTCAAGTCGATACAAAGCCTTTACGTAGAGTAGATTTTTTGATGAATACTCCTATAAAAGTAATCGCAACAAAAATTGATAAAGCTCGAGGCAATGTTTGTGTCTCTAGAAGAGCGGTACTCGAAAAAAGTAAAAATGCTGAAATTACCGAAGCGCTAAAAAATATTAAAGAAAATGATATCGTAGAAAATGCAATAGTTAAAGCAACAACAGATTGGGGAATTTTTTTAGATATTAATGGCGTGGATGCTCTCTTGCATGTTTCAGACCTTAGTCACGGCAGAGTAAAAAAACCTTCAGATCTTGTAACAATTGGTCAAAAATTAAAAGTTAAAATTACAAAAATAGATTCAAAAACAAATAGAGTATCGGCTTCGGTTAAAGCACTTACCGAAGATCCATATTCAAATATTGATAAAAAATATAAAACTGGAGAAACTTATGAGGGAACAGTAACAAAGCTTATGGACTATGGGGCTTTTGTTCGTATCCAAGAAGGAATTGAGGGACTAATCCATAATTCAGAATTAGATTGGACCAATAGAAATATAAAGCCAAGTAAAGTTTTATCAGTTTCCCAAAATATCAAATTTAAAATTGTAAATATTGATAAAGATTCAAAAAGAATTTCTTTATCTTATAAAGCTATATTAGATAATCCTTGGGATAAAATTAAGGAAAAAATTGGACAAGAAGTTAAAATTAAAATTAACAATGTTACTGACAAAGCTATATTTGGAGAGCTAATAGATTCTAAACTTAGTGGGATGTTGCATTACAAGGAAATATCTTATGAAGAAAACATTGAAGATCTAAAAAAATTTAAAAAGAATGATACTTTAAGCGTTAAAATCCTTGAGATTAAAGATGATAAAATAAGATTTTCAAAAAGAGCTCTCGATAAAGACCCGCTAGATTGGTTTAAAGATAATAATAAAAAAGTAGGTCAAATAATCACAACTAGAATTCATGAAGTATTAAAAACAGGCGTTAAAGTTGCTATAGATAAAGACAAAAAATTAATAGTAAATATTAGAAAGAACGATCTAGCTAAAGAGTCAGCTGATGCGCGTCCAGAAGTATTCTCTCCCGGTAATGCTTTAGATGCTAAAATAACAGAGTTAGATTTGAAAAATAGAAAAATTAAATTAAGTGTAAAGGCTGCTCAAATAGATGAAGAAAAATCTTTAATTGCTAAATTCGGTGAGGGTGCAACTAAATCTGGGGCTACACTAAAAGGAATTTTTGAAAAAGCTATAGGAAGTAAAAAGAAAAAGAAGAAGAAAAAAGAAGAAAAATAATTGTCAAGACCCGAACTCATTAAACAATTAAAATCAAAACATCCAAAACTTAATAAGTCTCAACTAGAAACTATAATTGATACCTTTTTTCAAAGTATTGAAGATGCCCTAAAAGAAAAAAAATCAGTATTTCTTCGTGGATTTGGCACTTTTTTTGTTAAAGAAATTAAGGAAAAATATTCTGCAAGAGATCCAAGAAATGGACAGCTGATTTATGTTCCAAAAAAGAATAAAGTAAGATTTAGAACTAGTAAAAAATTTAAAGAATTTATAAATCAATGAAAAAGAAAATATTTATAGCTTGTGACACTACAGATCTAATAAAAGTAAGAAAGATAATGGCCCAATCACAAACAAATAAAATAAAAGTTGGCTATAAATTTGGATTAGAATTTATGAACTCTAAAAATGGAAGACGTTTTATATCTAAATTAAAAAGTAAAATTATTTTTGTTGATCTCAAATTAAATGACACTGTGCATACAATGTTGTCTACAGTGAGAGCGTTAAAAGATTTGAAAATAAATTACCTTACAGTTCATATATCATCTGGCTTAACAGCTCTTAAAGCAGTGAAAAAAGTTTCAAGATCAATTAAGATTGTGGGGGTGTCAACTTTAACATCACTAAATGACGAAGATTTAAGATTAATAGGGTACAGTAGATCAATTAAAAATCTAGTCGCTCATCAAGCAAAACTTGCTAAACGAGCAGCATTAGATGCTTTAGTTTGTAGTCCTTTTGAAGTGAACATTGTCAGAAAAATTTTCAAAAAAGAAATAATTACTCCAGGTGTACAAATAGGTAAAAAAAACTATGATCAAAAACGATCAATGGAAGCCAAAAAAGTCAAATCTGATTGGCTAGTTATCGGGCGCTCTATTACCCGAGGAAATATTAAAAAGAATATTCAAAAACTAATAAAATCATTATAAAAGAATTAATAATGAAAATTAAAAAAGGCATACCGCTAATTGATCAGCATGATAAAAACTACATGTATGGTGGCAAATTCGGTGGAAATTTCATTCCTGAGACACTAAAAAAACCTATTGATGATTTGACTAAGTTATTTGCAAAACTTAGGAAAGACAAAAAATTTTTAAAAGAAAGAGATTTTTATATTAAAAATTATATTGGTTCCCCAACTCCATTTATTAAATTAGAAAATTTAACAAGTCATTTAGGTGGTGCGCAAATTTATGCTAAAGTAGTTTCCGAAGCTTTAGGGGGTGCACATAAAATTTTCGGGGCAACTATCCATTGTTTAATAGCTAAAAGAGCAGGAAAAAAATATATAGTGGGTGACACTGGAGCTGGCTATGCAGGTAAAATGCTTTCAATGGCAGCAAAAAAATTTGGTTTAAAATGTAAAATATTTATGGGAGCCAAAGATATTAAAAGACAAAGACCTAATGTTGAAGCAATAAGAAAAAATGGTGCTACGATTGTTCCTGTAACTACAGGAAGTCAAACTTTAGTTGATGCTGTAAGTGAATGTATGCGATATTGGGTATCTAATTGTGATTCTACTCATATGTGTGTTGGATCAACTGTAGGTCCAAATATTTTTATAAAAATTTGTGCGTGGAGTACGGCACAAATCTCCCGTGAACTAATAATTCAGCTTAAAGAAGAATTTGGAAAAATTCCAAAAAATTTAAGTTTATTGAATTGTGTGGGGGGAGGAAGCTCTGCTATGGGTTTTTGGAATGAATTTATGGATACCGATGCAAAATTTGTAGGAATTGAAGCTGGTGGACCAAAAAATAGTAAATTGCATGCTGCCCCTTTGACCAATGGCTCTAGAATTGGAATTTTACATGGAGCTGCACAATACGTTGTACAAAATAAAGAAGGACAAATAAGTTCGACTGAGTCTATATCTGCTGGTTTAGATTATCCTGGTATTTCACCTTTACACTGTTTTCTTAAAGATACAAAAAGAGCAAGATATACTTCTGCGACTGATGAAGAAGCTTTGAAAGCTTATCAATTAGTCTCTAAATTAGAAAATATTTCTCCATCATTAGAACCTTCGCACGCTTTTGCAGAAGCAATTAAGATAGCACCTAAATTAAAATCTTCAGATATAATCGTAGTTAACTCTTGTGGCGATAGTATTAAAGACAGAGATATAATTAAACAAAAATTAGGGTCTTATAGAAGATGAAGTCAAAAATTACTCTAGCTTTTGAAAAATGTAAAAAAGAAAAAAGACCAGCATTGATAACTTATACGGTTGCTGGCGATAATACTATAAATAACTCTTTAAAAATATTAAATTCAATTTCAAAATATACAGATATTCTAGAACTTGGCTTTCCACACAATTGCCCCATAGCAGACGGTGGACAAATTCAGGGTAGTTCTCATCGAGCTTTGAAGAATGGAATAAAGCTTAAAGATGTTTTTCAAATAGTAAAAAAGTTTAAAAGATTTAATCTAAATAAACCTTTAATATTGATGGGCTATTATAATTTAATCTTTCAAAGCGGGGAAAATAATTTTTTAAATAATTGTAAAACTTCTGGTGTAGATGGTTTAATTGTTGTGGATCTTCCTTTTCCAGAAAATATAGATTTTTCAAAAAAATGTAAGAAAAAATCTATTAATTTTATTCAGCTTTTATCACCTACTACATCTAAATATAGAATGAAAAAAATAATTAAGAACTCTCATGATATGATTTATTATATAAGTATGCTATCTACTACAGGGGGTAAACTTAAAGTTTCACCGAAAAAAATTCTTCAAAATTACAATCAAATCAAAAGAATAAATCGTAAAAAAAATCTTGTAATAGGCTTTGGAATTACTAACAAAACTATAGCTTCTCTTAAAAAGGCTGACGGGCTCGTAGTGGGCAGTCAATTATGTAAAACTATTACAGATTCCATTAAAAAAAGACAAAATCCTGTCACAAAATTAGAGGAAATAGTGTATAAACTTAAAAATCAAATATTATGAACTGGATAAAAAATAAAATCTTAAGTTTTGTACAAAAAACAAAAGATAAATTTAAAAAAAACCGTGCAACAAAAGAAGAGCAAGAAAAAAGTCTTTGGATAAATTGTCCTGATTGCAATCAAATGGAGTTAAAAGAGGACTTGAAAAAAAATTTTAATATTTGTAAATGTTCATACCATTTTGATCTTAGCCCTGAAATTAGATTTAAAAATCTTCTATTTGATGATGGTTTTTATGAATTAATAGAGTGTCCATCTTGGAGTTCACCAGACCCATTAGGAATGGAAATAAATGGGAAAAAATATATTGATAAATATAAAGGTTATCAAAAAAAGACAGGACAACAAAGTGCGTTACTAGCCGCTCATGGAAAAATTGGTGGTTTGAAAACAGTAGCTATTGGTTATAATTTTGCCTTTGGAGGAGCAGCATTTTCTCAAAGAGAGAATGAACATTTTTTATCTGCTGCTCAATTTGCAATGGAAAATAATGTAGAATTATTTTTAAGTATTTACCAAAGTGGTGGTATGTCTGTATACGGGAATATTCATAGTCTAAAAAGTATGTCAGTTTGCCAAATGGTCCATACAATGCTTAAAAAAAAGAATATTGTTAATATTGGAATACTAGGCTCAAAAATTACAGGAGGAACATTTGTAAATGTATTTGCTAATGATTTTTTATTTTCTGAAAGCCCAACAAACTCCAATCAATTATTTTCAGGAAAAAGAGTTAGCGCAAGTGTGAGATCATCAGATAATACTGAAATGCCTTCAGATTTTGGTGAAGGATCATTTTTAGAAAAACATGGAATGATAGATGGCTGTTTTACATCTAGATTAGAAGCTAAAGATAAGATTATTTCATTAACAAAAGTTTTATTGAAAAAAGCAGAAGCTCAAGTTAAAAATGAGTCTAATGTCTCAATCGATAAGTCTATACAATCAGCTAGCTAAACATAAGCTATTTAATAAAACAATTAATTTTGATTTGAAAAGAATCAAGTTAGCGCTGGCTAAACTAGATCATCCCGAAGAAAAACTTTCTAATGTAATTCAAATAATAGGTAGTGACGGGAAATACAGTGTACTAAGAGCACTTAGATTTTTTATTGAGGAAAATAATCAAACAGTTTCTACCCATGTTTCTCCAAGCTTAAAAGATATTAGAGAAAGATTTTGGATGGGCAAAAACTATTTGGCCCACGGAGAGATTAGAAAAACTATTAAGATTATTGAGAAATTAAAAATTCCCTTAACAATATATGAGGTCCTCACTTTGATTTTTATAATAAATGCATCGCAAAGAAAAAATGATTATTGCATACAAGAAGCTGGTGCTTTGTGGAGACTGGACTCAAATAATGTAATAAATTTTCCCCTAAAGCAAATTGTAGTAAATATAAACAAACAGCATCTTAATTTTTTAAAAAAAAAAACTTTAGATGAAGTAATTTACCAAAAAGTTGGTTTTCTAAATCAGTTCACAGATATTTATATAGGGAAACAAAAACCATATGTCTTAAAGAAAATAAAAAAATTATTAAAAAAAAATTACAGCCAAATAAAATATTCGAGTTCTTGGAAACTTATAAAAACAAAAAAGAACTATTATTATCAAGACAAAAAAATGAGAATAAAGTTAAATACAAAATATATTCACTCAAAAGGGTTATTAGAAAATATATGTCTTGCAATTAAAATTAGTCTAGATTTAAAAATTGATAAAAAAATAATAATAAAAACTATACCTAAGATTAAACTTCAAGCTAGGATTCAATACATAACCAAAGGAAAATTAAAAAAAAAAATATTTAAAAATGAAAAAATTTTAATAGATGGATGTCATTCTGAAGTAAGTGCTAAAAATTTATTTGATTATTTAAAAACTCTAAATATTCCAATCTATGGAATATGGGCAATGACTAAAAATAAAAATGCTGATAAATTTATAAAACAATTTAAAGGGATTTTTAAAAAAATTATAACTATTCCTATAAAAAATGAGCCTGCGTCTATGTCAAATACATTATTATATAAATTAGCAAAAAAAAATAATTATGACTCAAAAAAAGCTGAAAGTTTTGAAGAAGCTTTAAGATATATTAGTTCAAAAGAAGAGAAGGTGATTTGTGTGTTTGGTTCACTTTATTTGTGTGGAAATATTTTAAATAAAAATTAATGATAGCTATTAACTTATGTTTTCTTTAAGCCAATTTTTTACAGTATTATAGTCAGATGCACCTGCTTTTTGTGAAATTACTTTTCCATTTTTCATTATAAATAGCTGAGGGATGGAGCGTATCGAAAACTCGGTTGCGGTATTAACGGAGTCCTTGTCAATTTCCATGGATACAAAGTCAACATCAGGCATTTCTTCAGATATTTTTTGAACAATAGGAGTAAGTTGATGACAAGGGCCACAAAAATCTGCTTGGAATTTTATTACAGTTGTTTTTGGATTTTCCAAAACTTCTTTTTTATATGTTTCGTCTGATATTTTTTTTATAGCCATAAGAATTAAATATTAATCTTATTGATTAAAGTCAACTAGACAGAAGAGTAAATTTTTTCTAATTCTTCAACGTACGCGTTAATTTCATCAAGTATGATTAATTTTTCTGGTTGCTCTTCTTTATCAAATTTTGCTCTAAGAGTATCTATTTCAGAATATGTTCTTGGAATCGTGTTCCATTTCTCGTTATTAGTACTCAAAAGTTTTTTGGCTATATCTTTATGTATCATGTTGTACTCTGACTTGCTTAACATTTCAGGCTTTTCCATATAAAGTAATTTCTTTCCAAAATACTGTAGCCTTTCATCTTTAAATTTAGAGATTACGGATAATTTTTGTTTCCATTCGGCTGCATGAAACTCAGGCATTATTTTGTTATCTTCTGTAGTGGTAAACTTAGCGTAAATACTTTCTTCATTATATAAATCTTCTTGGGATTTAGAGTGTTCTTTTTCCTCAATTTCAGAACGTTTTATTGAAGATATTTTTTCTGCAAATTCTTTATTTTCTTTAATTAATTTTGCTCTTTTTTCTAATTTTATAGCACCAATCATTTTATATTCTTCAAATTTATCACCGTAAGCTGGGTTCATAATAATGGGATGTTTGTTATGTCTTACTGTTCTTATAAATTTAGGTTGTTTTTTCATAGCAGCAGTAAGCTCTTGAATTGACATTGTTAAATAAGGACTGGGATTATGCTTTAAATCAAAACACAAAGGCCACTGATATTGAGGATGTTGACAAATAAAAGTTTGCACATATGGTCTGCTCTTTCCATAAAAATATTCATTAGTACAAAAAAACAATTCCTTTTGTATAAGTTCTAATGACTGATTTTTATCCATCGTCAACATACTGGCTTTCCAAACATTAGGAGCTTTTTTTGCAATTAATTTTGCTACTCCTACCGTTGCAACAACGTCTCCAATTGCAGAATGGGCGGCATCGCCATGTTCTATACCATTTAAAGGAGCCATCTGATCTAATTTATAAACAGCATTA
>MDTC01133318.1_pt1 | contig 11715 bp, 13 predicted proteins | sample 811181 | NCBI WGS metagenome assembly MDTC01 (sample SAMN05326644, study PRJNA326480) | marine metagenome | isolation source: seawater | place: Pacific Ocean: North | collected 2011
TGAAATTTTTGAATCTCTCAAATTTGAATGTGTAGAGGGTCCTGAGATTGAAGATGATTTTCACAATTTTACAGCTTTAAATATTCCTGATTCTCATCCAGCAAGAGCAATGCATGATACGTTTTATATTGAAAACAATTTGTTATTAAGAACTCATACTTCTTCAGTTCAAGTTAGAGCTATGAGTGAAAAAACCGCACCAATAAGAATCATAGCGCCAGGTAAAGTTTATAGAAAAGATTCTGATATTACACATACTCCAATGTTTCATCAAATCGAAGGTCTTTATGTGGACAAAGAAGTTTCTTTTTCTAATTTAAAATCAATAATAAATATTTTTCTAAAAAGTTTTTTTGAGGAAGACGATTTAAAAATAAGATTTAGACCTTCATATTTTCCATTTACTGAACCTTCAGCAGAAGTGGATATTGAGTATATAGATAGTAAGGGTAATAAAAGTTGGTTAGAAATTCTTGGTTGTGGCATGGTGCACCCAAACGTTTTAGATATGGCAAATATTGATTCATCTATTTATAGTGGTTATGCTTTTGGTCTGGGAGTAGAAAGATTGGCAATGTTAAAATTAGGTATAACTGATCTGAGGTTATTCTATGAAAATGATTTAAGATTCTTGAAACAATTTCAGAGAATATAAATATGAAATTAACCAGAAGCTGGCTTGAAAATTATATTGATATTCCTTTTAGCACAGATGAACTTTGTCATCATCTTACAATGGCCGGCTTAGAAGTAGATGAAATTTTATCTATAGATGAAGATCATATCATAGATATAGATTTAACACCGAACAGGGCAGATTGCTTATCAGTAAAAGGTGTTGCTAGAGAGCTCACTAGTATAAACGAAAAATACAAATATAAGATAAGCGAAAAAAATAAAAATCTAGACACAACATGTGAACTACTAGAGTTTAAATTTAATATTATCGAAAAAAATATATGTCCAAGGTATGGACTTATGTACTTAAAAAATATAAAACCACATTTCGATATGCCAAAATATATAGAAAAGAGGCTTAATGACATTGGTATTAATTCAATAAATCCGTTCGTAGATATTTTAAATTATATAATGATAGATATTGGGCAACCAATGCATGCATATGATGCAGACAAAATTAAAGGCGAAATATCAGTTAGATTTGCAAAAAAAAACGAGTCATTTAAAGCTTTAGATGGTAATGAGTACAAATTAACTGAAGACAATGTGGTTGTTGCAGATTCTAATGGAGTTATTTCATTAGCTGGCATTATAGGTTCTCAACATTGCTCTATAACAAAGGAAACTAAAAATATTATTGTTGAAAGCGCTTTTTTTCAACCAAGTGCTATGGCAAATAAAGCTAGAAAACTAAAATTACAAACTGAGTCATCTCAAAGATTTGAAAGGGGAGTGGATTATAACCTTCCAAAGAAAGCTTTTATCGAACTTCAAAGCATTATATTTAAAAACAAAATTTGTGATTTTTCTGATTTTAATTTCTCAGATTGTGAAGACTATCTTCCAAAGCAAAAACAAGTAAAAATTGAATTTAATAAAATTAGAAAAGTAATTGGAGTAGATTTAAAAGATGAAGATATTGAAAAATTATTATTATCAATAGGGTGTGATTTCAATAAAAAAAGCCAAATTGCTACAAATCCAAGTTACAGATTTGATTTGAGCATTCATGCCGATTATATTGAAGAAATAGCCAGAATTTATGGCTATGATAATATTCCCATCGTATCAGAAAAGATAAATATTGAGCCGAGTAAACAATATCCGCCATTTAAAATGATAAATACTATAAAAAATTATTTATATAATAATGGTTATTACGAATGTATAAATTATTCATTTGTAAATGACGATTCTTTAGAAAACTTCAATTGGAAACATGAAGAATTCAATTTGCATCGCAAAATTACAAACTATATGAGTTTGGAGCAAAATAAACTTAGAAGTAATTTAGCTTCTTCTTTAATTAAAAATATTGAATTTAACAATAATGTAAATTCTGAAAAATCTTATCGTTTTTATGAAATTAGTAGTGTTTTTAGTGAAAAACTTGAGCAAGTTTTAACATGTGTAGTAAATGGCGATAAAGAAGATGAAAATTGGTCATCGAAAAAGCAAAAATTTGATAAATATGATTTGACAACAGTAGTTGAAGATCTTGGTAAGTTTTTTGGTGTAGATAAAAGTAAATTAGATTATGTAATTAAAGATATTTATTATAATAAGAAGCAGTATTTAGTTTTAACGCTGTCAATAAGTGCATTAATTAAGGCAAAGAAAAAAATTCAAGAAGAAAAGTTTATTAATTATTCGAAACTACCGTATATAAGAAGAGACTTATCCTTTTTAATTGACGTTACGGTAAGGTATGAGGCTATATTGAAATTAGTAGAAGAAATTAATGTACATTCTTTAAAAAAAATATTACTCTTTGATTTATATGTAGGAAAAAATATTCCTACTGAATTCAAAAGTCTTGGAATGGGTTTTATATTCCAAGATGAATTGAAAACCTTAACTAATGAAGAAGCTGATAAACATATAGAAAAGATTTTAAAGTCGCTTAAGAGTAAATTTAAAATTGAGCTAAGAAAATAATAATAAAGGGTAGAAAGATGGCACTTACAAAAGCTGAAATAGCCGAACAACTTTATGAAGAAGTTGGTTTAAACAAAAGAGAAGCGAAAGAGTTTGTAGAGGTTTTTTTTGGGCAGATATCAGAAATTTTAATATCAGGTTTAGATGTAAAGATTTCAGGATTTGGGAATTTTGTTTTAAGAGACAAGAAGGAAAGACCTGGCAGAAATCCTAAAACAGGAGAAGATGTAAAAATTAGCTCTAGAAGAGTAGTTACATTTAGGGCAGGTCAAAAATTAAAAACAAGGGTAGAAAACAATGCAGTTAGTAACTAGTGGTAAACATAATGAATCAATTCCAGGTAAAAGGTACTTTACTATTGGAGAGGTAAGTGAATTATGCGATGTTAAGTCACATGTTCTTAGATACTGGGAGCAAGAATTTCCTATGTTGTCACCTGTAAAGCGAAGAGGAAATAGAAGATATTACCAAAGGCATGATGTTTTACTAATAAGGCAGATTAGAAGTCTTCTTTATGAGCAAGGCTACACAATAGAGGGAGCAAGAAAGAAATTATCTGGAGAGGATGCAAATAACGATAATTCACAATCTTCTCAATTAGTTCATCAATTAGTTACAGAGCTAGAAGATGTTCTGTCAGTTCTTAAAAAAGATTAAAATATAAACAAAATTAGCAGAAGAAATATAAATGAATAGCATAGATTTAGAATTTATATTAGTTTCACTAATTATTGTTAGCATATTATTAATAATCATTAATCGAACAAGCAAAAATATAGATAGTAAATTTCTAAGATGGATAATTTATCAATCCAAATCATTTCTTCCAATACTATTAATTGTGTTATTTTTAAGGTCATTTTTAGCTGAGCCTTTTAGAATACCATCCGGATCAATGTTGCCAACTCTTTTAATCGGAGATTATATTTTAGTAAATAAATATCAATATGGTGTGCGCTTACCAATAACAAAATCTAAGTTAGTAGATATCTCAATTCCAAAAAGGGGAGATGTTGTTGTATTTAGGTATCCTGGTAACGAAAAAATTAATTTTATAAAAAGAGTTATTGGTTTGCCTGGTGATACAGTAAATTATGAGAATAAAAATTTATATATAAATAATATTAAATATAAAAAAGTAAAAAAGAATGAACATAAGTATCTAAATGATTTCTTTAGAGAAGAAATTGAAATCTTTTCTGAAAGTAATAAAATTAAATCATATGATATATTAAATGATAATATGACTCCAACAAATGATGATACTTTTATTGTGCCAGAAGGAAAATATTTCGTGATGGGTGACAATAGAGACCATAGTAGTGATAGTAGATATTGGGGATTTGTGCCTGACGAGAATTTAGTAGGGAAAGCATTTCTAATATGGATGAGCTTTAATTCTGAAAATTTTAGTTTCAAATATAAAAGAATAGGAAATTCAATAAAATAATATTCAAATGAACAGTATTGATATAGAAAAATTATTATCCCATAAAATTAAAAATTCACAATTATATACAGATTCTTTAACACACAGAAGCGCAAGTAATAAAAACAATGAAAGATTAGAGTTCTTTGGCGACGCAATACTCGGATTTTTTATTGCAGAATACCTATACGAAAAATTTCCTAATGATGATGAAGGTGACTTAAGTAGAAAAAGGTCATATTTAGTAAGAAAAGAAACGTTAAGTAAAATAGGAGTTCATTTTAATTTAGGTAAAAAAATTATATTAGGCGAAGGAGAAAGAAAAAGTGGAGGAAATAAACGTGATTCAATAATAGCTGATGCACTTGAAGCATTAATAGCAGTAGTATACTTAGTAGACGGCTTGGAAGAGGCAAGATTATTTATCAAAAAGATTTTTGATATTTTCATAAAAACACTTCCATCTAATGATGACTTAAAAGACTCAAAAACTAAATTACAGGAAATATTACAATCACATAATTGTGATTTACCTAATTATGACACCAAAGAAATAAATAAAAAAAATAAAATAAGTTTTGTAACTTTATGTAAAATTATAGAGCATAATATATGCGAAGATGGGTCTGGAAGTAATAAAAGAAAATCACAACAAGTAGCGGCCGCAAAAGCATTAAACAAAATATTAGAAATATATAAAAAATAAAATGCATAGTGGGAACATATCAATAATTGGAAAACCAAACGTCGGAAAATCAACGTTATTCAATTTGTTAATAAGTAGGCATCTAGCTGGAGCAACGAGTAAGCCTCAAACAACAAGGCATAAAATAGATGGAGTTCTTCATGAAAATGAAGTTGAGTATTTGTTTGTAGACACACCGGGAATAAACTTTAATATAAGAAAAGATTTTAATAGAATTTTAAACAAAAATGCTTTGTCTGCCATATATGAATCTGACGTAATATTGCATTTAATAAATTATAATGAAATTAACGAAGATGATCATAAAGTTATAGAAAATATTAAAGATATAGAATCGCCAAAAATATTAGTTCTTAATAAAATTGACCGAGATAAGAAAAAAAACAGGCTCCCAAGAATTCTTTCAAGAATACCATTGGAAATAGTAAGTTTATATGACGAAATAATACCTATAAGCTCAAAAAATTCAGAAAATATTATTCAATTAAAAAAAATAATTAAAAAATATTTGCCAGAAAAAAATGAAAATAATTTTAAAGAAATTATAAGTACAAAACCTAATGAATTTTTTGCAGCAGAATATATTCGAGAAGCATGCATACAATTTTTATCTGTTGAGGTTCCTTATGGCTTACATGTTGAAATCAATAGTTTTAATGAAGAAGTAAAATTAATATCGATTGGAGCTACAATTTATATAAAAAAAAATAGCCATTTAAGTATTGTTGTTGGAAAAAATGGCTCAATGCTTGAAAAAATAGGTATGCATGCAAGAATAAATTCTGAAAAATTATTTAATAAAAAAGTGTACCTTAAAATTTTTGTTAAATTTGACCCTAGATGGAAAGATTCTGAATCTTTTTTAAATACATATATTTAATATGACTTCATCAGATATTTATATTATCAAAACTACACCATATAGAGAGTCTAGTAATTTGTATGAAGCAATTGTAAAAGATATTGGTAAAATGACTTTTATACACAAAGGTATAAAGACAAATAATAGAAGGAATGCATTAGAGTTATTTACCCCTTATAGGGTTAATTGGTCTGGAAAAGGTAATATTAAATTTTTAAGAGAGTCTGAAATTTTAGAAAAAATTAATTTTTCACCTACCCAAAATATTTTAGGAATGTATTTTAATGAATTAATGCACTATTTAACAAAAAATGATTTTCAAATTGAGAAATTATATGCTCATTATAATGTGTCATTATTAAATTTATTAAAATCTGAAAATTTTTTAATTAGTTTGAATAATTATGAAATAGGGCTTTTAATACTAACGGGGCACTATATAATTTTTGATACTGATTCAGATGATAGAAATATTGATGTGAATAAAAAATATAATTATGTTCCAGATCTTGGTCCTAAATTAAGCTTAGATAATAAAGATGTTTATATGGGAAAAACTATGATGGCTTTATCTGGCCAACACTCCTATGATACTGAATGTATAAGAGAATCTAGGGTTTTAATGAAAAGATTAATAGATTACTATATACAACCTAAAAAGATTAAAACCAGAGAAATACTAAAATATATTTCTTTATAATTATTGGGTAAAAATTATGGCAAAGCTTGGTGTAAATTTAGACCATGTCGCAACAATTAGACAGCAAAGATATACTCCATATCCGGACATGCTAACAGCAATAAAGATTTCCGAAGATAGTGGTGCAGATAGTATAACAATGCATCTTCGAGAAGATAGAAGGCATATACAGTTTGAAGATATAAATATTGCCAGAAAAAATATAAAGACAAAATTAAATCTCGAGATGGCTGCTACAGAAGAAATGTGTGTTATAGCAAATCAAATCAAACCAGATTTTATTTGTATAGTCCCAGAAAAAAGACAAGAGTTAACCACAGAAGGCGGTCTTGATGTAAAAAAATATTTTTCGTCGATAAAGAGTGTGGTTAAAGAGCTTAGCGACTCAAATGCTGTTATATCATTATTTATTGAGCCTGATGTTGAAATTATTAGTCTAGCAAAAGATCTAAATGTTGGAGCTATAGAGTTGCATACAGGAAAATATGCAGAAGCAAAATCTGAAGATAAAAAACATTATTTAGAAAAAATAAAGAAAGCTTCAGATTATGCCAATAATATTTCATTAGTAGTAAATGCAGGTCACGGCCTTGATTATACTAATGTTAAAGAAATTGCTAGAATTGATAATATTAACGAGCTAAATATTGGTCATTCTATAATAGCTGAGTCAATATTTCTTGGGCTATCAGAAGCAATCAAGAAAATGAAAAATTTAATTGAGAGTGCTAAATGAATATTTTTGGAATTGGGGTGGATATTGTTGATCTTGATAGGATAAAAAAAATTTATTCAAAATATGGTGATAAATTTGCTTATAAGATTCTAAATGAAAACGAAATAAAAGGTTTTAATTCAGTAAAAAATAAATCTTCATTTTTAGCTAAAAGATTTGCTGCAAAAGAGGCAATAGGAAAAGCTTTGGGTATTGGTATACTAAACGGCTTTTTATTAAAAAATATGTCAATCTATCATGATGAGCTTGGTAAACCAATGGCGAGATTAAGTAGCAGAAAAGGTTTTGATTTATACTTAGATAAAGAAATTCATATTTCTATTTCAGATGAAAAAAAGTTTGCGGTGGCAAACGCATTAATATTAAGTAAATAATTATGGAAATTAAAAGTATAAGCTCACTTATAGGCAACACCCCTTTAGTTCAATTACAGAGACTAAATAAGACTAATAATACTTTGTTAGTTAAGCTCGAAGGCGATAATCCGGCAGGCTCAGTAAAAGATAGGGCAGCAATGAATATGGTTACTGGAGCAGAAATAAAAGGTCTCATAAGTTCTGGAGATACTATAATCGAGGCAACAAGTGGAAATACAGGTATAGCTTTAGCTATGGTTTGCGCGATAAAAGGTTATAAGTTAATTTTAATTATGCCAGATAATATGAGCGTTGAAAGAAGAGCTGCAATGCAAGCTTATGGAGCAGAAATAATACTTGTTTCAGAATCAATTGGCATGGAAGGAGCCAGAGATTTAGCTTTAAAAATGGAGGTTGATGGTAAAGGTTTGGTTTTAAATCAATTTGCAAATAATGATAACGTAGGAGCACATTTTAATTCAACAGGTCCTGAGATTTGGAGAGACACAGATGGAAAAGTTACGCATTTTGTCGCGTCTATGGGGACCACTGGAACCATAGTTGGTACAGCTAAATATTTAAAATCAATGAATCCCGAAATTAAAATAATTGGAGTACAGCCAGAAGAGGGTTCATCTATACCAGGAATAAGAAAATGGCCAAAAGAATACATACCAAAAATATATGATGAAAAGAATATTGATGAAATTATTTATGTAACTCAAGAACAAGCTGAAAATACTACAAGATATTTAGCAGAACAAGAAGGCATATTTTCTGGTCCTTCTTCCGGGGGGACAACTTTTGCCGCGCTTGAAATTGCAAAAAAAGAAAACGATGCATTGATAGTTTCAATAATTTGTGATCGTGGAGATAGATATATATCTACAGGAATTTTTAATAAATGAATATTTTAGTTTTTGATATTGAAACAGTTCCAGATACAGAGTCTGGGGCAAAGCTTCTAGATTTAAATGATTTAAGTCAGAAAGATATAATAAAAGCTATGGAGCATACTCAGTTTCAAAAGAACGGAAGTATGTTTCAACCACTTCACCTACATAAAATTGTTGCAATTTCTGTTCTATACAAAAATAATGAAAAATTATCATTACTTTCATTGGGAGAAGAAAACGCAAAAGAAAATGAGCTTTTGAAGCTTTTCTTTGGCGCAATAGATAAATATCAACCACAACTAGTTAGTTGGAATGGCAAAGGATTTGACTCGCCAGTAATTCATTACCGCGCCTTACTCCATGGAATTTCTTCAATAAAGTATTGGGATAAAGGCGAAGATGATAGAGATTTCAAGTGGAATAATTATTTAAATAGGTACCACGACAGGCACCTAGATTTAATGGATGTTTTGTCGGGATTTAAAAAGCCTGCTTCTTTAACTGATATAGCGCAACTTATTGGTGCGCCAGGAAAGTATGGGATAGATGGAAGTAAAGTTACTGATTATTATCTTCAAAATGATATTAAAAAGGTTAGAGACTATTGTGAGACTGATGTTTTAAATACATATTTAGTTTATTTAAGATATCAGTTAATTTCAAATAGCATTACAAATGAAAGTTACAATAACTTAATAAAAGAAATTTTCGCTTTATTAGAAAAATCTGATAAAAAACATTGGAAAGAATTTAGCGCACTATGTGAAAAGAAATTATATTAAAAGTTCGCACAAGACAGCGTAATATATTTTCTCTAAATCAGCTAAATTCTGTAAATTAATATTTTCATTCACTTTATGAGCTGTTTCATTTAAAGGGCCGAATTCAACAGTCTCGTTTGCATGCTTAGAAATAAATCTTGCATCAGAAGTCCCCCCACTTGTAGATAAAGTAGATTCAATATTTACAACCTCTTTTATTACTTTTTGAAGAATTTTTGTAAGTTTTCCCTCATCTGTAATAAATGGTTCTGCTGAACAATTCCATTTTATCTCAGACTGACAACTTAATTTAGATAACTTTTCTTCAAATTTGGTTTTAATATTTTCTTGAGTGAGTTCATTTGAAAATCTTAGATTAAAAATAATATCTATGGATCTTGGTATCATATTTGAAGCTACTTCATCAGACTTTACTGAGGATATTTGTAAAGATGTTTCAGGAAAATATTTATTCCCATTATCCCACTTAAAATTATTTAGCTCATTAATTAAAGTCCCTGCATCATGTATCGGATTTTGTGCTAATTCTGGATATGCTATATGACCTTGAATGCCTATAATTTTTAAATGACCTGTGATAGAGCCTCTTCGACCATTTTTTATGGTATCGCCAAATTTTTTACTACTTGTTGGTTCGCCTACAATACAATAATCAATATTTGTATTATTTTTTTTAAACTTTTCAATTACTTTTTGAGTCCCATATTTTGCAGGTCCTTCCTCATCACTTGTTAGTAAGAACCCTATTGAGCCTTTATGATTTGGATAATCTGTTACAAATCTTTGTGTAGAAGCAACCATTGCAGCAATACTTGATTTCATATCAGATGCGCCTCTGCCGTATAAAATATTATCTTTAACTTCTGGATTAAAAGGATCTGTATTCCACTCATTAATATTTCCTGGGGGAACCACATCTGTGTGACCAGCAAAGACTACCAAAGGTTTTTTGGAGCCTTTTCTTAACCAAATATTTTTGACGTCTTCAAGATCAATGTTTTCACATGAAAATTTGTAGGTTGATAACTCGTTTTTTATATATTCTTGGCAACCATCATCATTAGGCGTAATTGATTTTTTTTCTATTAATTTCTTAGCAATAACTGCTGCCTTTAAAACTTTGCTCATTAATCTAGGTCCCTTAATATATTATTTATGCCAACTTTTGATAGGGTTTTTTCGTCAACTTTTTTTACTATTATTGCTGCGTACATACTATATTTACCATCTTTAGAAGGAAGGTTTCCTGAGACAACTACGGAGCCTGCTGGTATTAAACCATATGAAATTTCTCCAGTACTTCTGTCATAGATTCTAGTACTTTTTCCTATGTAAACACCCATAGATATTACTGATCCTTTTTCTACTATAACTCCTTCAACAATCTCAGATCTTGCTCCTATAAAACAATTATCTTCTATTATTGTAGGTGTAGCTTGAAGAGGCTCTAGCACTCCACCAATTCCAACGCCACCAGATAAATGAACATTTTTACCAATTTGAGCACATGACCCAACTGTTACCCATGTGTCTACCATTGTGAACTGATCAACATATGCTCCAATATTTACATAAGAGGGCATTAAAATAACTCCAGGAGCCTGATAAGAACCGTATCTTGCTGTAGCACTTGGAACAATTCTAACTTTATTTTCTAAGGCTTCTTTTTCAGACAAATTTGTGTATTTAAGGGGAACTTTATCATAAAAGTCTGATTCAGCACCTTTTACAATTGAATTTTCAGAAAAACTAAAATATAACAATATAGCTTTTTTAATCCAGTCATTTACAACCCACTTAGAATCTATTTTTTCAGCAACTCTTATCTTTCCCATATCAAGATCATCTAACGTTTTTTTTACTACATTTACTAAATCTTTATTTTTTGAAATATCAATCGAGTTGGTTAGATCCTCATATCCTGCTTCAATTATTTCTTTTGTCATTATACCCTCTTTAATTTATATATAATTCTGAAATTTTATCTTTGATAATATCCTTTATGTTGCTCATATCGTTATCTAAAAAATCCTTCTTATTTGCTGGAACTAAGACAAAAATATCATTTGCCTCTTCACCCAGAGTTGATATTTTCGCATCCTTTACCATTAAATCACAACTATCCAAAGATTCACATATTTTTGATAAAAGGCCAGGGTGATCTAGTGTGCTGACTTCTAATAAAATATCTGTAGATTTCCTTGTTATATCAATATTTACAAAATTTTTGAAACTTGCAATATTTTCTGTTTGCTTTTTTGTTATTTTATTAATCTTATGATTGGAGTTAACTAAGACATCAGAAATTTTTTCTTTTAAGAATTTTAATGTGTATTTATCTTTTATAAACTTCCCTTCACTATCTAATAGTAAATATGTATCTAAAGCTTGATTATTTTTTAAGGTTATTATCCTAGCATCTACAATATTAATATTTAAATTGTCAATTATATTTGCTATATATGAAAATATATTCTTTCTATGATTTTGAAAAATTGTTAATTCTGAGCAACCTTTTATTTCACTTTCTCTAATAGAAACAGCATTATTTGGAGTATTTTTTACAATAATTTCAATATGCCAGGCTATCTCTTCATCGCTGTGCCTTCTAAAGTAATCGGTATTTAAA
>MDTC01092334.1_pt1 | contig 11713 bp, 8 predicted proteins | sample 811181 | NCBI WGS metagenome assembly MDTC01 (sample SAMN05326644, study PRJNA326480) | marine metagenome | isolation source: seawater | place: Pacific Ocean: North | collected 2011
GCACTTGCACGCCAGAGGGAATCTGGCATGATGTTGCTATCCGCTCTAAGGAACATGAGGAGGTCCGACATGTCACCACACCACACGACGCTGCCCGCCTTGCTTGCGATGTCCTGCCTGACCTCCTTTGCCTCCGCGGGAAGTACCAGTTGGTCCTTCGATGTCTCGACTGGAGGAGAGGATGTGTTCTGGACAAGTTCAACGACTGTTGCCACCGACGCGACGGACTACGAATATGTCTACGACATCACCTACATCGCCGCGGATGTGGTGTTCATGGGAATTGTCTTTGGTCCATTCGACGTCACCAGCAGCATCGATCCAGAAATGCGGCACGGAGAAGGTTCCAACCCCGGGCCACTACCGATCGTGATCGGGGACTCCTACATTTCCGCCGACGCCGATGACGACGGAACCATCGATGTTGAAGCCCACCTCTACATGGAGATCTCCGGGAGTGGCAATGGTTTCATTTCCTTGACTGACATCTTTCTCGGCGATGTCGTATACGACATGGGATGGCCCTTCGGTGAACAGAACGTCCAGATCGACCGCGTGTACCTTCAGGGCACCATGGTTGTCACGCCCGTCTATAACGACTGCCTCGGGGACATCAATGGTGATGACACCGTCAACGTCAACGACCTACTGCAACTGATCGGGGACTGGGACGGCAGTGGTGACAGCGACATCGACGGCGATGGTGTCGTCGGCGTCAATGACCTGCTTGAACTGCTCGCTGTCTGGGGACCATGCGCCTGAGCCAATCCGACGGGCCAGATGATCCTCGAGAGACGCCGCGGTGCGCCTCCTATTTCGTCAATCGCACGGACCCCAAGCGGCCAAGATGAGGAGCAGGTCATTGACGTCGATGACACCGTCGCCGTTGAGATCTTCCGGGCCGCTCCATGATTCACCGAAGTGGCTGAGGACAGCGAGAACGTCGTCAACGGTCACGATGCCGTCGCCGTCGATGTCGCCAAGACACGGTTCAACTTCATCGCAGGTCAGAACATCGAGCTGGATGTTGTCGATGCCGGCTTCGACGACGGATGGAGAGTTGCCGTCTTCGACCACCCAGCGGACGCGGACCTCGGCCGATGGAATGATGTAGTCGCCGATACGGAAAGTCGCCGTTTGCCACTCCGAGTTCGTACCGTTCGTCTCGTGCACCATCGTCCAACTGACGCCGTTGTCCTCGCTGATCTCGGTCACGAGCATATCGGCGGCTTCGCTGTCGAAGAAGTACCTCGCGTAGGAAATCGTGCCGTCCGTGGCATCCAGATCGATGGCAGGTGAGATCAAGGTCGTCGCGCCGCCATCTACATCAGCCTCACCGACGCTGCCGCCTTCGCTGCCGTTCTGGGTGATGAAACAAAGGACCGCATCGCCGCCAGAAGTGGCGTCATCCTCAGGCTGCGAAACTATCGTGCCGTAGAGCGTGCCGATCGGATCGACCTGCTCCCACGAGCCGGTCGTGAGCGATGAATCATCCTCGACGGTCCATCCAACCGCAGGTTCTTCAAAGTCCAAGCGGATAAGCGTCTCGACACCGTCAGCTCCCACGGCGGTGTAGCCCGCTGCAGGCGCCGAGGAAGGATCGGCATAGATGATGCCGCCGACGATTTCGCCCGAGGCGTAGAACTCGATCTCTTCGGCGCATTGCACCGCCGGCAGTTCACCGCGGTACTGCTCATCACCGAGAGACTCGACCGGAATCGCCTCCCACGACTCGCCCGGCGAGCGGCCCCAGAGACCCCCGCTTCCGGGGGAGACCTCGGCCTCGCCGATCGGGTGCAGGGTGAACTGCACTTCCTGCGGCGCGCCCGGTGAAACCTGTGATGGGATGCCGCCCTCCCAACTGAAACTCATGCCGGTGGGCGGCTGATTGATCCAGACCTCGGTACTCTCGCAGCGGCCGATCACCAAATCGAGCCAACCGTCGCCGTTGATGTCGATGATGCCCACATCATGCACACCGTTCAGCATGGAATCGGGTATGCCCGTGTCGTCGCGGCTGAAGGTGACCTCCGGACTCTCGCCGCGGTTTCGAAAGATGTGCGTAGTGCGGCTGCACCCTGAGATGTCCACATCGACATCGCAGATGATCACATCGAGGTGACCGTCGTTGTCGAGATCGACGCAGTAGTTGTCGCTCCCGAATCCACTCGTGATCGAATTGAATGCGCGCTGCGAGAACTGCGCGTAGCCATTGGAATCATTGCCCTGATTGAGGTAATAGTTGTCCACGCCATCGTCGCTGGTAATCATGTCGAGCATGCCGTCGCCGTTGAGATCGCCGACCGACACGTGATAGGGCGCCAGTTGATCGATGATCTGATAGCCGACATAAATGCCTTCGTGCGTGGGACTGTTCCACGTCACGGCGATGTGCTGGGGCGCATTGAGTGATGTCTGCTTGACGATGTCGAGCGCGCCGTCACCGTTCATGTCGGCGATTTCGCTCGCGGCGCCGAATGCCGATTCCCGCATCTCGGCAGTCAGGCGGGCTTCGCTCTCGTCGGTAAAAAAGCCGTTGCCGTCGTTGATCAGCAGCCGGTTGTTGTAGTCATGGATCTGCGAGCCGCCACTGTCATAGTCGCCGAAGTACAGATCCTGATCGCCGTCTCCGTCGATATCTCCAGATGCAACCGAACAGAACCGTGGGCCGGCGGTTGCGTGCATCTGCGGAATGCGAGCGTCCTCATGCCGGAATCCCTGCCACACCCCTTCGTCCTCGCCGAGATTCATGTAAACCCTGGGATGCGAAAGATGCTTGAAGTCGTTGTCGGTCAGGGTTGGGGCCGTGACGATATCGAGCCAACCATCGCCGTTGACGTCCACGAGTTCCACGTCGCGATCGTTCGTGGGTGTCAGGAAGCCCTGATCGCCCGCGACATCCGACTGGACTGCATAGGTGCCTGTGCGATCGACCAAAACGCCGCCTTCATTCAGGAACAGCACATTGGCATTGCGGCCGGTGCTGGTAAACGGCTCCTTCCGAACGCAGATCAGATCATCATCGCCATCCATGTCGAGGTCGCCGACGATGTAGTCCTTCTCGCGGTCATCGCTGATACCGACCGAGGGATCGGACTGCAGCCGCGTGTCTGTTTCGTTTGCGTAGGTCATCCAACTATTTTGCGCAGTAGCCACCGCGGAAAAAAACGCAATCGATCCGACGATCACAATGTTTCGCATGGTTGCTCCCTGTCCTCCACCCATCACTGACATGCCCCCCACGCAGATACGACTGCAAGCAGATCGTTCACGCCGACAAACAGATCCCCATCCACATCCGCGTCACAGCCGCTGGCGCAGCCGCCCCAGGCCGAGAGCACCAGCAATACATCGTCGGTCCCGACGCTGCCGGAACCGTCGACATCGGCCGGACAGGGATTGCACGCGTCGATCTCGCCGTTCTGATCCGCATCGATGCTGGGATCTTCTGCAATCTGGATGAAGTCCTGCACATCGTTGCCGTCACAATCACGCGGTCCACCGTCAAATGCCGCTGCGAAGAAGGCCGCGTCATCGAGATCGACATCGCCATCGCCATCCACATCGTGGACCGCGCAGGCATCGTCCGGTGTGACACCGCCACCCATGCAGGCGATGAACCCATCCACGTCCCAGAAATCGGAAAGGTCCACATCGCCGTCACCGTCGCCATCACACTCGACACGACCGAGCGAACCAAGAAAGGCAAGGACCGCATCCTGATCTGCAACGGGAAGCGCATCAAATGCAGCGGCGGCCGCCTGTCCCTGACTGAGCGAAGCACCGTGCAGATCGATGGCGGCGCGAACACGGCTCTCGAAGGTGCCGCCATTGACGCTGCCGTCGTGCCAGAGCGGATTGCGAATACGTACGCCCCACAGCGGTGGCGTTCGGATCTCCCGCATGCCAGCCGGGCCATCGGCAATGCCGTCGGCTGCGGCACCCATGTCGTGCAGCAGGAAGTCGCCGTATGGGTGGATCGTCTGCGAGCGAAGCACATCCTCAAGCATCGGGTCGTCGGAGGTCTGCATGGTGGACGGATGACAGACAGCGCAGCCAGCTGCATTGAAGACGGTTTCGCCGCTCATGCCGACGCGGGGCGTCTGCGGCGCCGGCGCGAGGAATCGTTGAAAGTCGGTGACGCGGTCAATGAAGTCGTAGCCATCGGCGTCGGGTCCGTCTTCGGGATCGAGCACGAAGTCACACTCGGCGAGCAGGTCTTCATCGCCGCGGGGTGGGTTCTCGTTGGGCAAGAGTCGGTTCGTGAAACCGAGTTCCTGCATCGATGCATCCGCGCTGAAGGAAAGCACACTCGGCAACTGCGCCTTCCAGCCGAAGCGACCGACCCGGGATACGCCCGGATTCTCAAAAGCCTCGGTCCACCGAATGACGCCGCGCTGCGCCTCCGGCTGCGCTGCGACGATTGCCACGAAGACATCGTCGGGGACCGCTTCGATCAAGCCATAGGCGAGCGCCCCTGGCGTGACCCGCAGCGATGTGACGTTGGCGTGCGCCGGGATTTCGTCGAGACAGTCATCGCTGATGGCATTGACGTTCAGCAGCGACCCGCCGAACTCGGCGAGCGGATCAAAGCCGCCCTTCTTGTCGATGCGGCCGAAGCGGGTGACCTGCTGGGCGCCCGGGCCGCCGAGCGGCGCGTTGTGGCAGGAGCCACAGGACGTCTGATTGAAAACCGGGCCGAGGCCCTCTTCGACGGTGATATTCCGCATGAATGCCGTGCGGCCGATGTCGAAGCGATTGAGTTGTTCAGCGGTCAACCCCGGAAAGGGATCACCCATGCGAGGCTGCAACTGAGCTTGAGCGGTCGCCGCAAAGATCGTCGCCACAGCGGCAAGCATGGTTATGCTGATTCTGTTCATGAGTACGCAATCCACACGCCCCTCCGCAGCCACCGTAACGGACGCTGGTCACCCAGTGAAGTCAATCTCCGCAAAATGGACGATGGTCCTCACAGGCCTGTGCTGCCTGCTGATGGGCGGTTGTGAGCCTGAGAACCCCGATCCGGCGCCGGTGCCGGCCATGACAGGGGAACTCGTCGAGCACTACAACCTGATCCTCGCCGGTCAATATGGCCCCGCCCGAGTAAGACTGCGACAACGTATCGACACCGCCCCCGGAGATGGGCGAGCGCATTTCTTGATGGGGCTTGCGCATCATCACGAACGAGCCTATTCCAAGGCAGTGCCCTGGTTCGAGCGGGCCCTCGCGGCCGATCCGCCCTACCCGCCAGCGGCGCACTTTCTGGGCTGGGCCTTCTATCACGCCGGAGACGCAAACAAGAGCCAAGCCGCCTTCGAGCGGCATCTGCAACTGGACCCGAACGAAGGCGACACGCACTTTGGTCTGGGTGTCCTGGCACTTGAACGCGGCGATCTCAATGACGCCGATGCCTTCTTCGAGAACGCCATCGCCCTGCAGCGATCGAATCCTGATCGCCGCGGAGGCGTTGCGAAATCGCTTGCCCGCCGCTCGGAAGTGCTTGAGCAACGAGGCGATGTCGCCGGCGCCGTTTCAATGCTGGCCGAAGCCGTCTCAATGGAGCCGGATCTGCATGAAGCGTTGTACCGCCAAGCGAGGCTGCTGCGAAGGCTTGGACGCGACGATGAAGCCACTGCGACCGAAGCCGCCGCGAATGATGCCAAGGCTCGCGTCGAGTCATCAGATGGGCGACCGCGATGAGGCGGCTGCTGCTGGTGCTGGTGCTCACGGCGTGTGAGCGAGAATCGCCGCAGATCCTGCTGGTCGATGTCACCGAGCAGGCCGGTCCCGAGTTCGTAACGAGCAGCGGCGGCATGCCGCCACGCAGCATTGTTGAAGTCAACGGGCCCGGCGTGTGTCTCTTCGATGCCGATGGTGATGGTGACCTGGATCTCTTCGTCGCAAACGGCGCCTCGCCCGACGACCCCGAACATGGGCCGGGCAGCCGGATGTTTCGGAACATGCTCAACGACGATAAAACGCTTCGCTTTACCGACATGACCGAAACGGCGGGCATCGATCTGCAGCGATGGGCGACGTCCGCGACTGCGGCTGACTTCGACAACGACGGCGACGACGACCTCTACGTCACCTGCATCGGAAACGATGCATTGCTTCGCAATGATGGCAAGGGCAGGTTCACCGATGTCACCGCCGCCGCCGGCGCTGCGGTATCGGGATGGTCTACCGGCGCAGCGCCCGGCGACATCGACGGCGACGGTGATCTCGATCTGTACATCACTCGCTACGTCGACTGGAACTTCGACGCCCCTTCACCCGCCACCGTCAACTTCCGGGGGCAGCAGGTGATCGCCGGGCCTGCGGGCCTCATGCCGCTGGCCGATGTGCTGCTGCTCAATCGCGGTGACGGCACCTTTGACCAGTCCGACGCTACAGCGAACCTGCCGGCCGCCTACGGTCTCAACGCCGTCATGCTCGATGCCGATGACGATGACCAACTCGAGGTGCTCGTCGGAAACGACGGCATGTCGAATCAGCTGCTGGAGCCAAGCAAAGGCATTCCACTCCAACTCCGCGATGTCGGCCGCGAACGCGGATTCGCGACGAACATGAGTGGGGCCGAGCAGGCCACGATGGGGCTCGCCGTTGGGGACGTGGATGGCACCGGCACGCCCGACATCATCAGCACCAACTTCTCCAGCGACACCAATACGCTGCTCATCACCGAAGGGCAGCACTTCGTCGATCGCACCAACGCCATGGGCATCGGCCCACCAACGCGGTCGCTGCTGGGATGGACGACCAGACTGCTCGATCTGGATCACGACGGCGACGAAGATCTCCTGACCCTCAACGGCCACGTCTACCCGAATGCCACGCCCGAATCCATGGCCAGCGCGTGGCGGCAACCCGCGCTGATTCAGCGGCGAGACGGGGATCGGTTCGTCCCGATGTCATTTGAGACTGGTTGGCTCGCGGAAGATCGTGTCGATCGCAGCGGCGCGTTCGGTGATCTGGACGCCGATGGCGATCACGATCTGGTGACGGCAGAACTCAACGGTCCGGTTCGGATCATCGAGAACCGGTCCTCGCACCCTGATCGCCGCGGCATCGTGCTCGATTTCGACAACGATGCATTCATGTTGGGCGCCCACATCATCATCAAAGCAGGCTCGGAAACACACCACCGCTGGCTCGTTCCCGGCACAGACTTCCAAGGATGGTCCGCCCCGCAGATCCACTTCAGCGTGCCGCGAGAACTTCACAACGCAACGATTACGATTGGAAACACAACCCGGCAGATTGATCTATCCCGCAATCCCGCCGCAGTGACAGATGTCAAGCAATGACTGGATTCGATCCGACACGCTCACTTGAAGATCGACACCTTCTCGGCGAGCCTTCCGGTGCGCGAGAACCAGCAGCGCCACAAGTTTGGTATCGGCGACCTCGCTTTGGGTCAGATCAAGTTCAATGCAAGAAACGCCGCGATCGAGTTCGTGCTGCACCAGCAGATGAAAACGCTGGATGCGTCGCGGTTCGACGAGGTCACATGGCAAACACCGCACGCGCAGGATCGTCCCGATACGCGTGACTTCAGCCCACGCAGGCCATACTCGATTGCTGGTTTGACCCAGCCGCATGTTCTCTCTCCCCTCGGCATCACGCCCCATGGCGTGCCACCGAACTCAACATACCGAATGCAGCGGCAGGGTCAAGAAAAATCTCGTGGCGATCTGTGGCTGTTTGGATGAGAATCGTGGACTCAGCGTGCTTCGATCGCAACAAGCGGCTCGCTTCCCGCCGTGACGCTGGTGCGCCACTGCGGGTCGGGCGGCGTGAAGTGCGTGTGGCCGCCGGCGGCGTTGACCAGCGCGATGCCCGCAGCAACGTCCCAGAGGAAGATGTCCTCTTCGAGGTAGAGGTCCATCATCCCCCCCGCCGTCCACGCCAGCGACAAGCCCGCGCAGCCGATCATGCGGATCTTCTTGTAGGCCGACATGCGGCGGGAATAGGCCGAGAGTGAGTCATCACCGAAGTCGAAGCACCGAGGAAAGCCGGTGGCGAGCACGGCCGATGCAGGAGTCTCGGCCTCGCCGCACCGCGTGGGCTGGCCGTTGCAGGTTGTCGGAAGGCCCTCGCCACCAACCCACGCCCGTTCGCGACCGATCTCGTGAATCACGCCGAGCACCGGGCGGCCATCTCGCCAAAGTCCGACGCAGGTGCAACTGATCGGGATGCCCCGCAGAAAGTTCATGGTGCCGTCAAGCGGGTCGATGATCCAGCCGTCCCGATCGAGCGTAAAATTCGCATCGGCACCCATTTCCTCGGAGAGGATGGGCAGGCCCGTCGGCCGAAGTACCTCAAGCAACGCCGCCTCGGCGTCGAGATCGGCCTGGGACTTGATGTCCTTGCCGGTTTCGGAAAGGACCTCCCTTCCCACCCGCCGAAGCACCGCAGCGGCAGCGGCGGCTGCCTCGACAGCGATGGTGACTTCGGACTCACAAACGGCGTACACGTGCCCCATACGGCACACGGTAGCAGTCCCCCCCACCAGAGGCTCAAAAAGCGGATTTGGGTCGGACTGTAGGGTCTCAAAATGACCTCATATCGCCATCTGAGCGTCAATCACGAGCATTTCGCCAGATGCGAGGCATCCTTGAATGAATTGGGCCGAACTTCTTGTGGCCCGCGCGGTCCCTGTAGGATCCGTTGGCGGGTTTGGAGAGACTGTTCTTGAAAAGATTCGCACCCACAAGGTCGATGGCAACCGCCACCGTGGTGGCTTTCGCAGGCGTGGTTTCGGCCGCTGCCGGCGAAACGCTGCCGCATGGACTGATGGACGGACATCTGCCCCTTGAGGCCGTCCAGTTGGTTGCGATGCCGGGTCCTGATTACGACACGCTTCTCAAAGACGATGTCAAACGAGCGAAACAAGGTCTCCCCCTTCGATTCGCCGCCCCCAATACCGTCAGCATGTCCCCCAGCACCCACGGCACGTGGGAACACCTTCCGGAAGGCGGCATGATGTGGCGGATGCGGGTGCTCTCGGAAGGCGCAGCGCATCTGAACTTCGGTTTCGATCGGTTCGACCTTCCGCTCTCGGCGGAACTGGCCATCTACGGCATCGACGGGTGGGATGTGATGCGGCCACTGACCGCTGCCGACAACCCGCGCGGCGGCGCCTTCTGGACGCGAGTCATTCATGGCGACGAGGTCGTCATCGAAGTGACGCTCGATGCCGCCGATCGCGAGGCCCTGACTGGCGGGCTGCACCTGACTTCAATCAACGAGGGCTACCGCGGATTCGACGACCCCCCCTTCCGAGGATCGAGCGAGTCCTGCAACATCGACGTTGTGTGTCCCGAGGGTGACCCGTGGGCCAATGAAGTCCCCTCGGTTGGCGTGTACACGCTCGAAGGCTGGTGGACCTGCACCGGCTTCATGGTCAACAACACCGCCGAAGATCAGCGGCCGCTCTTCATGACATCACATCACTGCGGCATCAACAACGGCAACGAGGGTTCGCTCGTTGTGTACTGGAACCACCAGAACTCCTACTGCCGCGCCCCCGGAAGTGGTGACAGCGGCGCGCCCGGCGATGGCACATTCAATCAGTACAGCAGTGGCTGCAACTTTCTCGATAACGACCAGTACTACGACTCGGCGCTGGTGGTACTCGACTCCGCGCCAAACCCGTCGTGGGGTGTGACCTACGCAGGCTGGTCCCGCGCCAACTCCGCCACCAACGGCGCTGGCATCCATCATCCAGAGGCCGCTGAAAAACGCATCAGTTTCCCTGATGTCACCGCCAACGAAGGACAGTACTGGCGCGTCAACTGGGGACAAGGTCGGACGGCCCCTGGCTCATCGGGCTCGCCGCTCTTCGACAGCAACCACCGCGCGATCGGCGCACTCTGCTGCGGCTCCTCCTACTGCGACAACGACTATGACGACTATTACGGCCGCGGCTTTGCAGGCGCATGGAATGGCATGCGTTCCCATCTCGATCCAGTCGGCTCCAACCCGCAGGGCATCGACACGCTCGCCCCTGGTGGAGGTGCCGATCCACAAGGTGCCTGCTGCATTGGCGGCGTCTGCTCCTACATCACCGAACACGACTGCCTGACCATGGGTGGCACGTATCTGGGCGACTACGTGAGTTGCGATGGCAATCCGTGTGACCCGAACAACGGCAATACCTGCGAAACGGCGAAAGTGGCCTCCGAAGGCGAGAATGCCTTTGACACCAGTGAGATGACCGACAGTGGGTTCGGCGACCCCGACGAATCGCAGTGCGAAGACACCTACCTCGACTGGGACGACAGCCCCGACTTCTGGTTCAAGTGGTCCGCCCCCGGAAACGGTGACATTGATCTGACAACATGCGACCCCTCCTCATACGACACCTCAGTGGTGCTCTACGAGGGATTGACCTGTGAAACGCTCGTACAGATCGCTTGCAATGGCGACGACGAAAACAGCGATGATAATTGCCAGAACTACCACAGCCTCATTGAGGAAATACCAGTCACGAGCGGCCAGACCTACTGGGTGCGGCTCGGCGGCTGGCAGGGCAATACCGGCGAGGGCACCATGACGCTCACCTTCAACGGCACCAGTGATCCGACAGGCGGGTGCTGCATCGGCCTGGCATGTGTCGTGCTGACCGATGCGCAGTGCGCCGCGATGGGTGGTTCGTATCTCGGCGATGGAAGTGACTGCACAAACGACCCCTGTGGCGTAGAGGCAATCGGCTACTGCTGCATCAGCGGGTCGTGCTCCGTACTGCCCGAGGACGACTGCGACGCGGCCGGCGGCAACTACGGTGGTGACGGCACCAACTGCAGCAGTGATCCCTGTGGTGGCGGCGGCGAGTATTCCGCTGTCTATTGGAATGTCGTCGGTGTGGATCTGCTCTCAAGCGGTGCCCCGAGTTACACGGTGGACGTCTATGTCGAACTGCCCATCGACTGGCATTTGGATGCGGTCGCGGGGAATCAGGCCCAACAGAAAACCATCGCAACAAACACGAGTTTCTATCAGGACGCTTATGGTGGTCCGACCAGCCAGGGCGTCAACCCCGCCCTCTATCCGATGGTCCCGGATCTTGAGTGGGACAGCCGCGTGACAATTGGTTGCCTGGATTCCTCTGGCGATCCATTCCCCGAAAACGCGCTCAATGACATCGGCATTGACTGGACCGATTTCGAAGCAGGTGATGACTTGAGTGTCGGAAACGGCGCATGGTTCGTCGTGGTGGCCGATCAACAGGGTGATAGTCAGGAATTCATGGACAGTCAGTGTGAAGATCACAACGGCGTGCTGATCGCGCGGCTGACAAGCATGGGGCATGACTCCGAGATTCTCTTCGAAGCCCTCTTCCAAGGCCGCGACGCCGACAACCTCGTGTGGCAAGACACCGCCGCGGCGACGATCATGTATCAGGGTGAACTCGATTGCAACGGCAACCACACGCCCGACGCCTGCGACATTGCCAGCGGTGACAGCAACGACGCCAACGGCAACGGCATCCCGGACGAATGCGAAAGCGGCTGCGAGTGGGACCTCGACGGCAATGGCGTGACAGATGTGAATGATCTGCTGATACTCATCGCGGGATACCCAGCCACCTACGACGTCGATGACCTCCTCGCCCTGCTGGCCGAATTCGGCTGCGGCGGCTGAAACAAGTCAGGTCACCGCCCCCGGAAGATTCCCCCCCGGAAGATTCCCCCCCGGAAGATACCCC
>MDTC01252561.1_pt1 | contig 11713 bp, 6 predicted proteins | sample 811181 | NCBI WGS metagenome assembly MDTC01 (sample SAMN05326644, study PRJNA326480) | marine metagenome | isolation source: seawater | place: Pacific Ocean: North | collected 2011
CAACCATGACCCGGCCATTACCTTTTGCCAAACCGGGCACCAGTTGGCCGGTCGGCCAAGTTTGGGGTCCTGGTTGAGTTACGGTCTCGGTACCGAGAACAAGGACTTGCCCGCATATGTGGTGATGACTTCCTGGGGTACGGGTCGGCCCAACGACCAACCTTTGTACGACCGTTTATGGGGAGCCGGCTTTCTGCCCACCCAGCATCAGGGGGTGAAGTTTAGGAACTCGGGCGATCCGGTCCTTTACCTTTCCGATCCGAAGGGGATCAACCGAAAGATGAGAAGGAACATGCTCGACGAGATCGCCAAGTTGAACCGCAAGGATCGGCAGGTGGTTGGCGATCCCGAGATCGATGCCCGCATTTCCCAGTACGAGATGGCTTTCCGTATGCAATCGAGCGTGCCCGACCTGACCGACGTCTCCAAGGAACCCAAGCATATTTTGGACAGCTATGGCCCGGACGTTTTGAAGCCCGGGACCTATGCGGCGAATTGTCTGCTCGCCCGCCGCATGGCGGAGCGCGACGTGCGTTGCATCCAGCTCTTCCACATGGGATGGGATCACCACGGGGGATTGCCCAATGCGGTCAAGGGACAATGCCGGGACGTCGACCAACCGACCGCCGCCTTGATTGCCGATCTTCGCCAACGCGGACTTTTGGAGGATACCCTGATCGTATGGGGCGGTGAGTTCGGCCGCACGATTTATTCGCAGGGCAAGTTGACGGCGACCAATTACGGCCGGGACCATCACCCCCGTTGCTTCTCGGTCTTTTTGGCGGGGGCCGGAATCAAGAAGGGTTATTCCCTAGGGGCCACCGACGACTACTGCTACAACATCACGGAGGACCCCGTGCACGTCCACGATCTTAATGCCACCATCATGCACTTGCTCGGCGTCGATCACAAGAAACTGACTTACCGTTTCCAAGGACGGGATTACCGGTTGACCGACATCCACGGGCATTTGATCAAGAAGATCATGGCCTGAGGGATGAGCCCCCCTCTTGGGGTTTTCCTTTGCAAGGACCGTCCCTTGTAAAATCATTCTGCACCTGCTCGGATTCGATCACGAACAATTGACTTACCGGTATGGAGGAAGGGACTTCCGACTTACGGACGTCGCAGGCAAGGTAATCTCTCCCATCCTAGCCTAGTCCGGGGAGCGAACTCAGCCTGCGTCGATGGTCCGGTCGATTGCCAGGAGCGCATCCTGGGCGCCCATGGCGAGCGAAAGAGCGTTCGGCTCAACTTGAGGGTCTCGCGGGTTGATTCGCAAGAACGTACCACCCGAGTACTTCCAAGCCTGTTCGCAGGTGTTGCGAACGCTGGGTATGCTGGGACCCGCACCCAGTTCGATGATCAGCAAATCCGGGTTTTCATTTCCCGTCAGCCACGAGTTTAAGCGCTTGCCCTGGCGGTTCGTCCTCGTCGGATCCCAATGGAAATCGGAAAACATGAGAATATTCGGCCGAGCCAAGCCGGAGCACGTCGGACAAGCCGGAAGAGCGCTCTGCGCGAGCAGGGTTTCCGGGTCGATCTCGATTTGCAAACCGGGTTGCGCCGGCCAAATGCCGATGCCGCATTCCTCTACGCATTGCAGGTGGAACAAAGAGCCATGACACTCCATGATGCTTTCGTTGGGGAAGCCGCTTCTTTGAAACTGTCCATCGACGTTGGAGGTGAATACGAAGGACGAAAGATTCAGTTCCTTGAACCATTTTCGAAGAATGGAAAAGCCGGGGTGGGGGTTGGTGGAACCATAGAGGTTGAGACGGTGTCCGTAGACCCCCCAAGCCAGTTGGGGAGATTCCACGAACCAATTCGGGTCGGCCATTTCCTCGAAGCGGATGCCAAGTTGGGCGAGGGGAGGGTAGGCTTTCCAGAAGCCTTCGTTGCCCCTGAAGTCCGGGAGTCCGGAATCGACCCCCATACCCGCACCCGCTCCGACAAGGACCGATTTGCACTGAAGGAGTGCCTTTACAGCTTGTTGGATTGTTGTTTTATCCGACTCTTTCATTTGTAAAATTAACGATCCCCCCGTTTTTTCTTTGAAATTCCTTCCTCTCTATTGCTACCTTTTAGACGGCTTTACAAACAAATCTTGAAAAACAAACTAGATAGCGTTTTCGCGACTATCCTGATTTCCCTGTATGGGTTTTCCGGATGTGTGACCGTATCTCCGGTAAAACCACCCGAAGATTCGAATCTTGAGCCCGTGGCCCTGATCGGTTTGCCGGAAAGTGAGGAGGTCGTGGCTGAAGCGGTTACCCCCCTGCTTGAACAAACCGGCGGGCTGGCTCTTTCAGCCGAAGGCGTACTTTATTTTGCAAACCACAAAAAATTGGGAACGATTGGCAAATACGAGCTTGGCAAGACTAAGCTTCCGGAAACCTTCATCGATCTTTCGGAGTGGATTTCTGCTTCGGGGGACCGGGATCTGAGAGTGGAGGGTTTGCGCCTGGACGAGCAAAACAGGTTGCTTGTCGCGGAGGCGGGAACGGGAAAGTTACTGAGGGTTTCTCCGGATGCCCGGAAGTTGGAGGTACTTGCCGACTCCTACGACGGCTATCGCTTTGCAACGGTAAAGGATTTGGCCATTGGTCCGAATGGCGACCTGTATGCAAGTTCTCCTTATTCCGGTACGGTCTACCGAATCCGTCCGGGCGCCGGTTACGTCGGTATTCTCAACGAGGATCTCGTGCGCGTGGAGGGGTTGGCCATAAGTCCGGATGGCAAAAGGTTGGTAGCCGCCGAACCCGACGCATCCCGGGTCGTCGTGTTCGATATTCCCGAAGAGTTGGAACCTGTTACCTCTTGGACCCTGGTTGATTTTTCACCATCCGGTGTCGAACCAAAGGGCGTGGTCTTCGATGAGGAGGGACGGTTGTTCGTGGCTTTGGGCAATCGCGAGGAAATTCGCGTATTCGACTTGGCGAAGGGCGAGGAACTTGTGGTCTACGATGCGGGAGGGGTCGCCGAGAGCATTACCTATCGGGACGGCGCTCTTTTCGTAGCGGGCGGAGAAAGAATACGCCGGTTGCTCTTGCGGACCGAATAAGAAGGCTTTTGGCCTATTTCTTCGGAACGACCTTCATGACTCCGCGCATCAACTGGGCATGCCCGGGAAAGGTGCAGACGTAGGGATAGTCTCCCGGTTCGGGTGCGGTGAAGGAAATGACTTCCGATTGTCCGTGGTCCAGCATGGTCGACCCCCAAAGGATTTTGTCGGTGACGGGCTTGAACTGCTTGGCAAAGCCATCGGCCCCCATCTCCACTGCCATTTTGGCTACCACGTCTGCCTGTCCCGGTTTTACAAAGAGAAGGTTGTGGGGAGGATAATCGGGGTTTTTGAAGGTTACTTTGACTTGTTGTCCGGAGCGAACGGTGAAGGACTTGAGGTCGTAGACCAGTTTTTCCTTGATGCTCGAGATGGTAATCTCCGCCAAGTTTCCTTGGGGGGCATCGCTTCCCTTGAATCCGGCCCCGGCCACTTTCATGGCGATTGAATAAAATCCTTTTCGGGCGGTCACGAAGAGGGTTTTGCCGTCTTCTGCGCCAAAGCACAGGTTGGATGGCCGTTCGGGAACGTCGATGTCTCCCAGGTGCTTCCCCTTGGGGTCGTACACCTTGATCTTGTCGGAGGTCAGGTAGAGGTTGCCCAGGTTGTCCATGGCAAGCCCGTCGGATCCGGAATCGGCAAAGAGCGTTTTGTTGGAGAGGTTTCCCTCCTCTCCCTCGTCGATTTGGTACCGGAAGGTCTTGCCGGCGCCGTGATCGGCGACATAGAGGAATTTGCCGTCGAGGGTTCCGAGTACCCCGTTGGGGCGTTTCATATCGTCGATGACCCTGAATACCTGATCACGGTAAGGGGTGACGTAGTAGACGTGTTCCCCATCCTGGGAAAGGCTCTTGTTTCCATAGTTGGGATCGCTGAAGAAAATTCCGCCGTTTGGGTGGACCCAGAGGTCGTTCGGTTTGTTGAAGCGCTTGCCGTCGTACTGATCGGCCATCAGCTCCTTTTCTCCCCCGTCGTCGTAAAAGGACTGGATCGTTCCCTTGACTCCCTGACAGGCAACGAGATCCCCTTCAGAGGTAAGGAACAATCCGTTGGCGCCCCCTGAATCCTCGAGAAATAAGCTCAGTTTACCGGTTTTCGAATCCCAGCGGTGGATGCGGTTGTTCGGGATGTCGGTGAAGAAGACCAGCCCGTCCTTCGTGGCTGCAGGTCCCTCGGTGAAGGTGAAACCGCCTGCCAGTTTGACGGCTTTGGAGTCAGGGGAGACGAGGGGTTCCAACCCGCCCTTGCTCTCGGCTCCAAGGCTTAGAAGGACAAACGGGAAAAGGAGTATCGTACGGCACAGTGGATTCTTCATGATTCTGTTAAGGTCAAACGTAACTTCAAGGCACTTGAAAAAAGCGGAGATTCAGTCCTCCGGGGAAGACTGTTCGGAACGATTGCCAATGGAACGTAAACGTCCCCCTTGATCAAAGCTTTTTCGCCCAGAATTGCTCGACGGTCTTGGCCGCAATCTTGGCATGGTTCTCCGGGGAGCTGAGGACTTGCTCGAGTAATTCCTTGTTGGGGGAATTGTGTTGCTGGTGAACCCAGAGACCTTCCAGCATGTGGTGGGCGTGGTCCTTGTTCTTGGGGTCGAACTGCTTGAGCCATTTCCGGGTTTCCTTGATTACGTCCTCGGTTTTTCTTTCGCTCAGCTCGATGCGGGCGCGGTGCCTGATGACGTTGGTCGGGTTCTTGAGGTGGTCCAGAAGGGTTCTGATCGGTTCCCCGTCGATCTTGACGTGCTTCATGAGCGGACGATCCTTCGCCGTTAGCCGGTAAACGCGACCATGAGTCTTGTTTCGGTTGGGGTCCCGAACGTTGTGCTGCATGTGTCCGACGATCACGTTTTGCCAGTCCGAAACGTAGAGTGCTCCATCGTCCCCGATCTCAATGTCGGTAGGACGGAAATTCCGGTCTTTTGGAGAAACAATGAGATCTTCCACGGCCGTTCCCTGACGGTTTCCGTTGCCGTCGTCGGCAAGTGAATATTGTTTGAGTCCGAGAAATCCGATCGAGTTGCAAATTAGAAAGTTTCCATTGTTCTTTTTGGGGAAGTGGGCGCTGGAGATGACACCGCAGGCAGGTACGGGACGAACCGTTTTCTTGAGGAGAGACTGCATTTTGAATCCCCCTTTGCCATCCGGGCGAACTTGGTAAGCTCGGCCACCCGTTCCGTCGGTGGCATAATGGTAGCCCCAATAATCGAAACTGATGCCATGTGGGTTGGGACTGTTGTTGGCATGAAGCGAATATTCATGGGTTCGTGGATTGAAGCGGTACATCGCGCTGTTGCCATGTTGCTGAGGGCCCTGCCAGGGAGTTTCGACGTTGGAAACGTGAAACACGCCCCGTTGGTAGTAGATGTGTCCGTCCGGTCCGAAGATAAGATTGTTGGCGGCATGGTGGGTGTCGGCGGAATCAATACCTTGCATGATGCGGATTCGGACGTCCGCTACGTCGTCGCCATCGGTGTCCTTGAGGAAAATCAGATCGGGCGCGGATGCCACGATGACTCCACCGTTCCAGAATTCGAAACCGGTCGGGTTATGAACCTTGGCGAAAGTGATTGCCTTGTCCGCAACGCCGTCGCGGTTCTCGTCGGGAAGAATGACGAGCGCGTCGTTCATTTCCTTGAGTGGTTCCCATTTCGGGTAGGTGGGCCAGGCGGCGACCCACAAGCGGCCTTTAGTGTCCACGGCCATTTGAACGGGGTTGGCGATCTCGGGAAATTGTTCTTCGGAAGCGAAGACGTTCAGTTCGAATCCATCGGCGAGATTCATCTGTTCGACTGTTTCCTTCGCAGTCATGTATTTGATGGATCCTTCCTTCTGGGCGTTGCTGCTGCGGGATTTGCCTCCCACGTTGGATATGACCTCGACGGGTGGAGGAACGTTGGAGTCGTCCGCCACGATGGTCTTGCCCTTGGCCGCTGCATGAACCACGAGGTCCCGGTTTTCGGTCATTACGTCGATCATGGAAAGTTCATGCCAAAGAACGTCCTTGTTGGATTGGTCGTCGACGAAGCGCAGGCCGGAGCGGCCACCCCAAACGTCGTTTCCATCCGTTGCCCGATAGCGGTTGAACCAATGCCAATTCTTGTCGAGTACCGCCTCCATGGTCCGATCGAGGTGGGCGTGCTTGGCGGGGGCATCCTTGCCGAACAATGCCTTGTGGATGACTTGGGCGATATGCTTGTTGCCTTCGTTGGTCAGATGGATGCCGTTGAGTGTGAGCGGTTCCTTTTTTGTGGAGTAAAGCTTTTGCGTGGCCGAAAAGAGGTCTACGTATTCGAGTTTCTTTTCCTTCGCCACGAGAGCCGTCACCTCGGTGATCTTCTTGAGTCTTTCGTTTTGTTTCTTCCCGTCGGGAAAATCGGGTGACTCCATATTTTCGTGAGCGATCGGAGAGAAGAGCACGATGACGGGGGCGGATTTACCGTTGTACTTCTTGGTCACCGTTTCGTCCACCCATTTACGCAGTTTGTTGCCATAGTCGCCCGGGTTGTCGTCCCAGGCCTCGTTGCCACCAAAGAAGGTAAGGATCACGTCGGCTTTGGAGATTTCAAGGTAGGTGTGTGGATCTATGAATCCGCGGTTGCGCGGACGCTTGTCGATCTTGTCTCCACAGAACCCATGGTTGCGGAAGGTCAATTTTTTACCGGGCATGCCGAGTTGGGCGTAGGTTTCGATCCAGCCGTGGTGCTGCATGCGCTCTGCGAGGGTGTTGCCGAGCAGGACGATCCGCTGCCCGTCATTTACCTCGAGGCCGCGAGCCGTTTGGGGTAGAAGCATGGAGGTGCCCAAAAGAAGGACGAAGAGGTGGAGCATGAAAAAACCGCTTGGGGCTTTCGAGGGACTGGGTGAGGAATGGATCATTGCTTAGGTAGGCCGTCCGGGGCTCGGGCTTTTGTGGATTAAGGATGGTGAAGGGAATTAAAATTCCAATACCACAAATAAAGACCGTTTGCCCGAATAGGCTCAAGTGTCAAAATTTGTTTTTTACTTTTTTTGTAAAGGAGGAAAAGCTTCTGCCTGAGATTGAAGGAGTATTATTTTCCTCTTTTTTGAAGTTTTTGCGAAAGGCAAAAGAGGGGACCGAGCAAGAAATTGAAAAGAAGGGGGCGGAGGTTTTTCACAAGCTTTTTTCTTTGGTGATAACTTCTCTTTGACTTAGGAAGCCGAGCCTTCACTTTGAAGGAAGGTTTAACCTATTAAATGTCATGGATGAGGAATTTCTTCACTTATTTGAAGAGTCGCCTGCTTTGCGGCTCATGCGGGGTCGGCTAGGCTCCTTCGTCGTAGGCTTCTTTTTGAAGACCTTCAAGCACTGGGGAGTGGTGGAGGCCTCTGAAGAGGAATTGGCGGCCACGCTTTCCGAACACATCGAGCAGATGAGGGAGTTGGAGGACTTTGATGCCCCCAAGCGGCTTCCTCAGGAATACTTGGACGAATGGTGCGACGAGGACCATCGATACCTGACCAAGGTATATAGCGAGGAACGCGAGGAATACGTCTTTCGCCTAACCAGACATTCGGAAAAGGCGATCAGTTGGTTACAAGATCTTCTGGCCATGCAGCAGCGCGGTTATGCGACGACCGAATCACGCTTTAACCGCATTATGCTTGAGATGCAAAGTCTTGCCCAAGGCGTCAACGCCGACCCTGAAGCCCGCATTAGGGAATTGGTTCGTAAGCGCGAGGATCTCGATGAGGAGATCAGGAGGATTCAGGAAACTGGAGAGGCTCCTATTTTCGGCGAAGACGTCATTCGAGATCAAGTGTACGATCTTTCCGATTTGGTCGAGCATTTCCTTTCCGATTTCCGCGCAATCGAGGAATTCTTCAAAGACCATGCCAGAGAAATTTCCACCCTCTATGCGCAGGGTGAGGCTTCCAAGGGCGATATTGTGGAGCACGTGCTCGATTCGGATGATGAGCTGAGGGCTTGTGACCAGGGAAAGAGTTACTTCGGATTCCGCAATATGATGACGAATCCTTCGCTTGCCCGGAAGCTCAGGAACTTAGCCGAACAAACTTCTCAGATCGCCCGCAAGCGAGGACTTGATCCCAATAAGACTTTTTCCGATCTCGGCGACCGTCTTTTCGGAGAGGCCGGAGCCGCCCATGGCGCTTACGGGAGGATCAGCCGAAAACTTAGGCAGGTAGTAGGTGAGCATGCCGGGGGGGGTGGGCGTCACGTTCGTGATACCCTTTCAAAAATTAGGCGGCAGGCTTTCCGCTTGAGGGATCAGCCCCCCGAGGACTGGGAATTCGAGATCGAAATCCGTCCCCAATTCTTTGGCCTGATGGAAGCTGAATTTTGGGAGCCGAAGGCAGTTGAGCCTTTTGCTGCCATCAAGAAGGCACAACCCGAAGACTCCGAATGGATGAACGAAATCCTCCACTCCGTCGGAGAACCTCTTGATTTGGCTAGGTTTAGGGACCGCGTCGATGAGGTTCTCGTGCAGGAGGAAACCGTAAGTCTTTCCGAAATGGTCGAAAAGTATCCGTTGGAGCGTGGGATTGTGGACGTCGTATGCTACCGGGTGATCGCAGGAGAAGAAAATTGTCACGAGATTATTCGTAACGAAGTAGTCCACATCGATTTGAACCGTCCAGCTCAGCCCCGCTACGTCGAGGTGGAGCAACTCATTTTTCAACGAAACAGCCTATGAATCCAGCCATTACACACAGACACGTCATCGTACGACTTCTCAACGGACCGATTTACCAGGAGGACCTTGATTTATGGGGTCGCCTCGGAGCGGAGTGGGAAAAGATCAAAAGTCACTTCATCGAAATGGGCATGGAAGTCGCACGAGACGACAGTGCTGGATATGCATTCATCCGCCAATGCGAGGAAGAGGAGGAGGCGGCGGAAAGCTGGGAGGATTCCGCAAGCGCTCCCTTGCCCCGGGTATTGCGCCGTACGCGGTTGAGCTATCACCAGACGATCTTCATGGTTTTGCTGCGTGAGGAGTTGATGCGATTCGAGCAAAACCAGGAAGAGGGCGATCATCTTTACCGATCGGCTCTTGATTTGCGTGAAATGATGGTTTCCTATTACCCCGAATTGCATGACGAGAAGAAGGTCCATCGTCAAATCTCGGCTTTGATCACGAAGTTTGAAGAGTGGGGAATCCTTAAGAAGGTTCGCGACCGGGATGAGGGTCTGTATCGGGTGGAACGGATCATCAAGGCGAAATTGCCCCCTGAAAAACTTGCCGAGGTGCGCGATCAAATCAAGAGACGTTTGCCTGAAATCGATGACGAAACGGAGGAAGAAGATGCTTGAATCTCAACTTGAACTGGAATTTTCACCGGATAAGTCAACTGCGGGTTACCGCCTGCATGAATTGTCCGTATTGAACTGGGGTACTTTTCACAACCAAGTCTATTCCATGAACCCGGATGGACGGACATCCATGATTACGGGAAGAAACGGATCGGGTAAGTCCACGATCGTGGATGCTTTGCTCACCCTTCTGGTCCCCAACCGGGTTCGCAATTACAATGTTGCTTCTAGTCAGGCCGGTAGTAGGGAGAGAAACGAGAGGGATTACGTATTGGGGGCATACTCTGAAATTCATGACGCAGCCACAGGTCAGGGACGCAAGGAAACACTCCGTCAACCGGGTGAGTCCTACACTGTCCTTCTCGCCTGGTTTTACAATGAGGCCTACAAGACCGACGTTTCGGTTGCCCAAGTCCTCTGGTGCATGCCGAGCGGCAAGGTCGAGAAGATTTACGTAGTTGAAAAACGCAAGCTATCGATCGAGGAGGACTTCAATGAATTGGGGGACGTCGACAACATTCGCAGAATCATAAAGGAAAAGGGAATGACGACCTTCGATTCCTTTACCGCCTATCATAAGAAATTCGAGTCGATGCTCTTTATGGATACGGATTTGGGGAATCGTTCCCCCATGTCCATATTCAATCAGGCGGTCTGCATCAAAGACGTTAAGGATCTCACCCAGTTCATTCGTGAGCATATGCTGGACGATGGTGGATCGAAGGAGAAGCTTTTGGCTCTCCAGGAACGCTTTGACGATCTGCGCAGTACACACCGGAGAATCGAAACCGCGGCTTATCAACTCGAGCAACTCGATGAGATCAAGGAAACGCATTCCTCCTTTACGGCCGGAGTTCGGAATCGTGATCACGCGGAGGATTTGCATCGGGCAACTGAGCCTTTCTTTGCTCAATCGGAATTGGACCGGAGGGTAGAATGGGTGGACGAGCTCAAGCACCAGGAAGAAGCCGAGCGGGCCCGCTTGAAAACGGCCCGTCTTGAAGTTGATCGTCTGAGAGAAAAACTCAATCACTTGGAGCGCGCATTATCCGATAGCGATGAAAACAGGAGACTCGAACAGGTTGGAGCAGAGATGGACCGCTTGCGCGACAAAAGAGAGGTCGTAACCAAGAGAGCCGCCACATTCGAACGTCATTTGTCATCTTGGGAAAAGGGGACGACCGTAAAGGAGGAGGAGGACTTTCTGACCTTGAGACGCGAACTTGATACCCAACTTCCGCGCTTAGAGGCAAAGGTTTCCGAACTGGATGAAAAGATCCCGGAAATTTCCTATCTATTGCGCAAGGCGAACGATCGTGTGGAGTCGTTGGAGGAGGAGAGAACTTTCCTCCTCGAAGCGAATTCAAACGTTCCCCACGAAGTCGCCCGCTTGAGAAATGCTTTGGCATCCCATTTGGATAGAGACGCTGCCGAGTTGCCTTTTGTTGCCGAATTGACTCAGGTAGTACCTGACGAAGATAAGTGGACTGGCCCAATCGAGCGCGTTATGCGGTCTTTTTCTCTTACCGTTGTTCTTCCACCCAAGTTGGCCAAGGATGCGGAAGCCTATTTGGAGCAAAACCAGTTGGGTGACCGCCTTGCCTTTGTTTGTCCGCACCCTGACCCCAAGGAACCAAAGTTGCATGAAGATTCTTTGGTCGCGAAGCTCTCCATTCGAACGGAGATGGAGGAAATTCGTCAAGTCTGGTTACGTTCGGCTTTGGCTGAGCGTTTTCCTCACCTGTGCAAAGAGAAGCGCGATGGATCCTTTACCAAGGCAAAGTTCGCATTGACCATGGATGGTCTGGTCAAGTCAGATGGTGTATTGCGTGAAAAGGACGACACCTTCTTTTTGGAGGACGCCGGAAATTGGGTCATGGGATGGGACGTCGGCTTGAAGCAGAAGAGTTTGGACGATTCGCTTGCGAAATGGAGAAAGGAAGTGGATCAGTCCGGCCGTGCCATGAGAGAGGCCGAGTCCGAAAGACTCGCCATGCGTTCCAAGTTGCGATCAGGAGCTCAATTGCAGGCTTGCGCGAATGAGTTTTCCGATATCGACCGGGTTGGTTTGGCCACCCGCATTGCGGACTTGGAAGAAGAGGAGCGCGTAATCGTAGGCGGTTCGGATATCCTCAAGAAGCTGAAGGACGATCGTGACAGTGCGGATGAGAAACTTGAAGCTGCCCAATCGACGAGGGACGAGGTGCTTCAGCGCATCGGAGGGGTGGAGGCCAGAGCGGAAAGAAACGAATCCCGTATCGGTTCATTGAAAGCTCTTCTGAAGACTTCGAAGTTGGAATTTCTTCCCGATGCGGAGGAAGGACAAGAACTGTCTGATGAACAAATCGAACA
>MDTC01018639.1_pt1 | contig 11711 bp, 8 predicted proteins | sample 811181 | NCBI WGS metagenome assembly MDTC01 (sample SAMN05326644, study PRJNA326480) | marine metagenome | isolation source: seawater | place: Pacific Ocean: North | collected 2011
ACAGTACCCTCCAAAAGAAATTCCAAATCCGGCAGCGACGAATCCTGACGGTAGTGTTAATGAAGGGATGCCTTCTACTATACCAGATCCTTATGCTACATACGATATGAATGGAATATTTACGGTAATAAGTACAATCGTAGTAAATTTGCGTGAGTTAGCCGATGATATAGGTACATTTACTGACCGTATTAATATAGCTTCTGAACGCGAATCTAGAGGTTTTAGTGTGGGAAATTTGATAATGAATTTGGAAGGTCAACAACAAAAACTTACTTTAGAATTCGATACATATATAGAGAGATTGAGTAAGTTTTTGGATCAGAATAAAAACTTTTCTACAAGGTGTTTGAACAGAATTCAAATGATTTCAACTGAGATTGTAACTGCGGAAGAACAAGCTGCTAGTTTACAATCGGAACCTGAACCCGAACCAGCGCCCGTACCCTAAGTAAAGAAGACAAATGTATATAGTGATATAAAAATTGATTTAAATTATTAATAGCTTATAATATATAAAATATATAAGGATGATTCCAATTAAATGTTTCACATGCGGTAATGTGTTGGCGGATAAATATCGTTATTTTAAAAACGAAGTGTCTTCTCAGAAAAAGGAAAGCGATATTGATGACACATACAAGAACGTGGAAAAAATAAATAAGACGGTTGAGGGACAAGTACTTGATGATTTAAAGATTACAAATATTTGTTGTCGTCGTCATATGCTGACCCACGTTGATATAAACTAACAAGAGTGTATATATTAATTTATAAAATGTAATTATTATATATATATGGGGGCTTTTTTTTCTTTTTTAAATAAACTAAATGAAAAAGCACAAGAAGAAATATTAGTAACTAGTATCCAGACCACAAATCCTGGTTTTGTATCGAATAATAATAGAAAATTGACAATTGGAGGTGTTTCATTATTTGGGTATTTTGTAGCTTGTTTTACGATTGTTCTATCAGCCATACAATTAGGTTTATCAAATCAAAGTGTGTCTTTTCTAACTTTAGGATTTACGTATACATTAATAACGTCATCTTTATCAACAAGATCTATTTTTTTTACGATTTTAGAGGTTTTTGGGTGTACATGTATTATAGAGTTGTTATACCAATTGAATTTTGAAAATTTTTCGTGGGTGATAGTTTTTATATTACCATTTATTACAATAGCGCACAGTATATTTTTTCTTATTTTTTATTTGAATTAGTATGATTTTGAATAAGTATAAATACAATCTAAATATATAGTATATTAATGATAAATCAAAAAGACCACAACAAATTTTCTTGGAGTGTGATTGATAAAATGTTTCAAAATGATCCGAACCACCTAGTCAATCATCATTTGACATCATATAATAATTTTTTTTCTGAAAAAATAAAAAATGTTATGAAAGATAATAATCCAGTGATACTTTTAAAAGATTTTGATGAAGATCTAAATGATTACAATTTAAAATGTTACATGTATTTTGGAGGTAAGGATGGCTCTAAATTGTATTACGGTAAACCAATTTTGTACGACAATGAGTACGAACATATAATGTTTCCAAATGAAGCTAGATTGAAGAATAAAACGTATGGTTTCAATATATATTACGATATTGACGTAGATTTCGTAATTAAGGACTCTTCGGGGGAAATCGTAGAAAAGGAGTTGAATTTAAAAAAAATATCATTGGGAATGTTTCCTATTATGTTGCAGTCTGATTTATGTGTTTTGAAAAATTTAACACCTCAGGCAAGATTCAATAGTGGGGAATGTGTAAATGATAAAGGTGGTTACTTTATAATTGATGGTAAAGAAAAAGTGATAGTTTGTCAGGAACAATTCGCTAATAATGCCATATACATTAAAGAAAATGTGAGCGACGTCTATAGTTATGGTGCGGAAATTAGATCGGTATCTGAAAATACGTCTAAACCAATACGTACGACATCTGTGAGAATAGTAGCACCGACTGTTAAAAAATCTAACAATCAGATTGTAGTTTTGATACCAAATGTGCGCTCACCGATACCATTGTTTATTGTATTTAGAGCATTGGGGGTGATATCAGACAAGGAAATTATACGTCATTGTTTGTTGAACCTAGAAAAATACAGTGATTATATGGAATTGTTTGCGCCGTCGGTTCATGACGCAGGTCATATATTTACTCAAGAAAACGCAATAAAGTATATTTCCACATTTACGAAACATAAAACAATACCATCTACAATGGACATTTTGATGAATTATTTCATACCTCATATGGGCGAAATGCATTTTACGCAAAAGGCAATGTTTTTGGGACATATGGTGTTCAAATTGTTGAGAACTATGAAAAATGTAGATAAGGCAACTGACCGTGATAGTTTCAAGTGCAAACGTATAGAGACTACGGGATCATTAATAAACGATTTGTTTCGTGAATATTACAGAGAAATGCTCGCAGAGATTAGAAAACGCTTCGATAAAGAATATTATTTCAAAGAAAAGGGTAATATTTATGAAGGTGTGGATTTCTCGGATTTGATCGAGAATAATTATATTAGTTTTTTTAAAGAAAAAGGTTTCATTGTCCAAAGAGGATTAATGAAGGCATTCAAAGGACAATGGGGGTCTAAAGCGTATACTAGTAAAGAAGGAATAGTACAAGATTTGAATCGACTCTCTTTTAATTCTGTTATTTCTCATTGTAGAAAACTTAGTTTACCGTTAGATCCTACAGCAAAGGTTGTTGCACCTAGATTGTTACATAGTTCTCAGTATGGATTTATAGATCCTGTAGATACTCCTGACGGGGGGCATATTGGTTTACACAAATACATGGCAATTTCTACAGTAATATCGAATTCGACATCCATTGTTGATATGGTAGAATGGTTGAAACAAAACGATGTATTAGTTCTGACCCAAATTACCTTGTTTGATGCGGAAAGAGAAAGTAAGGTCTTTGTGAATGGTTCATGGATTGGTGTACACAGAACCCCATTCGAACTATGTAAAAAATTTAATGTCTACAAACGAAACGGTATTATTCCAGTATTTTCAACCATATCATTCAATATTAGAGATAATATTATTGAAGTTTTTTGTGATTCGGGTAGATTATTGAGACCTATATATCACGTATCCAACGAGAATAAACCTAGTTATAGCGATTTAATTACATCAGACAAATTCAAAAAAGTTACATGGACGGGGTTGGTTTGTGGAACAACTTACAGTAAAGAAAAATCGGCAATCAATTATAGTAAAATATTAAAAGTTAGTGATGTATACGAATCTCCCAAAACCAGTACGGATGAAATGGAGAAGTCTGAGGGGATTGTAGAATACATTGATTCGTCGGTATTGAATACTAGTTTGATAAATACGTATGATTTCGGGTTTTCAAAGAAGTATACGCATATGGAAATTCACCCCTCTTTGATGTTAGGGGTTATGGGAAACCAAGTAATATACCCAAATCACAATCCTGTATCGCGCGACCTTTTTTCTTGTGGTCAAAGTAAGCAAGCCGTATCTTTATACAGTTCGAATTATCAGTATAGAACCGATAAAATGTCGGTGATATTAAATTACGGTCAGATACCGTTGGTGAAATCAAGATATCTTAGATACATAAACAACGAGGAGCATCCATACGGCGAAAATGTGATTGTTGCGATAATGTCGTATAATGGGTACAATGTGGAAGATTCTATTTTATTCAACGGAGCATCGATAGATAGAGGATTATTCAGAACGACGTATTTTTCTACTTACGATGATAAGGAGGAATTGACATTAGAAAACGATGTTGTTAAATCATCTACTTTGTTTTCAAATATTGAGCAACATCAAAACTTGGAAAATACATTGATGGGTTTCGAGTACCATAATCTAGATGAGAACGGTTTCATAAAAGAAGAAACGCGCGTACACGATAAAGTCGCGATTATAGGTAAGGTGACGAAATTTGAAGATACGTTAGTGAATAAGTCTACCAAAGTGAAAAAGGGGCAATTGGGTATTGTTGATAAGGTATTTGTTTCTAATAATAGTACTGGATACCGTAATTGCAAAGTTCGTATTAGAGAAGAAAGAATACCCAATATAGGTGATAAGTTTTGTTCTAGATGTGGGCAGAAGGGTACAGTCGGATTGATAATACCAGAAAAAGATATGCCATTTACTTCCACGGGTGTTCGTCCTGATATCATAATAAATCCTCACGCATTACCATCACGAATGACGATAGGTCAACTCATTGAGACCATTACGGGGAAGGGATCATGTTTATTGGGGAGTTTTGCGGATTGTACCGCTTTTGAAGATACTGGAATGACTGCCTTTAGGGATGTATTGAAAAAGAAGGGATATCACTCTTACGGTAATGAGGTTTTGTACGACGGTCTTAGTGGAAATCAAATAGAATCTGATATCTTTATAGGTCCTACCTATTACATGAGATTAAAACACATGGTGAAGGATAAAATCAATCATCGTGCGGGAGGACCAAGAGATAGTTTGACAAGACAAACGGTTCAAGGGAGAGCGAATGATGGTGGTTTGCGTATAGGCGAGATGGAGCGAGACGCGTTGGTTTCACACGGAATAATGACTTTCTTGAAAAATTCGATGGTAGACAGAGGTGATAAATTTTATTTGGCTATATGCAATCATTCGGGTACAATTGCCATATTTAATTCCTCAAAGAACATCATGTTTAGTCCTTACGTGGATGGACCAATCGTTTTTAATGATGGCGATTTATTGAATTCTGAACATTGTCAGTCATATACTACACAATTTGGTAAGGAGTTTAGTATTATACAGATTCCTTATTCGCTAAAGTTGTTGATGCAAGAACTTACGACCATAAATGTACAAATGCGCATTATTACATCTGATAACATTGAATCACTAACGAGTAAAAAACCTAAATCTTTCTCTGTCTCTGGAAAATACATTCGTAAACAAATTACGGATTTGGATAAATCTGGTACTTTTAATCTTGCTGGTAATAACGAAAATACATTTGAAACAAATAACGCGAATGACAAGGATGAGAACGACGACGATTTTATTAACGATCACTATGATTATAATAATTTGAATGAAACAATAGTACAACATACTATATTTAATGTAGGGGATACAGTTGTGTATGTTCCGTCGAAATCCACACGACCGTGGAAAATAAAAGATATTGATAATTCTAAGAAACACGATAATATTGTGATATTTACATTATTGATGGGTGATTTAAGCGATCATCAAGATTTGCCTCCTAATTCGGTTATACAAAATAAGATATTTAACAAATCAAATCAAACATTGAGTACGCCCGTATTTTTGACTGTTTCTATCGAAGATATTGTACATTTTGGAAAGGATGGTAAATTAAATCATATAGCAATAAAAAACACTAGGACTAATATTCCGATTACTCCGATTGCGAAAGATGTTGCTCAGCGCGAATCTAATCAAGATAATACGTCAGAAGTATCTGGATCACAAGATGTAGTTAAATTGGAAGATAATAATGAGAGTACTGGTAATAACGAGGAAAGTTCTGGTGATGGAGATTTCAAATCGGATAGCACAATTAAAACAATAAAATTGAATTAAAAATCTTTTCGTAGTAAATATATAACTATGAGCGAAGTATTTAATAGTGATATTACAGAGATACATACATCGAGGAAAAATCTGCTAAAACAATTAAAAACCGCTGGTTTCAATGTTGATTCACACGAAGTTACATTAAGTGAAATATATTATATGAATGTTCATAACGAGTTAGATTTCAAAGTATCCAACGATCTCGGACATACGGCTTTGGTAAAATACTTTATGGGAAAAACAATCAAAGTGAGTATGCTTCAAACTATAACATCAGAACTTTTCACAGAAGATGGATTTGATCCGAATATTAATACAATAGTTATCATGGTTGATAACGAACCAAATTCCAGCGTACAAGAGACTGTGAAACAAATATATGCTGAAGAAAACGTGTGTTTTATAATTTATAACATAAAACGATTGCTATTTAATATCCACGATCATAAATTAGTACCGAAACATAGAATCTTGACTAGTATCGAAAAAGAAAAATTCCTTGAAAAATATACGATTATTAATTCTAAAAATGAATTACCTACGATATCCCGATTCGATCCGGTAGCTTTATCTATCTTCATCAAACCCGATCAAATTTGTGAAATAACTCGCAATTCTATAAATGGGATTGAGAGTAAATATTATAGATTATGTGTGAACACATAGTATAAATTATATATTTATATTATATATTAAGAATGTCTTTCATTTATGCATCATTTGATAATCAAACACCGTATCTACACAGCGAAGCAGACTACGATACAGATTCACTAGTAGATGGTTATTTAAAGTATAAGTATCAGGACGATAATTTGAATACTAAAAAAATTTATAATTATAAAAAAAATAAAAATACTATTACTGATGATATATTGAATTATAATTATCAAAAATTTATAAATGGTCAATTGACACTAGCAATTATTTCATTGATTATGTTAAATTACGATATTATTTCGAGTTAATTTGAAGTATATTTGATAATAAATATATTTATATTATATAAATATAAATATATGTCTATTCCGCCTACTAAAATTGCTGAAGATATCAGCAATAATTATTCATATTGGCTTTTTACGGCAGACGCCTCGTATAATGTTACAGATATGAAACATATAGCACAATTAAATAATTTTAACTTTGTCAATAATATTGATAATACCATATTGGCATCTAACGGACACAACGTAATAAACGCGATGATAAGTATAAATGAACCATCTGATTTTACACCAATTTTCGTTTATGCTAATAATGGACCCAAAATAATGTATTATCAGTCGTCCGACTATACTTTACTAACGACAGAATCGGGTGGGGACGATATTGTATTATCAAACGACATGCCACTTTTACCAGCAGGTGATGCGATGGCAAGTCATGCAATTTTTATTAAACAAAATGACGATAAAACAAGTAAGTTTGATTTATTAGAAACTCAGATAAAACAAAATATAATTACAGCTGATAATCAACACACAGCGTTACAATTTATCTATATATTTTTAATAGTAATAAGTATATTGTCATTGATGTTTAATTTTGATAAAATAAAAATATCACATATTGTATTTCTTTTATTTTTTATATCTTATGGTGTATTTTATAAATATATTTCGACATTACTAGTTATGCAATTCAAAGATGCTATTGGTTCTATTAAAAATAGCGATTCTGTAAACCAATTGATAATATTTATTAAACTAATTTGTATTGCTACTTCTATATTTGTAGTTCCATTATTAACATTAATATTTTTTAATACGCCTTATGACGCTCCTTTATCAGATGTTACTGATTACACGAAAACTGTTGTTGGGGATGTTGTTGATTATGGTAGTGAATTTGTAGAAAATTCACAGAATGTAATAAATGAGGGTGTTTCTACTCTATCTGATGGTGTAGGGGATATACAAAACAACATTAAAAATTCTGCTGATGGGGTCTCTCAAGCAGTCGGTGACATTGGTGAAAAGGTTTCTGGAACAGTTGGTGATATAGGTGAAACCGTTACTAATTCCGCGAGTAATTTACAAAATCGTTTCAGTGCCATGACTCAACAGGGTTCACCCACTCCACCACCTTCTACAACACCAAATTAAACATCCTAATCATAATTTTTTAGAAAGTATCATCGCTTTCATCCGATTTAATGCTAATACCAATCCACCCTTGTTTCCGTTTTTCGCCATCTAGTATTCGTTGGGGTTTTCCGAATTTTTTATTCATATAGTCCTTTAATTCTTGACCGCGAGGGACTTTTCCACCGTATAATGATATATACCAATCTTTGAAATCTTCTTGTAATTCACTCCAAATAACAAATTTGGTTTCGTCCGATTTTTCGATACGTTCTTTCACATACCCATCCAAATAATCTTGCGAATTCCTGTATTCCCCGCTCTTCGCCAAAACTGTTTCACAATCATCGACCGTACCTTGAGTTATTTTCACGCGTTCGATTAACATTGACATAAATACTTCCTTCCATTGAGGAAATTTTGCGTCTAATTTTTTGTCTACTTCAAATTGATAAGGTTCTTCAGGATCGTCATCAATATTCTCTTTTTCTTTGAATTTTGCTAGAAATTCGCAAACGCGAATTCTGCGCCATGTTCCATCATCGTTACTCGGAACATCCAATAGTGTATTTAGACATACGACTAGTTTAAATTGAGGTGTAAACGTGATACTGTCCTTGTACAAACCTCTACAAGTAAGTGGATCGCCACCAGTGTATTCTTTTAGCGGACCTTCAATGATTTTATCACCCTTTGAAGGCTCTTGCATCACGGCATACCGAACACCCTGTAATTGAACTAATTCTGGGCTCACTTGACCAGTCTTGGCTCTCCCACCTGTAACCGCAGTTACCGGTAGCGTCCCCTTATAATCACCTAAACACTGGGTCATTAATTCGACCAATTTTGATTTACCGTTACGACCTGACCCAATGTACATATTGAAAGTCTGATTAACGTTTGTACCGTGTAGGGTAGATGCTAAATGATCCCACATGTACTTTCTTAATTCGTCTACCGGAAATAATTTTCCCATAAAATCATTGATTTCATCTACAATTGCTTGATCACATTTCTCAATCGGTATGTAATTTATCTTCGTACATAATGTAAGATAGTCGTTGCAACGACCATCTCTGAACACGTTTTCGTGAAAATCAAATACTCCGTTATTGAAACATAAGAGCAGGGGATTTTTGTTAAGATTGTCTTCGAATTTTGGGTCGAAAAATATCTCTTGTACTTCACGCATAATGTTGTTTTTTGGTTGTGTGTTTCTTAGTTTGTTGCATATAGTAGCGCAATTTTTGAGTCGTGTTTGATTCTTCTTCGTTATTAGTTCATCGTCTTCGTTTACACCGAATTGGGTCGATAAATCCTTTAAATGTTGAAAATAAAGGTTATATACTTCTTCGGATAATCGCATTCTCAATGTACTACCTGCTTCAATTTCACACCATTTATGTCCTTTGAATTCAAACCAAACATTTTTCTTGATACTAACACAACAATACTTGTCTTTGTACAAATTTTGAACGACCTTGGCTATATCATGGTCATTCACCTCTTTGCTAGGATCTATGCTTTGTTCGATTTCCTTTGAAATCGATAACCGTTTCACTTTTTCGATGTCTTCTTCGGACGCGTCGGTTTGTGCCCAATACCTAATCGATTTCCAAGTTACACTGTGTGGTACCAACGTTCCCCATCTCATTTTTAAATCTTCGATGTCGTCAAAACTAAAATTGGCAGCCTTGCTACTTAGTTTTACCCATGTTAAAAACAACCTAGGGTCGGTTGCCTTCAATGCCATGGCGACCTTAATCCATTTGTCGTATGAACCGCTCTCATAATACGATGCTGGTAAAATGAGTGTGTACATGTGGCATTCATTGATATGGAATTGGTGGGTTTCAAGTGAATCAATCATATCCGCAATTTTCATATCTAATTCATCCTCGCTTCTAATTTGCGAGATGTCTTCAATATTGATTTGCTTTACAGTCAAGTTAAGTTTACGTTTAGGTTTGGTTTTGTGTGATTCGATCAATTTGTTTGTCAACTGTGTGTTTTCTAGCTTCGGATGTCCTTTGTATTGGACCGATAGTTTCTGAAACAATTCAAATGGCATATCCTGGTTGCTAGGAACGGATAGGGGCTCAGAATCGAATTCGTCAGCGTCTTTATCATAATAGACCTCTACCATCTGCTTCAGCTTGTATGCTTTATATCCAGGCTTGAAGGACCCATATAATTGCCACGGAGTAGACTTGTTTGCGATACCTTCGTCATAGACCTTGTCCCAAGTGTTCATCAACGGCAAATCGGAATGTTTTTGAATGCTTTCTAAAAATCCATTTCGGATATAAGTACATATCTCTTTGTTGACATTCACGCCAATAATAATATGAATACCGTCTTTTGTCACACCGTCGTCTTTACATATATTTACAGTGTCCTTTTCAAATATATATATCGTGAATTTTTTATTGCAAATGGTTAGTTTTTTGAGTTCGTCCAACAATAACGCACAATAAACTCCAATATCGTCATCGGTATGTTGTCTAGAATCAATGTTATTCAAATCATATCTAAAATCAAAGTCAATACAAACCGGACCACAATCCTTTTGTTGGTATTCCGTCAAATACTCGGATTCCCCCTTTTTTATTACATGTTTGTAATATTCTTTGTGAAAGTTGAGCAAACCATCATCAAGTATAGTATAGGAACCACCAGTAACTTTGTGTTGTTCGCTTTTTATTCTTGTATGTGTGATTTCCGATTGATTTTTTCTGAATAATGATTGCAATAATTGTTTAAAAGTCATGTGTATCTGATAATATCTATACACACTATATTTTTAATTCAATTTTAACTATATATGTATATAAAATGTGGGAAATGTGTGAGCATAAATCCTGCTAATTTTATAATTTGAAATTATCATTTCAAATAATACTAATGTATGGAATTCTTAGGCTTTCTTTTTCATTTCGGTGACTAAATAATCATAGGATGTAACCCCTTTTTTACCGCATTTATAGGTGTATTTACACAGTTGTTTTTTTTTGTGGGGCTCACATTCATATGTGTACTTACATTTACCTAATTTAGGATTTTTTGGATTTTTTGATTTTTTTGTTGGACATTTGTAGGTGTGTGTGCATAATTCCATATTTTTCTTCTTTTTGTGGGATTTGCATTTGTAGGTGTATTCGCATTTAGCCTTTTCTTTTTTGCTTTTTTTTCTTGCCGCCAAAGGCTTTGTTACCCATTGCTTCACGGCTGCTGCTTCTACAGTACAACTTGGTTTATCAAATTCATCTATTACTAATTTAGGGGTAATAACCTCATAGGGGTAGACCCTAGGAAAATAAGGATTACTTTCTATTTCATCGCTTTTACACGTATGAAGCAAATGGGCTAAATAAACTAACGGTGCGTTATCATACTCTTTTGTAATTCTTACATGGGGGCTTTCAAATGGTGGTTCTTTATCTGAGTGAACTCTTTTAAATAATGCTACATATAATTTATATAAGTGTTCTGTCATAAATGCTCCACTAATTTTGTGTTGTGGTGATAGTGGTTGAGGGATTTTTAGCGCATTACTTATACTCTTATAATCATTCTGGTCGAGATTATTTTCAATAATCCACGCATCTACTAAATCTTCTGTCAATTCCATAATTTCGGTAAGTTCTTTGCGTTCAGCATCTCTTACCTGAGCGTCGTTCCTGGTTTTAATCTTACTCATCCTTTCTAAAAATTTATCCAATGCGCGGCTCGCTATATCTATTAAATCTTTTTTGTATTTAGCAGTAAACTTTTCATCTTTAATTTTTTTCGGAGGCTTCTCACCAATATTAATTAAAATGTTTGCAGCCTCTTTTGTATCCTGTATTTCTTGTCTTTCTCTTTTTGCTGTTCTAACAGCCTCAGCCTTTTTTTGCGACCAATCTACGTGAGCTTTTTCTTCTGGGTCTTTTGATGGTGGAATATTCTTCCCAAACTCAAAACCTACAGTATCACCTGACATTTATACTATAAAACAATATAAAAATTTTTTA
>MDTC01228959.1_pt1 | contig 11710 bp, 9 predicted proteins | sample 811181 | NCBI WGS metagenome assembly MDTC01 (sample SAMN05326644, study PRJNA326480) | marine metagenome | isolation source: seawater | place: Pacific Ocean: North | collected 2011
CAAAAGGAGACGGAGCAATCCATCACCGGTGCCGGCGTGCTCTTCTTGTTGATTAGCGGCGGAGTTTTAATCACGAGAGACCTGACTGAGTTTGCCGTCAAAGCGTTCGGCTTAGATTTATAATAATAAAGATAGACTACTGTGTAATAATTAATTCATATCAAAACGCTAACTAATAGGTATGGCAAGAATTCTTTCTTCTTCTCTTAAATGTACATGTTCGTTTTTCTCTCTTGTCTCATAATTTCTCTAGTCTCGCTTGGATACCCCCTCGGCGACTTCTCTTTGTCTACGAACTGTGTACAACTGAGCAACTTTCTTTCTCAAAATGTCAAAGTGATGTCCTTTGAACGCCTTCCTCGTCGATTGCTTCACTCTCAACTTGAACAACATTTTCTTCGTCGCCTCAACTTCCTTCAAGATTTGTTCGTTGGACATGTTGGCAAACTCAGATGCTTTTGTGTATTTCAAACCCGTAAACTCGTCCGCAGCTTCATCGTTTTTATCGTCGTCGTCGTCGTCGGCAGCACGAACCGTAAAGGCAGAGGCGCGTTTCGGTTGTTGAGATTGTCGTCTAAACGAAGTCGTGGTGCTTAATCGCGCCTGTTTCAATGCAGAAAGAAAGTAAGAAACGAACCGGTTAGTATTGGAAGAGAAGACGATTAAAGAAAATTTGGAGACGTCCCGCACCAAAAACACGGATAAAATGTAAGCCGTCACCGCTCGACCGCTTTCAATCGCAGCGTCGTTCTATCGCGCCCTCATGGAGAGCGCACGGGACAAAAGACTTGGAGCGAGCACGAAAGGGTTTTTTCTCCGCACAATTCGAGCTCTTTCTTCCCGAGAAACCCATCGCATCTGGTACCTTTTCCTTCGCGCGCGAGCGACACAAAAGAAATCTCCCCTCCTTCAGGTTTTCGCGCCAAAAGAAAGACATAAGCGAGAGGGGACATGGCAGCCATTCGGTTCGAAAAGGCCGAAACGCATAAAAGACGCGACGCACGCACCGATGAAACCGTCGCGGAAGTGGATAAAGTAAACATAGTTACGCTCGGTTCAATTCTACTAAATGTGCGCGCGTGTTGGGCGGAAGACCGTCTTCTCTTTGTTCGACACACAGCAGACTGACGAGTTTTCTTTTTCTCCCAATTCTCTTCAAATGTCAAAGTCTTCTTCCCTTTTTTTCGTTTTTTTTAAAAACTTTTTTTGTGCTCGAGTCCTTCGAACAGAAAAAAAAATCACAGAAGGTCGTCTTGTCCTTCTTCTTCTTCTTCTTCTTCGTTTTTTTGTGCGTCGTGGCACAAAATTTGGCCGCGACACCTTATCTGGTTCGCCGCCGTGCGATCGATTTTGTGCAAAAATGAGGCAAAAAAGCAGTGTTTTCGTGTTCGTGGCTCCCAATAAAACCTTATATACATCACAACCGCACGAGAAAACGTAATACCAATGTTCTCGCACACCGTTACCAACACTCAAGCCTTGCGCGTTTCTACGGCGAAGCCGACGACGTCGTCCAAAAGAGGCGCGTTGCAAGTCGTCGCCAACGCCAAAGTCGACGCGTGCGACAAGAATTCCGTCATCGTGTCCCCGTCCATCTTGTCGGCGAACTTTGCGACCTTAGGCGCAGAAGTCGAAGCGGTGGATAAAGCCGGCGCGGAATGGATCCACATCGACGTCATGGATGGTCGATTTGTGCCGAACATCACCATTGGCCCGTTGGTTGTTGATGCTTTGAGACCAGTCACGGACAAGGTTTTGGATACGCACTTGATGATTGTTGAGCCAGAGTTGAGAGTGGCGGACTTTGCGAAAGCGGGGTCGGACATCATCTCCGTTCACGCCGAAGGTGCGAGTACTATTCACTTGCACAGAACTATCGGTCAAATCAAGGACGCGGGTTGCAAAGCGGGCGTCGTGTTGAACCCGGGGACCCCGATTACGTGCTTGGAGTACATCATCGACATCGTTGACTTGATTTTGGTCATGTCCGTCAACCCGGGCTTCGGCGGTCAGTCCTTTATCGAATCGCAAGTGCAAAAGATCCAAGAGATTAAGGCGTTGTGCAACAAACACAACGTGAACCCGTGGATTGAGGTTGATGGGGGCGTCTCCCCGGCCAACGCGTACAAGGTCATTGATGCTGGGGCGAATGCCTTGGTCGCCGGTTCCGCTGTCTTCAACTCCCCAGATTATGCCGCTGCCATCGCGGGTATCAAAGCGTCCAAGAAGCCGTAAGTCTTCACATAATGTTATAGATTATATATATACCTATTGCAATTATTTATATATTAAACAATTGTATACTTACAGGGAAGGAGAAATGGATCGACGGTTAAAACGATGGTCGGGATATCTGCAAAAGTACGTTTTTTTAGACGGGGGAGGAGAAAAATAGAAGAAATTGTAATTCACACGAACTTTCGGCACTTATAATAGTACGCCAAAATTATCACACGTTGGTACATAGCATCGCACGTAATATGTCATCGTCATAATGAGAAGAGTGGCTGCTACGCAACAGCGCAAGTTGATGACGTTCATCGTCTCTCTTTGTGGAAGACAACAACTAACGAACATCAACGCATTCAACAACAAACGCTTCCTGAACAACTTACGTCCACTCACAAACAATAATAACGATCAATTCGACGTCGTCGTCGTCGGTGGCGGTCATGCTGGTACCGAAGCCGCCGCCGCGGCGAATCGTAGAGGTAGTCGAGTCGCGCTGATAACTCCACAACCGGTGAAGTCCATAGGAGAAATGTCTTGCAACCCATCCATAGGCGGTTTAGGCAAAGGGACTTTAGTGCGAGAAATCGACGCGTTGGACGGTCTGATGGCAAAAACTGCGGACGATTCAGGGATCCAATTCCGAGTGTTGAACTCGAGCAAAGGAAAAGCGGTCCGAGGCGTACGCGCGCAGATGGATCGAGAGTTGTACAAGAAACACATGCAAAAATTAGTGGGCGAGTTGCCGAACGTAACCGTAGTGGACGCGTGCGTGAGCGGCTTGTTGATTGAAGAAGAAGAAGAAGAAGAACGGAAAGAGAGTAGTAATAGTAGTAGAAGGAAGAATATTAATATTAGTAATAGCGATAGCAATAAAAGTAAAACGTGCAAAGGAGTGCGATTGGAAGATGGTACGCGGGTGTTTGCTAAAGCCGTCGTGATAACAACCGGGACGTTTCTACGAGGCGTGCTTCACTTGGGGGGCGGCGAGAAAGTGTTCAACGCCGGGCGGATATCTTCGAACGTCACGGAACGAGCAGACAATTTAGCGTCGACGGCCTCGTCGTCGTTGGCGGATTCGTTGTATGGGTTGAATTTGAGAATGGGAAGATTACGAACCGGGACGCCGCCGAGGTTGAGAAAATCCTCCATCGAGTTTAGTCGGTGCGATGAGCAGAAAGGAGACGATGTTCCGGAACCGTTTTCGTATTATAACTTATCTTCATCGTCTACTAAAGCGCCTTGGATGCCGTCGCAAGAGCAAGTATCGTGTCACAGCACGAGTACGAACGCGGAGACGGAAAAAGTGATCGTGTCGCATCCGAACTATGCGGATGAAAATCTCGCAACTGGGCCGCGCTATTGTCCATCGATTGAATCAAAAGTCAGACGGTTTCCGAATCGTGACCACATTGTGTGGCTCGAGCCGGAAGGTTTAGCGAGTGATATCATATACCCAGCTGGTATTTCGAATTCGCTTCCGAAAGAGACGCAGTTGGACATGCTCCGTTCGATCCCCGGTTTAGAAAATGTCGAAATGCTTCGTCCGGGATACGCGGTTGAATACGATTACGTCGATCCGAGAGAGCTCAGACGAACTTTAGAGGTTCAAAAAGTGAAAGGGTTATACCTTGCGGGACAAATTAACGGGACGACTGGGTACGAAGAAGCCGCTGCGCAAGGCATTTTGGCTGGCGCCAACGCCGCCAACCGCGACTACCCACTTGAATTGTCTCGAGACTCGAGCTACCTCGGCGTCTTAGCGGACGATTTAACGACTCGAGGTGCTACAGAACCATACAGAATGTTTTCGAGCCGAGTGGAGCGTCGCTTATCGATTCGAGGGGACAATGCGGATATTCGATTAACGAAAATCGGTCACGAGTGTGGACTCGTTTCGGCAGAGCGATATCAGTTAGCCATGGAGAGAGAAAATCTGAGCAACAGAGCGATTCATCTTTTGAAAAATACGAATGGATTTCGGCAACAGGCAAAGAAATGGATAAAATTTGGATGCACGAAGTGTCCAGATGCTCGACACGGGCGCTTGATTTCTCCGCCAGAGGTCATTCAAAGTGGTGAGGAGATTGGGAAAATCATGAACGCGCTTTTGCAAATGTCCAAAGCGAAAGCGGAGAAAGAGAACAGTATTTACGACGAAGAGAAAGACGCCCAAACTGCCTTACAGGAGCTTTTCGAAATAGCTGATAAAGATAACTCGGCCCTAGAACTCGCCTCGACGGATCTGTACTACGAAAATTACATCAAACGTCAATCCAAAGACGTCTTGGACATGAAGAAAGATGAAATGTTGATCATTCCAGAGGATATAAACTACGACGACGTGTTTGGATTATCGGCAGAGGATAAAGAGAAACTCGCAAGCGTTCGACCGGAAACGCTTGGCCACGCCAGTAGAATTCAAGGCGTCTCGCAAAGCGCGATGTTGAGTTTGCTGAGATACTGCCAAAAGAAGGATCGTTACGACGAACGCAATACAAATAAGAAGAAAATGTATAAATAGAAATGATAGTAATAGGTACAATCACAGCTGACTAACAAAAACGCCATCTACAACGTTCAACGCCGAAAGCGCTTTATCTCTAGACTCCCCGACTAACCCACTCGATACCTCTTTCCTCACGACATCTAACTCCTTCCTAGCATTTTCCACCTGATCTTTCGTTAAAACAATATCCAAAGCTTTGTTTGGTCCGGCGAGCAAGCCCAATTTCTCTTGCGACACTCCCGCGTACTTCAGAGCCGTTTGCATATCAATCAAACCAGTCTTCGCTCCAACTGGTTTCCCCGCCTCAAACAGCATCAACGTCGGAAATCCACTCACTCCATATGCTCTCGCGTAATCTGTATACTTGTCCACATTCATTCTTGCGACGGTTGTCTCATTCCCGTATTTTCTCAACTCGTTCGGCAACTCGTTCCATATCGGTTCCAACTTTTGGCAAAACGGGCACCACGGCGCGTAAAACTCCACGAACACGTTCGAAGTTGGTTTTTTCGCGTCCGCGGAGATGTAGTCTTTAAAATTTTCCGGCGTCAACTCGACGACGTTTCGTAATGACTTCTTCGCCGTTTTCGGCACGGAAGACGTCATCGCTGCTTCAGCTCGCCGAGGCGTTTCCGTCATCGCGGCCGCGGCAGTGGCCATGGTCACCGCTCCGAGCATCGCCGTTCGTCTGTTCGATGTGTTCCCATCGGCCGCTTTACCCTCGTTCTTCTCCTCGCGATGTCGATGACATCGTCGTCGTCGTTGTTGTTGTTGTTCTCTCGGTCGTCGTTGCTTCTTCGCTTTGCGCGACGCGGACGACGACGACGCGACCGCCCCAGAGACGCCGTCGCGGTTGGCGCTCGAACGCGATAATGCAAACATTCTTCGTCTCGTTCGTCCCCGGTGCCACTCGTCCGTCCGCCAAAGTCTCTTTTGCCGCTTTTGTTGGCGACTTTCTCTGGTGTTCCTTCGTCGTCTCTTCTTCTCTTCTCGAACTCTCGTAGTACGAAAAATACAAAGCAAAAAAGCTCGAAACAATAATAATTTTGTGGATGACAAAAACTTCTCCTCCATCCTCCTCCAAAAAGCGGAAAAAAAAAACAAAAAAAAAACAGGGCCCATCTCTCGTCTTTCTTTCCCTCTCAAAAATAATGACAAAAAAGTCGAAAAGGGGAAGAAGAAGAAGAAGAAGAAAAGGCAATCCAAAAAAGAAAATTCCTCCTTCTTTTGACGCTTTTGCCGCCGGTGGTGTCTGGTATCGTCGCGCGAGGGCAAAAAAACGCGCATCGCGACCACACGCGAGGACAAGAACAACAAGAACAACAACAACGACGACGACGACGACGACGACGACGACGCGAGGCATCGTCATCGAAACGAGAACGCGAAGAACGGGAAGCACCATCTCTTCATTTTTTTCTTCTTTTTTTCTCGTCTAATTTACGCGGGAAAAAGCAGGAAAAAAAAGGGGTTACTGTACTCTCTGCGCATTCCGATTCGGGGAAAGGTCTCGGGGTGTTCGGTGCACGTATCGCGCGAGGATGACGTCGTTGGCACGACTCGCCGCGTCGAACGCGAATAATGCCTCTTTCATCGCTCCGTCGAGCGGAAAAAACGGAAAGCCTTTTTCCACGAGCGAGAACAAGAACAAAACGATGATGCCGACGATGATGATGGGGAATTCGCGACAGGTCAGCAGTCATCGAGGACACCGTCGAGGACGAGGGAAACGCGCGCGCGCTGCTGGGTCTTCGGCGTCCTCGTCTTCCGAAGAAGAAAAGAAACTTGCGATTGCGTCTGAATTCCAACTGTCTCCGTTGGAGCCGTCCAGCGCGGTGGGCACTCACTTGAGGAAAGTCTTAGAACGAGACCCGAACCGATTCGAGGAGGAGCTGGACAAGCAGTTAAGAGCGTGGGTGGAAGAAAGAGAATTGGACAAAAATACAAACGCGGCGCCGCCGTCGAGTTCGTCATCATCATCATCATCAATTGGACGCATGAACACTATCGATAACAACAAAGAAATGAATGAAAATTTGAGCAGCCGACCGACTGGAAGCAGTCCGACAAAGAAGAAGAAAAAGATTCCGTTATCTGAATCGACCGGCGACTCTAGTGAAGAAGTTGATATTTTCGCGAGCGGCATGTTTTCAGATCAAGCATTTTCGCGGTTAAGAAAAAAACGCGAAGTAGAGGACGCTTTATATTTATGCATCGCGAAGAAGAAAGCAATGAAAGGCGTCGAACTTACGCACGATTTCGAAAATGTGCGCTTAAGGCGGTCTGGTTTGGTCAAAAGATGTCAAGTATTGTCGTCGCAGTTTTTACCGCCCGGGTCGGAGGACATTTTGAACAAACATTTGATTGGCGTTTTGAGTAATGTGTCTACGAATGGTGGGTTAAATCCCGAGAATTTCGAGAAATACATACCAAAAGTTGTGTTGGCGCACGTGTACCAGAGATCAGCGGCGTATGGGTACTTTTTACGCCGAATGGAAAAGAGATACAACGTCGAGCGATTGTTTTCGGAGAAGACGATGGCCTTAACGAACGATGAAGAAAGTGAAACAGAACACAACAACAAAAAATTAATCTCACCATCGCAAAGTAAAAACGGTTTGAAGAGAACGCTCAACTTTCGTGCGCAACCTCGATTGCGCAGACGCGAAAATGACATTGTGCACGGGAAAACTAAAGGAAGAAGCAGAAAAGACGAATTCTGCGTCGTCGATGAAGCCGCTGGAACTCGAACGTGCATTGAGCCACAATTGTACTCGTTCAAAGCCTACATTGAATCGTTGGATCCGGAAGTTCGGGCACGTGCTGCACGTATTGAGTCCGTCGAAGCTAGAGGTGCTTTGGAGAGACACGTGGAGGCGCTGTTCGGAGCTCAAGCGTCGAATTCAAACGAACTTTCTGAACGTATGCGTGAACTTGAGTTGTTAATCACTAAAACGAGCACAAAAAGAGCGTTATCGAAGAGAGAGTACGAAAAAAATCCACAACGAAAAAATGCGTGTGAAGACGAAGAAGACGAGGAAGAAACGGACGCTCGACTACAAACGTCCTATTTCGAAATTGAAACGATGGAAATGACTTTGGACAATTTAAAGCATTTAGTCATTGAAGCATGCGCATTTGGTGGTGAATTGGCCGTCGTGGAAGACCGCTTTGACGGTATCGAAGGCGGTGTTTTAAATCAATAAGAGGGAGAATGCACGTTTTACAAAAGAATTGTAGTACAAAAGCTGTTTCGTTATTAATAATTTATGGTTTGTTTTTAGCGTGTGCCGAGGCTCTTTTGTCTCGGTTTTACCTCTGTTTCCGCCACCGAGTGCAAATAGATGTTATTCGGTTGGTTGGCCATTGGATTATCTCCACCTTTACTCCACTCGTAACTCGCTGCATAGGCATAAATCGTCCCATCTCTGTTGAATTCGCCGCAGGAAATCGGACAACTCACTTTTTGCATCGCCTTTAACCTTTGTTTGGAATCCTTGTCCCAAAAGTTGTAATTCCCATCCGCGCCGGCCGTTACGAACGTCCCAAACGTCGGGTGGAACGAAATCGAATTCACCGCGTAAATATCGCTCTGTTCTCGATGACATTTAAACGTAAAATTCGCCGATTTCATGTTATCCTCTACATGTTGCACCGCCACTCTCCCTTCGATCGACCCGATCAAATACCCGCTCTGATCGGGAAAAGCTGCAATACACCTCGTCTGATATTTTAACGGTGAATATAATTGCTTGTACGGCTGCGTTGGATTCTGCATGTTATACACTAATATGTGCCTCTCTGCGGTCCCACACACCAGCAAATTCTGTTTCACATCCAAAGCGTAACACCTCTCTGGCAACTGCGCTACGCTCACCGGATTCGGCTGCCTCGTATCCCAATACTTCAACGTCTTATCCCAACTCCCAGTGCACAGAATGTTATGTTGCGGAATCCACGCCATGTGTCTAATCGGTCCATCGTGTTGTGCTACTTGTGTCGTTTGATTCGATCCTAAATCCCACTTCTTTGCCTGGTTATCGCACCCGCCACTAAACACAGCACTTCCATCTGGACTCCACACTGACGCCATCACCGGCGCCTCGTGCGCCTCCATTGCCGCTTTTGGCAACGCCTGCCCGTTCGGTTGCACGTCGTAACATAAAACCTTGTTATCCCATCCCGTGGCGACTAAAAAATTCCCCGTCGGTGACCACTTTAACGAAGTGATGCCGTCTTGAGGTGATGACTGCACGAGCATGTCGTTGTTCGGGTTCGTTTGTGGTGCCGTTTGTTGTTGTTGTTGTTGTCCACCAGATGGACTTGGCGCGCCAAACCCTCCGCCGCCGCCGCCCATTTGCGGCGTTTGTTGCTGCAACCCTCCGCCGCCGAAAACGCCTCCGCCGAAACTCATTCTTCTTCTGCGTTCCTAATCTCCTCTCTTCAATTTTTAATGGGACCCGAGAGGAGAAACACGGGGATTCTTCCGATTCGACTCTCGTTTCTTCTCCGCGACTTTGCGCCCTCTCGTCCCACTCTCACCGGTGCCTTCGAAGACACACCCGCTGTCGTCGTCGTCGTCGTCGTCGTGCAGAAAGCGAGGAGAGTTCTTGCGGTACAAAAGCGCTTCTTCTTTTTAACGTGATTGTTCACTAATTCTTCTTTAAATTCTTTTCAATCATAAAACAAAACCCTAAACTTAAAGGAGAAAAAAAACTCCTGTTTTGGATAAAAGAGAGAATGAGAGATAGTAGCATATATTCCTCACGGAGACGGACGCTTCTCGAAGTGGACGAGAAAGAAAATAACGATGATGACGACGTCTCGCGCGACCGCGTCTGCGCTGTCGCGAGGAGCGACGACCTCTTTCCGCGTCGGGGCACCGTCGTCGAAATCACCGCTTCATCATAATCAACGTCATCAACATCATCGTAATCATCAACAACAACAGAAATCAATCAGACAGAAAACGACCATCATCAGAGCTTCTTCTGTCGCGAAAACGTACTCGGTAAACGCGGCGACACGAGAGGTGAACTTACAAAAGGTCATCGAAAACTTGTGCGAGGGGAAAGATTTATCCGAAGACGAAGCGTTTGAATCCATGGAAGCGTTGTTGGATGCGTCGGAAAATCAGATCGCTGCTTTTTTGGTTTTGTTACGAGCAAAAGGCGAAACAAGCAGCGAAATGGCCGGTTTAGCCCGCGCTATGCAATCGAGAGCGGTTCAAGTGAACGCCGGTGACGATGTTCTGGATATCGTTGGTACGGGTGGCGATTCCGCGGGGACGGTGAATATTTCGACTGGGTCGTGCGTCTTGGCCGCTGCAGCGGGCGCTCGAGTGGCGAAACACGGAAGCCGATCGGTGTCTTCTCTCTGTGGGTCTGCGGACGTTTTGGAAGCTCTCGGGGTGGCTGTAGAGATTGGTCCGGAAGCAATTGAAAAATGTGTGAAAGAAGTCGGCATGGGTTTTATGTTTGCCCCGAGATTTCACCCGGCGATGGCGAAAGTTTCACCGGTGAGAAAATCCTTGAAAGTTAGAACCGCGTTTAACTTGTTAGGTCCGATGTTAAACCCGGCGCATTCCAAGTACGCGTTAGTTGGCGTCTACTCCACGGGTATTCAAAAGTTAATGGCAGATTCGTTCATGCGCTTGGGAATGAAGAAAGCATTAATCGTTCACTCGATGGGTTTGGACGAGTTGACGCCATGCGGTCCGGCAGACGTGATGGAAGTCACCAAAGAAGGCGTCAAAACGTACACCTTCGAACCATCCAAAGTGGGAATCAAAAAGTGCGAATTAAAAGATTTAGCCGGTGGAGATGCCCAATTAAACGCCAAGATTTTGCGCGAAGCTTTGGGCGGTGAAACTGGCCCAGTCGCGGAAACTTTGATTTTGAACGCCGGCGTCGCCATGGCAGCGGCGGAACAAGCCTCGTCCGTCGAGGAAGGCATCGCCATGTGCAGAGAGGCGCATAAAATGGGCAAAGGTGGGGAGAAATTGGACAGTTGGATTCAAATGACTCAGGAATGTGCCAAGGCTGGTTTGTAATACTTTTAATATGCGATCATTCTTATGTTTATTACACGTACGCGTTGAAACGAAACCTCTTTCTTCTTTTTTTTGTTTTCGACATCAGATACACGTCACTATTTTTGAGAATGCACGCAGTCAAAACTTTATCTGTGACGAATGCTGTTCCTCGAGCGAGCGCGTCTCGCCGAAAAGCGACACGAATTCGAACACGAACAGAATGCGCTCAGAAGAACCAAACCGTCATCAACTTTTCTTCTCGAACGTGTTCGTTCTCATCATTCTTTAGACGTAACACAAGATTAATGGAAAACAGAAACGATGCTTCCTTCGTGTGCAGAAGCAGCGCTATGGAAACATCCTCATCATCAACGACGTCGACTTCGAATAATTTGTCAGCTGAAGAAGTCGTGCGGGGCATGTACGATGCCATCAACAAAAGAGACGTATCGAAAGCGTTGACTTTTATCGATGACGATATAGTCTACGAAGATTTCAACTTCCAAGAGCCATTCAGAGGCAAGGAAAGTGTGAAAAAATTATTCGAGGAGAGTTGCACGGGGATTCCGAACGATTTAGATTTCATCATCGAGAGGAGCACGTCATCATCGCCATCTTCATCTAGTCTAACGTTTGGATGCACATGGCACGTTGAAATTGCTGGCGAGCCGTTTCCGAATGCGCGAGGTGCTTCGTTTTATGAGATATCAAAAGAGAGCGGGAAGTTGATTTACGCGAGGGACGTTGTTGAGTCGCCGATGAAGTTAGGTGAAGCATCGTTTTCAATCATACGGGTCGTGGCGCCTTTGGTGAAGGAAAAGATTTTAGCGGAGAAGAAGAAGACCGGAGGGATGGCAAAGGAAGAGATGGCGTCTTCTCCCTCTTCCTCTTCTTCCGACAATATGTTCGAGGTTGTCGGATTGTGGGCTGCGGCGGCC
>MDTC01167846.1_pt1 | contig 11708 bp, 6 predicted proteins | sample 811181 | NCBI WGS metagenome assembly MDTC01 (sample SAMN05326644, study PRJNA326480) | marine metagenome | isolation source: seawater | place: Pacific Ocean: North | collected 2011
ATGCTCATCTTTGTTCTAAGGGAAAAGAGATGGTTGTTTGGATTGTTTCAGAACAAGGTTCTGTGTTCTCATACTCCGAACAATGGAATCCTTCATTACACATATCAGGATTATTCTCTGAACTTGAACTACTGATTGAATGGCTACAGCAACCAGAAATCAAGCTTAAGTTTGGAATATTGAATCATTTGTTTGAGTATAAACGATTAGAATTGGGCTTGGTTGATAAAACCTGTGTGCTTACCGTAGAAGTAGAAGCCCAACGTTCGATGAGAGCCCTTGCTCAACATATTGAGGAGCGTGGGAAGCATATTCGTTTTACTCTCTATTCTGTAGATTTACAACCTGAACAATCCTATCTCACTACAAAACGCTTGTCCATTGGCTCCTCAGTTGTGATTGAAAATAAACAACTCATTGCAACCGATCAAGAATTGACACGACGACCATTGAGGTGTTGTCGGCTTGAAATTGAATTCCATAAGAGGAGAGGGTTTGCAGACAGTTCGACGACAATCTCTCATGTGATCATAGAGGAATGTGATATGGAAGGAGCTATACTTGAGAGGAAGTACACGATACCTAGAAATCACTCGTGTTTCTCCATGAAACTTGAACAATGTTTGAGAGAAATTGATCCGGACGTGATTTTCACAACAGATGGGAATACGCTCGCACTTCCAGCATTATTGTCGCATGCGGAGAAGCATGGGCATCTTCTGAAACTTGGACGTAACACATCTGTTCTTCGGCAAATTGGTATCGCAAGAACAGTGCATTCCTACGGGCAAGTTCTTCGGAGTGATCCCCAGTTCTCATTTGAAGGTCGAATTCATATCGATTTCACTTCCAGTTTCATGTTCAAAGAAGGAGGCCTTTCAGGTCTGTATGAATTAGCCGCAGTCTCTGCTACGCGTATAAGTGATGCTGCCCGAAAATCACCAGGTTCTGTCATCAGTGCCATTCAAAATCGAGTAGCAATGGAGGATGGTGTCCTTGTCCCTTGGAAAAAAACGAGGCCAGAGGACACGAAAAGCGCTTGGGATCTTCTTCAATCTGATCGTGGAGGACTGTATCTCGACAGTAAGCCTGGCGTTTATTCAAATGTTATCGAACTTGATTTCGCAAGCCTCTTCCCAAGTATTATCGCTACACGCAATATATCTCCTGAAACACTCAATTGTAGTTGTTGTCGACCAGCATCCAATACGAATCCATTACCGCTCAATCCCGAATCAGCAAAAAAGAAATTCCAATTGCGTGAACGAAAATGGCAGTCTACGAGCCTTGTTTCTCCACAATATTCGTCGACAGCATTCCAAGTTCCGGGACTTTCAACGCATACATGTGGTCGAATCCATGGTTTCCTCGGCCGGGTTGTCGCTCCTCTAATCGAACGAAGAAGACAACTCAAGAAGCAAAGTAAGCACAAACATGATTCAGCAGATCGGCAACAGAATGCTTTGAAATGGCTTCTCGTCACTTGTTTTGGTTACACTGGTTATCGGAATGCTCGTTTTGGTCGGATTGAAGCCCATGAAGCAATCTGTGCTTGGGCAAGGGAACTTCTTCTGCAGACTATTGAACATGCTCAACAATCTGGATGGGAAGTTCTTCATGCCATCGTTGATTCTGTTTGGATTCGCGATGTACAAGGTAGAACATATGAGCAACAGCATGAGGATGCTTTAGGTTTAGCAAATGATATACAGCGCCTCACAGGTATTCCTCTTGAGTACGAAGGAACGTACGATTGTATTGCATTTTTGCCAAGTCGTGTTCACTCAGGGGGCTCTCTTACTAAGTACTGGGCATATGGAAAAGATGGCCTCAAAATTAGAGGTCTTGAATTGCGTCAACATTCAACCTGTCAATGGGTACGTCATCTGCAGCAACAAGCCTTAGAGATTCTTTCTAAATCCATAGACCTAAGTGATGGACTTCCTTCATATCATGTTCAAAGAACTGTGCAGAAAATGCTTCTTGATGAACTTGAGAAACTTGAGAACGGGCAGCTTACAATCGCAGATCTCCTCATCGCTCAACGTATCTCAAGAGAGCCAAGTCAGGATTCAGTACAATCCCTCGCTATGTTAGCCTTTCAAAGGCATCAAGCCCATGGTTTCCCACTTACTTTGGGTTCCAAAGCTCGATTTCTAGTGCGAAAGAAAGATACAAAAAATCCCCTTTTCCGAGTCCTTCTTGCTGAAGAATGTTCGGACTTGCATGAAGTTGCTTGTCATGTTGATTCAGTGTATTATCGCCAACAAGCAATCCGTGCAATATGGGCAGTTCTCACTCCATTTGGGTGGGCAGAACATCAACTGACAGAAGTTGGAGTTTTACGACTTGACCAGTGGATGTGAATCGCTCAAGGTTGGATTGAAATACATCTTTTGTTTCTGGAAGAAGTTGAAGAAACATCTCGGATTCGAGACCATTTTTTAAAACCAAGATCTTCTTTCTTGGTGTTTGCCAAGAGCCACACAAATGTCGCTTTGCATGTTTTCCAACTGCACTTTTGAGCTGCTTGTGAAGCATATTCGTTGCATGACCATCGACGATAACTACTGCACAGTGTTTGGATAAATTCTCTAATGAATGCAAACAATGACGGAGAATTGATCGCCCTTCATATCGGCGTATTTGATCATCAAGGAACATTGCAAGCAAACCATCAACAACGACCAATGAAGCCTTTGTCAGCATCGTCTCTTGATGCACGCGAAGAATCAAGGCGTGCAATTGATGGAGCGTAAATCCCCGTCCAATGTAGAGACGCCGTAAACCCTCTTCAAGACCACAATTACGGTTTTTTAATGGTTCAAAAAAGGTGCTTGGATTAAATCGATGTACACCATCTATCCAATGGACTGTTTTGTTCTCACTAAGCAAAATAGCAGCCGTTTCTTGGGCGATAAATCGCATCTCTTTGCCAAAATAACCCGGGCCTTCAATCCATGTAATTCCTCTCGTCAGAATGAGTTTTTTAGGAGAAATTGAATCCGACTTTATTACTTCACTATCACTCATAGTTACACCAAGTATTGTCGTTCGGCGAGGACAGTAGTGTTACATTTTGTAGGGGGTAGCATGAAAGTGAAGGATGAATTTCAAACACCTCCGGCATTTATCATGCATTGTGAGCGAACCACGCATCCTTATTCATTGCGACTTAGATGCCTTTTTCGCATCGGTTGAAATGCTCCACCATGGTTTTCCAGATGACCAGCCATTGATTATTGGTTCTGATCCACAACAAGGTAGAGGGAGAGGTATCGTTTCGACTTGCAATTATGCCGCTCGAACGTATGGTGTGCGATCGGCTATGCCTATTACTGAAGCGTGGCGCCGTTGCCCTGGAAGCCCTTATGGACCTGGACGATACATTCGCGGCACTCGCTCACTGTATTCGATGGCCTCTCGTCGCGTCATGAAAATTCTACGGAAATATGCTGATAAATTTGAACAGGCAAGTATCGATGAAGCATATTTGGATATAACGGAATATACGGGAGGGGATTGGGATGAAGCCCTTGGACTTGCGCGGAGAATTCAAAGTGAGGTTATAGATTCAGTTGGACTAACCGCCTCCTTTGGAATCGGATCAACTCGAGTTGTTGCGAAAATGTCTTCCGAAGTGAATAAACCAAACGGAATTCATCGCGTATTACCAGATGAAATCATTTCGTTCTTTCAACAACGTTCAGTACGTGAAGTACCAGGCATTGGCCCTAAAACCGCAAACAGGTTGGCGGAGTGGGGCATCACAACTGTTGATGAAGCCTCAGAATTAGGAGAACTCGCATTAGCAAGAATGACTTCTGAACGTTTTGCTTCATGGCTTCTACGTGTTGTTGAAGGAACAACCTCAAGTGAGGTAAGTCCAATACGCTCAAGACGTTCTATTGGCAAGGAACGAACATTTCCTGTAGATCAATCAAATCATGAAGTTGTTCTTGAAGTACTTGAAAATTTAACTGGAAGGGTTATGGAGAAAGCGAGAGAAGAGGGTATTGCGGGCAGGCTCGCAGAGGTTAAACTGAGATATACAGGATTTGAGACGCACACTCATGGCCGATCGATACCTGTCGCAATGGACGATACTGATGTATTTCTACGTCAAGTTCGAAGGCTTTTTGCTCAAAATGTAAATCAAGACCAAAACATCAGACTTGTTGGATTCCGTCTTGGTCAACTTGAGGAGCTCGACCTTCGTCAAACTACACTGGATGGGATTGATGAATCAGAGTAACTTGTGCATTCGAGTGAGTGTTCCTCTAAACTCATCGAGCGATTCAGGAATCTCAATACCTTCAATTTCAGTGTTGAGCGATAAGCCTTGTTCCTTCTTCGTTTTCCAGACTTCACTGTTGAATGCTTCAATTTCTGGAGTTAGGATATTGAGTTGTTCATTCACCGAACCCTGTACAGGGAAGTTGTCGACATCAACTGAGCTTTCTCCATAAAGAGTCATCGAAATATGATGGCAAAAGAATGGGCAAACAGGGCTAAATGCTGCGAGGAAATCCTTCAAAATCGAATGAATCGTCCATGCTGCATGTGCGTCTCCATCGTAGAGACGAGTCTTTGCCATTTCAAGCCAGTGCGATGGTAAAATTCCAGTTCCAAAGGTCTTGAGTGCTTGTGTAGCTGTGTAAATATCGAGGTTTTTCCAAGAAGATTCTACACTGGCCATTGTGGCAGAAAATTCAGAACGTATCCATCGGTCTTCGATAGGGAACGCCGTTGTAAGTTCAACTTCTGGTATGTCAAATTGGCTTGCAAAGCGAGCAACATTGAACAATTTTGTAAGTACTCCGAAATATTTTGCTTCAATTTCTTCAGGATTAATATGGAAATCATCACCCACTTGAGCCTCACATGCCTTCCATAATCTGAAGCATTCACTTCCAATTTTATTTGCTTTGAGACTAACCGAACCGCTTGGTCCTCTGACTTTCCAAGAACCAGTTCGTCCACCAGCGCCACATTCGAGAACACTGTCAGCATCGATCCCATTGCCGAGAGACTTCGACATTTTTCTCCCCCATGGATCCATACCCAATCCATCGATCCATACGTGATTGAAACCAGGTTTGTCAAGCAACAGGGTTGACTTTAGCAAAGTGTAATACAGCCAAGTTCGCACAATCTCTTTTCCTTGTGGTCTCAATGCTGTTGGGAATGCGTTCTCAAAGATCTCAGGATGATTGAGATAACCGCTTACAAAAAGATTGGAGTTTGAAGAATCCATCCAAGTGTCGAACACTTTCTCTTCACCACGAATCTCTCCGAGTGTTTCTTTCAATTCATTAAACGATCCAATATCCTCACGAGATTCCCGATTAAGAACTCGAGAATCCATAGGAGGTTGTTCTTTCCATGGTTGAACGTATGTTCCTGTAGGTGGAACCACAATTAATTTTTCATCTTGGGAATACCAAATTGGAATCTCTGTATGATACCATCGACGTCTTGAGATAGGCCAATCGATGCTTATGTTGTCCATCCAATCCAGTAGGAACTGCCTGTTTCTAGGCGGATGGAATTCGATTTCATCAATATGTTCTCTCATCCGGTCTTGAATATGAGTTTGTCGAACATACCATTCTTTAAGAAGAATTATTTCAACGGGATTTTTCCCCCGTTCCGATACAGGGACCTCTTGTGAACGTTCTTCTATTTGCGAAATTTTTCCAGAAGAATCAAGCATTTCTATTGCTTTTGTCCGAGCCTCTAATACGCTTAATCCTGAAAGTTCGGCAGAAATTCCAGTCATACAACCGTCGAGATCGATGGCTTGGAAAGGTGTTAACCCAAGTTCTCTAAAAACGGCAACGTCATTCTGATCTCCAAATGAACAAACCATCAAAATTCCACTTCCGAAATCAGATTTAACCGAAGGATGTGTTTTAATTTCCACAGATGCATCTCTCCCATTTACTGGCATTGGTAATATCGTCTTCTTTCCAACAAGGTGTTGGTAACGCTTGTCATCCGGATGGACAACAACCACTCCGCATGCACATATCATTTCTGGACGTGTCGTTGAGATGATTAATTCTTCACCAGTTTCAGTTTCCCATTTGACATCCACGAGTTTTGTGTTTCTTGAGATACGCTCGACCTCTGCATCAGCAATTGTGGTCCCTTCAACTGGATCGTAGATGTTTGGGCGAAGATCTTCAATGATGTCCCCCTTCTTGAACAAATCAACGAAAATCGATTGAGTAACAGCACGATAATCAGGTGCATCTGTCAAGTATTCTGCTGCAAAATCACATGATAGTCCAACTCGTGCAGCAGTCTTTCTCATCGCTTGTGTGAATGTTTCAATTGTTTCACGACATAAATTGAGAAATTCCTCTCGATTATATGTCTTCATCTTTCTTTTTGTATTCTTTTCAACAGTAAATTCGATGTTGATGCCATTTCTGTCGACACCCCATGGGAAATAGACTTCCTTCCCAAGCAATCGCTGAGACCGTGCAATCACATCAATCATCGAATATTGGGCAACTGCCCCGATGTGCCATGTTCCTGAAGGATAGGGTGGTGGAGTGTCAATAACAAACAATGGTTTTCCGCTCAATGGTTTGAATCCATATCGTTGTTGATATGATTTTGAATCAACGTAATGTTCTTCTTGGATTTTTTTCTCAAGGTCGATGGACCATCGCTTCTCTGGTAATCTTGGAGCACTCATTGTTTACACCGGCCCAGCCCCCAGTTAACGGGGGGGTCCAACCAGCCGTCTGGATATTTGTTTTTGAACGGTTCCCTCACAAACCAACGGTAATCCTTTCAAACTTGGCGTAGAGGGAGGGGCAGGTTGCACCATGTCTGATGAGCCAAATGCAGACAAAATTCCTAGTTCTGAAACGGACGTAGGACGAATTCAGGCCATTGCAGATTACAGTAAATCGAAGATAAAACTCACATCAGTTGACATTTCAGCCAGAGTGCGGGAATTTGATCCAAAAAAAGCAGTTGGTGCGGTTTTAGAGGCGCCAAAACGCCTCAAGCGGGAATGGCAACGTTCCGGAGCAACGGGTGTTATCACGAGGTTTCCAATAGCTACAGTCGCACTATTTCTGATGATTACAGTCTATTTCGTTACAACTTCTGGATTCCTTGATGACACGGCATGGGACGATGATCCCAATGAACCCGCATTGAATGTCAATGGAGATATGGAAGTCTATCTTCCCGAAGGGAGTGAGGTAAAAGAACTCATCAACATGGTCGAAGAGGATTGGACAACTAACGTGATGGTTATCTATATTGAATCGAATAGCAACAACATTACTGATCAACGTATTTTACAAGAAATCAGTTATGTTGAGAAGAAGATAAATCCTTTCATTTCTGATAACGAAAGCGATGATGTCATCTACATCCTTTCTATTTCTACAGTATTCAAGGAAATAAACTCAAGCTTACCGAGAATTCGTGAAGCATTTATCACACAACTTGGTCAACAATGTCCTGCGCTAGATGAGGTCTGTGAAGGATTTGCCTCCAGTGTAAATAATGCGATAAGTGCTGGAGATGATCAATTCGCTGGCGGATATGAGATTCCCACCCAGACAACAATCGATCTCATTATCGGTGAAATGTATGAAAACGATGGTTCGCCAACTCCTGGTTTAGATAAACTTGCTCGCAACACCAATATGTGTAGCGCAGAACCAAATGCCGAAGGTGCAGATGATAACGGCTGTCTAGATGGTGAAGATCTTCTCCTCGACAGGGCAATTATGGCTGTCGCAGTAACTGATAACATCGAAGCAAAAGACATCATCAAGGCGACACAGGACGATCTCGATGAAATTTCCAACCTAGAACGACCTTGCGAGTTCGATGCGAATGGCAACCCTGTTCCAGAAGAAGGTCTCTGTGTATGGGGTGAGTTGACGACAGAACAAAAAGAGAGAGGCGTCAAGAGTCTTGGACTATCAATGACCTTGACTGGACCTGTTCCAATTACAAATTCTGTAACAGAATTCTCATTCCGACTCTTTTGGGAAATTTTCCCACTTGCGGTAGTCTTAGTAGCAATTGGTTTGTTCGTGTTCCATTCAGATTTGCTTCAAGCAGGAATTTCTGGAATACGTCCAATACAGGGTATCAAAGTTGTTATCATCGCAGGTTTGCCGACTCTGTGTGCTGTATTTTGGACTCTTGGGATCATTGGGGCTACCAATTATGAAGTCACGATGACCGTTATTATCGTTGGACCCATTCTCCTCGCATTGGGAGTTTCATATGGACTCCATATTACGAATCGATATGCAGAGGAGGATGGAAGTCGGAGTCAGAAAATGCGTGCATCGATGCAATCTACGGGGCGGGCTGTTTTCTTATCTGCCGTGACCACAGTTATCGGTTTTATTTCACTTATATTCACGCCAATGGCTCCTATTCAGACTGTAGGGATCGCATTATCGGGGGGCATTGTTGTTGTCTATATTCTTACGATGTTTATGGTTCCAAACCTCACGCTGATCTTAGATTTACGCAAACCAAAGCATCCACCCCTGAAGGTTTTCGATGCCGCAGTTGACATACCTATGAAGCGAAACAAGAGCGTAATCGCTTTTTTCATTCTCTTGGTTTTAGTTTCATCTACACTTGGTCAGGCTAATGTGGAAGAAAACATCGATTTGTTAGGAATGGCTCCGGAAGGAGAACAACCTGTCATCAAAATGAAGCAATACAGTGAAGAATTCAATGCAGGCCAAATTGGCATGATCTTGGTCCATGCAAATGTAACCGGAGATCAAACCGATAGCGATCCTACGAATGACGATCCATATCAAAATCTAAAAATTATCGACGGTCTTGAACGAAACCTAAACACAGTCGAGAATGCATCTGCTGTATCTGTTGTGTTTTTGATGAAGGCGACAGGACTCGCCCCTACAATTTCTGGTCAACCGCTTCTCAATCAAATTGAAGAAATTCCTGGATATGACCTCCTACCTGAGGATGTGCGTGATACGTTTGCTGTTCTTATGGATAATGAAGTGACACAAGGTGCAACCTTCTGGGACTTGCTATCAACTCCGGAATCCTTTGGTCTTCCGGGTTCTACTCAAAGTCAAATTTTCCTACTTGACGTCTTTTATTCTTCATTGACCAAAGAAATGAGAGAGATTTTCATCAACTCTGATTATGATCGTTCATTGATTTACATCGATATGCCATTCATACCTGTTGCTGATACGAAGGTTGCGGTCGATCAGATTAACAAATATACAGAAGGATTTCAAGGAACTCATCAAGAACGAGCTGAGAAACTTACAGGAGTTGCGGCAACTGCAATTGAAGTCAATCAACTGATTGTAGATTCACAATGGACTTCTCTAGGGTTTGCTATTATTCTAACACTCATCACTCTCGCTGTGGTTTTCAAGGATATACGTTATTCATTCTGGACAACTTCACCAGTTATTGCTACGGTTGCTTTACAGTGGCTTGTAATGTGGCAAATGGATGTTCCTTTGTCCTTGGTTACAGTAATGATCGGTTCAATTTTAGTGGGCGTCGGGGTTGACTTTTCAATCCACATATCCAATCGTATTCGTGAATTAGGAGGTGGGCTGGAAGCCATACGTTCTGCCGCTGTGGGGACTGGGATGTCCCTCTTTGAAGCGGCCGTTGTTACATCACTGGGTATGTTTACTGCCTATCAGATTCCGATACCTGAAATCAAACCCTTCGTAACAGTCATTCTTATTCTCTTGTGGGTTGCTGCAGCCAGCGCATTGTTGTTGCTTCCTGCAATATTTGTCACCCTTGAGAAGATGGGTATTGGCTCGGTTGGTGGACCAACTGGGATGGCACGGAAGTTAGGGCTTGGTAGAGTCAAACAGGATGACCCCGATGTGTTGGAGGCAGTTCTGGTCATGGATTCCCATTCAAAAGAAGCGTGGTGACAACAAGCAAAGGGATAAGACCCGTATTCCTATCAACGTACATGGTCAACTACTGGTTGATGAAGTCCGAACTCGATGTCTATCCGTATTCACAACTTGTGCAGGACGGATTTACTCATTGGGATGGGGTGAGAAATTACCAAGCTCGTAACATGATGCGGGATGCGATGAAAGTTGGAGATTATATCCTTTTTTATCATTCAAATTGTAAACCACCTCACATTGCTGGTATCGCTAAAGTCTGTAAGGAAGGCTATCCTGATTTCACCTCTTGGGATTCTAAATCGAAGTATTTTGATGAAAAATCTTCACCCGAAAATCCACGCTGGTTTATGGTCGACATTGAACCAGTTCATCCACTCAAGGACACTGTTTCTCTTGATTCAGTACGTAACGAACCTTCGCTTTCTGAAATGCCTCTTATTCGTAGAGGACAGAGGCTTTCTATCCAGCCAGTACAAAAAAATGAATTTGAAATAATTTGTTCAATGGGTGGATTAGACGCTGGAACACTCGAGTAGGTGGTACAATGGTTGATATTCCTTCATCCAAGCGTGCATCTAATATTGAATATGCTATTCGTGATGTAGTCGTTCCTGCCACTAAACTTGAAGCACAAGGTCATTCGATTATCAAGTTGAACATTGGCGATCCCATTGCATACCCTGGTTTACCAACTCCATCACATATGGTTGAAGCCTTTTCAAAGGCATTATCTGAAGGACGAAATGGATATTCTCCCTCTTATGGTTTACCAGAATTACGAATGGCTATAGCAAAGGATGAAACAAGCAAGGGCTGGAATGCACAACCAAAAGATGTCTATGTCTGTCACGGAGTCACAGAAGCTCTGCAAATTGTTTTTCAAGCCACTCTAGAAGAGGGACATCAGGTACTTGCACCTGGCCCACATTATCCTCCATACATGGCGTATCCTCAGATGTATGGGGCTGAGACTATCGAATATGAACTGAAATCTGACGCTGGTTGGTCATTAAATTTCGATGATATTGAATCGAAAATGAATGAAAATGTGAAACTTTTTGTCTTGATCAATCCAAATAATCCCACAGGTTCGGTGGCTGATTCAAATGATATCCAGCGGTTATTGTCAATTCTTGAACAATGGCCAAATTGCATTCTCATTGCAGATGAAATCTATGATGGTCTTGATTTTTCAGGGTCTCAAGTAAGCGCAGCTAGTTTGTCACACACCGTTCCTGTTTTGACAATGAATGGTGTATCCAAAGTGTACTATGCTCCAGGATGGCGAATTGGATACATGGCAATCCATGATCCAACGTCCTCACTCGTAGCTGTACGTGATGGAATCGAGCGAATTCTACGTTCTCGTTTGTGTGCATCAACTCCTGCCCAACTTGGTTATCTAGCAGGTCTTGAACAAGATCGCTCTTGGATGAATCGATACAGCGATACAGTAAAACAACGCCGAGACGTCTGCCTAACAAGGATTTCTGAAATCGAAGGACTCGAAGTTCAACAACCAGAAGGAGCATTCTACATGTTTGTCAAATTAACTGATCCAATATGGGCAGATGATGACAAGGCATTCGTTCTCCAACTCCTTCACGATGAACACGTGCTCGTCGTTCACGGTTCAGGGTTCAGTTCGGAAAAGGGGAAAGGTCACTTCAGACTCGTTTTTCTACCTGATATTGATACAATAAATATTGCATTCGATAGGATTGATTCTTTTTTACAAAAACACAGAATTAATTAAACATCGATGGCGAAGTATTGATG
>MDTC01236568.1_pt1 | contig 11707 bp, 8 predicted proteins | sample 811181 | NCBI WGS metagenome assembly MDTC01 (sample SAMN05326644, study PRJNA326480) | marine metagenome | isolation source: seawater | place: Pacific Ocean: North | collected 2011
ATTTTTTCTTGTTCTTCCTGAACCCCATGACCTCACCTATTCTCAAGGGAGAGCAGTATAGTATTGAACCTTACCTAAAAAAACCTCAATATTGGGATGATTTACAGTTATTACGGAGATGCTATTCTTCCCCACCCTTTTAGAACCAAAAATGTGGCTGCAGCATCACTAATATCTAGTACATCACCTAGATTTGGTGACCATTCTTCATCAAAGAATTTGAAACGGCAATCTTCCTGAATAATTTCAACTTGCAAATTTTTGTCTGTCCCTAGGGCAACTGCTTCGTAAAGGGGATCAAAACTATTCGATTTATCTGGGTCTAATCTGTTTAATGGAAACTCTGTGACTCTCATCCCTGATTTACCATGTAGAGAAGTAGGCCACCTTATCTGCCTTCTGACATCTATAGTAACTACTTCATCGGCTTCACCTGCATTGGACAATACAACGGATGTATCGGTTTTAAGAAGATCAAGGAACAAAGATTCATGTTTATTTAGAACACCAAAATTACCCGCAAGCAGGTTATCTGCTCGCTGTTGATTAATCAAAATTTCACCTAATTTTTGAATAGAAGTTTTGCCTTTTGAACTTGACCTGTTTTCTCGCCTTGCTTGAGATTTTAAACCATCATGTAACTCATCAAGTATTGATGTGTAGCCTTTTTGTTTATTGGCAATTTCTTGAAGTTTTCCAACAACTGATTCCATCCCCCTATTAATACGATTGGCCCAACCTGTTCGGTCACCCAAATGGAATCTAGCCAAACTTCCTTTGACGTCTACATCTTCGCCTCTTATGTGAGAAACTATTTCCCTTCTTGCTTCGGAATCTAAATGGAATAATGATGGGTCTCGGTAGTGAAGATGAAATCCTCTGTGCCCTGAAAATGTGACTTGTAAATATTTTTCTTCAAATCCAAATTCAGGCTCCAAATAGTCATTCCATAATGTCCATGCTTGTTCTTGAATGACTTCTAGCATTGCCGGAAAATCCCTATCGGTAACTCCAGGTAAATGGTCACCATCGAGGTCAAAGATTAAGTCAGCACCAATCCATTCCTTTTCGGCCATTTTCATCATGTATGGTTTTTCCCAATAAGCAGTTGAATAAAAGCATGAATGCATTGGTCTTTGGGTAATGAAATTTCTTACTGCGTCGGTATCAGAGAACCCTTTGTGCCTAATCGGTGGTGAATTGCCAAAAGGAATGAACATCCATTCTCGATATTTTATCCTAGGTGGAGCCCAAAGTGGTGAATTCCTGTAATAGTTGGTGAATTTATGAGCAAACCTTGCCCAACCAGTAGAAAACATCATCACACCATAAATTCATTATTTTCATTCATTAGTCATCCAGAATTTCTTCTCAGCTTCGACTACTTTTGTTGATGATTCCGCACCAGTGATTTCAACATAACATTCCCAACAGTAGTAGTTGTTGTTAATCACCATTGCAGCACCAAATGTCATTCTTACACCACATTTTTTACACCGTGGACCAATCTCTCCATTCGGTGCCTGTGCTAGTTGGATATTATCGTGTGGCATATTACTCCCTGCTGCTTGGTAATTATTGTAGTTATTGAATTTGACTCAGCAATCTATCATATCATATTCTTTTGATTTTGTCCAATCAAGTAAGTCAATAGCAACCTCACAAGATTCAGATATCTCAGGTAGATCATGGTTTAGGTATTGTTGCAATACGGGGATAACTGTATAATCACCTATCGCTCCTAAAGCCTCGGCAGCTTCGTGACGAACCATTACGTGTTCTTGTTCGTTAGATAACACCTCGATTAGTTTTGGAATTGCGACTTTATTCTGCATTTGACCAAGCACATATGCTACTTCATGACGCAGTAGTGCGCTGTTAGACATAAAACCATTACACAATGCAAGGCATGCTTCATCAGTTCGGTCGTTTCGCAGGGCGAATACATTCCTCATCCTTTGAAACATAGGTATCTCTTCGTTGACAAGTGATTCTTTCCACTCTACTATGTGACCACTAATTTGTGGTGGAGCTGGGTCTACCGAACCATATTGACTTATTTTTGGTTGCCTTACCATCAAACCGCCCCAATAAACTCAATATTGTTAGTATCAAAATCTTGGTCGATTAACCCAATTTTTTGACCCTCTTGTAAGAACAGTTTTATTGAATCTCTGCCATCTTGGCGATAGTCAATTGTTCGATCATTAACATACATGCTAACAAATTTTTTGTTAGTAGCATCATCTATACCTCGACCCCATTTCTTAGCAAATTCTAATGCTTCATCTGGATTTTCAATAGCATATTCGATACTCATTTTGGTATACAATGTGATGTCTTTCATCATTTTTTCTCCGAGATCTTTCCTAACAACATTCCCACCCAAAGGCATCGGATAGTTATCAGTGGTACTATTCCACCACTTGCCAACGTCAATTAAAACATCTAAATCATGGTCTACATAAGTCAGTTGTCCCTCATGGATAATTAAACCTGATAAATAGGTCCCATCTAGTATACGAGGTATTATTTCGTCGAATGGAACAACAGCCACATTTACATCACCCCATGCTAACCTCAAACCAAGGTATGCACTAGTTTTCATTCCAGGCACAGCAATGGTTGAATTTTTTGCATCCTTCATTGAAACTCCAGTCTTTGCAACTACCATCGGTCCGTAACCCTCGCCCATTGACGCTCCACAATTCATTAGACTGTAATGCTGTGAAATTTCTGGAAATGCATGAATGGAGACTGCAGAAACTTCTAGTTCTTGATTCATTGCACGGTGATTTAATGTTTCTATATCTTGCAATTCGTGGACAAATTTGTACCCAGGGGTAGCAAATTTTCCGTTTGTCATTGCATGAAACATAAAAGCATCATCTGGGTCGGGTGAATGGCCGATTCTAACCAAATAATCACCGTTCTCATCTTGGTCAAGTATGCTCTGCATGACATTGCCAAAATCAAGTCCTTCAATAACCATCCGTTTGAAGGTCAAGACAAACTAACGAAATCGCTTGATAAAATTCTCTTTCGGCTATATATTCAAGTAGTTCAAAAATTAGCAAATATTGAATCCGATGAAATCTAGTTACTTTAGGGTAATATTGTGTACTTTAATCATCTCATTAATGACACCGTGCGTATCATCTAATTCTTCTGGTATCAATTTTATTGGAGTCACTCATGCTGATTCGAATGATGCTTATACCAAAGCAGTAACAATGGACGAAGAACGTAACTTAATTGCTAGTTCATACGGAAATACATTGGAATTCCATGACATGAATACTCTTGAGCTAATAAATTCTACAAATTTGGTCAGAGAAATATACGATATAGAAATTTCACCTAACGGGATGTACTTAGCAATTAGTCTTCGAGCAGAACAGTCTGTTCCGGATTCCATTCAAATTATGAATTTAGAAAACGGTGATATAAAACCGGAAAAAGGAAGAGGGAATGATCGATTAGGGAATATTGATTGGTCACCTAACAGTGAGAAGATCATTACTCCAAACATGAATAACGGCGCAGATATTTACGACATAGAAACCATGTCTATATCCAATCAAGTAATGGGTCAACATGTATCTGATATCACCTGCGTAAAGTATTCTAAATCAGGAAATTATATAGTGACTGGAGATGAACTTGGCAGGGTTAATATTTGGGATAATTTGGGAGAATTTCAAGACATTAGTTTCGATGTAAATGAAGAAGTAACTGGGTGTGATTTTAGTCAATCCGATTCTAAATTAGCTGTAATAACAATAACCGGCAATTTGTATTCCTTCTCTTTGAGTGGAGCCGAGTTGCAAAGTTTAGACCTTGGTGATTCACATGAGGTTAAATGGTCAGTTAATTCTGACAGGATATTTATTTTGGAATCTGACAATAGTCCTCAATTGATATTACTTGACGGGTCAACATTCGAGGAAATTTCATCAACAAGTTTAATGCACAAATCCCTAGACTTTGCAATAATTGAAGACCAAGGCGTAGTAAGTAAATTATTTGTTGCTACAGATTCAAATCATATTGCGGCTTATGGCACTCCCTCACTACCAGAAGGATTTGGCTCTATAGGCTCTGATTTAGACGGTGATAATATTCCTGATGCATTAGATGAGGATGATGATGGAGATTCACATTTAGATGATTGGGATTTTAATTGTCTGAATGAAACTGTATGTAGTAGAAGCCCAGATCTTGCCACATTAAGATCTTATCAAATCGAACTCGTTGGAGACACACTAGTGATTAATGATATCTATACAATGAATACAATTGACACATATACCTTCAGGAATTTATCAAGGCGCTCAATAATATCAGACCAAAGGATTAGTTATGAAGAAACTAATTTGATTGAAGCAGCGATTTGCCACAACATGGATAAGAATGATTACATCAATAAGTTGCGTTCGTCTATCGAGCTTTCTATTGGTCAGATAACTAATGGCTCAATCGAGTGTCAGATAATTCAAGGATTATCCTTTACAAAATGGGATGATAAAGAACAGATAAAATTTGCATTTAAAACGAGTTTTGATATCATACCAAATGCCTCTCTACCCATTAGCATAGAGATTGTCGACCAGATATCAGTGGCTGGATCTTCGATAACCCACCTTGTTGAGAATCACCCAGTATACATAACTCAAATAATGCAAGATGGTTTAACCCAATCAAATGTTTGGTATAACTATGGAGATAATCCGTTGGTAAATTATTCCTCCATAGAAGAAAGCGATAATCAAATTGACTCAATTTTAGTTAAAGTCGAGGAGAATATAACTATTATATTAGCATTAATTATTGTCAGCATATTATCGGTTTGGTTGATAATTAGAAGAAATAATCTGAAATCAACAATTCTAGACTTTAGTGAGTTTTCTGAAAATGAAGAAGATGAATATGAAGTCAATCAAGAAATGGAAATAAACGAAGAATATGATGACTTCACAGAGGAGCCCTCACTAATCAGCAAACCAGAACCTGTGATGACCTCAAGTAATAGTTTAGATTACGAAGAAGAAGAAGAACCAAATTTGTTGATAGGACAAGATGATAATAATCCAAACAAACGAAACGCATTTACTTTGGATGATGATTTAGAAGCAAATGAATCTAATAAGATAAAACGTCGAACTGGTAAGATACAGAGGAATAAGCAAGGACCAATAATGTCAACAAAAAGGAAACGATTAGATGGTAAGCTGGATATTCCAGGTGAAAAAATAATCACCAAGAAGAAAGTAGTAAAGCCCAAAAAACGTAAAGTTAGAAGAGTAAGAACTGAGGATTAACAATAATAGTTCTACCAAAGAAATTCTGCAGACTCTACTTTTCCACAAGCCTCGGTGAGGAATAAATTCAAACCATCAATATGTTGTTGGTCTAAACGGTTGAAAACTTCCCCAAAATATTTGTTTAATCTCTCCTCGGTCAATCCGGATTTATCTGCAGAGATTCGGATTATTTCATTCCTACGACCCACTGAATTTTCAAACAGTTCTAGTTGTTCAATTAAAGAATTGTAAGCTTTTTTAACATCACTAACAGGGGTATCTCTTCTAGCAGCAAAAACTCCAAACACCATCGGTTTCCCTGTAATCTCTCGCCATTCTAAACCTAAGTCTAGAATAATTTTATCAGGATATAATTTTGATGCATCTAGTGCTCTATCTCCAATGATCAAGGCACCATCACAATTATCCAACATTGCGTCTATGTCTGGACCCATTATGGTATAATTTGGCTCGAAACCTTGCTGTTTTATGATGTATTTTAACAATGCAACGGACGAAGAGGAATCAGATGGTAATGCGATTGTATTCATCTCCGACATACTACAATTACCAAATAATAAGACGCTTCCTACTTCACCTTTTGAACAAATTCCTAAGTCAGGCACCAATACTAGTTGATTAGAATTTTTGGCATAATCTGCAGCTGGTATTGGAGCTAATATACAGTCACTTCTTAGTAAGTGTCCAGTCAGCCACGATGGAGGTGCAGATAGAACATCCCACTTTTTACTAAGTTTTAGAAACAATGGGTCACAATTCATGAATGCTACTCTTCCAATTGTGTTTTTCCAATTGACAAAATTTTCATCCACTTTTTTACCTTCTTGAATAATCATATTGTCACCTAACTTTGAATAACAGACAAGCGTCTAACGCGCTTAGGAGGTACAACTTCGAATTCGTTAAATTTAGTATATATGGTGTTCCTTTTAATCGGAGAAAAACCTGCATCTTTAACTAACTTACCAAGTTGGTAAGTGCCATAATTTAAGCTTGATTTTGCACCGGCTAAGTGCATAATAGATTCTTGACGTACTGTACCATCTATATCATCAGCGCCATAGTGCAGAGCTAATTCTGCAACTTCATCTCCAATATTCATTCGATATGCCTTGATATGTGGTATGGAGTCCAACATTAAACGAGATATTGCAATAGTGCGGAGAATTTCATTTGCAGTTGCTAGTTGTGCTTGAGGCAATCTAGACGAATCAGGTAAAAATGGATACGGAACGAAACACTGTAACATTGAAGATTCGTCTGCTAATTTACGTAGTTTGTCCATGTGTTCAAGACGATCTTCAATTGTCTCTATTGTGCCAAACAGCATGGTACAATTAGATGGTATGCCCGATAAATGAGCCTGGCGGTGAATTTCCAAGTACTCGTCAGAACTTTCCTTTCCTTTACATATAATCTCACGGATATCATCATTTAATATCTCAGCACCGCCACCCGGAAGTGAATCTAATCCTGCGTTCTTTAATCTCTTCAGTGTTTCACTAAAATTAATATTTGAAAGATTAGATAAATGTTTAACTTCTACTGCTGTCAAGGCTTTTATTGAAATATTAGGATACTTTTCTTTTGCAGTTCTAATTAATTTAACATAATAATCAATATCCCAGTCTGGATGAAGCCCCCCAACTGAATGTACCTCGTCAATATGTTCTGCAAATTTATCCATTTCTTTGATGTATTCTTCTACAGACATTGCATAAGCGTCTTCCTGTCTTTTACTCCTCCTAAAAGCACAAAAGCGACAAGCAAGCACACAGATATTAGTCTGATTAATATGAACGTTGGAGTTGAAAAAAACCTTCTTATCAAATCTTGAGTGCTTTACTAGGTTAGCCAACATACCCAATTCACTAAGGTTGTTATGGTGGTACAAGACAACTCCATCATCAACGGAAAGACGAACACCTTTAGCTAATTTATTGGCAATTGGTTGAATGGTTTTAGACCATTGTTTGTTATCTAGAGAATCATTGAGTTTTTCTTGCCAATCTACAGCACTGCCAGCATTTTGTATTGATGCTGACCACTCAGTCATAATCATCGGTATATGCCATACTTCAAATATATATGTACATCATCTAAGGTATATTTTTGATGGCAAAAAGTTTGGAATTTACTATAAATTTTCTAAATTCCTCTATAACTAGAACTGAGAAAGATACTGCGATAATTATCAACCAATCGCTGCTTGATAGTACTTTAGTAGATAGTAACCCCCCTATCTCAATTCCAATTATTGGGATACTTACATCGGCTAATTGTACAAAGAAAAGTAACAGTCCAAAGGATGCTAAAAAGGCAATATTGATAGCTTTGTTTGAAAAAGCACCTAGAGAAAATATACTTTCTTCTTGAGACCGACAATTCATTACGTTAAACAATTGGAACATAATGAAAACAGAAAGAGTCATTGTTTGTGCATGTACGAATCTGTCGTCAGCATAATTAGACCATTCTGATATTGCATCTGGATCACCAGAATCACATGCGGCTTTGTCAAATGGTAAACTATTCTCGTCAGCTAACGGTAGACCATCACAAGTCTCTAATCCTCCCCCTGCGAGGAAAAATACCAACAAAGTGCCAATTACCATAACCGCGCCAAGATAAAAAATCAACCAAATATCACTCTTGCTTGGCAAGCCTTCATTGACGGGTCTAGGGGGCCTACTCATCACATTACCGTGCTTTTTCTCCACCCCTAAGGCGACAGCAGGAGGACCGTCCATGAGAATATTAATTACTAGAATTTGAGTTGCTGTGAGTGGTAAATTCCATCCAAATATTAGTGTTGAGATAACTATCAAGGAAACTGCCGCGACATTAGTAGAGACTTGGTACCTTACGAAATTACGAATGTTTTGATAGATTTTTCTGCCTTCTTCAACGGCATGGACTATGTTAGCGAAGTTGTCGTCTTGCAAAACCATATCAGCAGCATCTTTTGCCACATCAGTGCCTGATATACCCATGGCAATACCAATATTAGCCCTTGATAAAGCAGGAGCATCATTTACTCCATCTCCAGTCATAGCAACAATTTCTCCCTGACTTTGTAAAGAACTTACAATACGCATTTTTTGATCTGGTGCAACACGAGAGAATATTGTAGAATTAGCGGCTGCCTCATCCATTTCTGCATCATTAAATTTAGTAATTGAACTACCGTTAACAGCAGGAATACCACCATCGGTTATGCCTAATTCTTTACCAATTGCTGTAGCGGTAAATTGTTGATCTCCAGTAATCATTTTAACTTTAATTCCGGCTTTTTGACAAATTGCAATAGCTTCCTTAACTTCTGGTCTAGGTGGGTCCATTATACCAACTAAACCGAGGAAAATAAACCCGGATTCAATCTTTTCAACATCATAGATGTCTTCACCATCATCTAATCTTCGAGCGCATAATGCCAAGACGCGCATTGCTTTACCCGCCATGTCTCGATTAGCTTCTTCTGCAATATTGAAATCTGATTCTTCAAGCGGAACTATTTCGTCTCCCTTGACTTTCCAATCTACTAAATTGATATATCCACCAGCACCACCTTTAGAAAATATCCACTTTTCACCTTCATATTCGTGTATGACGGACATTCTTTTACGTTTAGTGTCGAAGAAGAATTCATGTATTCTGCTGTGCCTCTGGGCAAACTTTTGAACATCCCCGTTAATTTTCCAACCTGCTACAGCACATGCTGAATCTGTGGGGTCGCCAAGTGCCTCCCATTGCCCATCAATTTTAGAGATGGTTGAATTATGGCAAAGACTCAAACAGGCTGCTGCTAATCTAAAACCTAGATTATTTTGGTGTTGGGAGAATCCGTCATCACCAAGTGGTTTCCCCTCAAATAAAACCTCTCCTTTAGGTTTAAATCCCTCTCCAGTGATTTGGAAATTACCCTCTGTAGTTGAAATTTGTCTAGCCGTCATTTGGTTTTTGGTTAAAGTACCAGTTTTATCTGAACAAATTACTGTTGTTGAACCAAGTGTTTCTACAGCCTTCATTCGTCGAATTATCGCTTTATGTTGAGCCATATTCCTCATGCCAAGAGCCAAAGTTATCACCAAAATAATTGGCAAACCTTCCGGTACAATTGCGACAAATATCGCAATAGCGATTATGAATTGGTCTACTGCAGCTTCCCAAATATCTACATCAGCGTCACCATAAGCGATTATCATTTCAATGGAAACTAGTAGGAATGCAACTATAAGTGCAATAAAACCTAAAAATTTTCCAAGAGATTCTAACTTTAGTTCAAGTGGGGTTTTTGGAGTATCTGAACCTGCAATATCTCTAGCAATCCTGCCAAGTTGGGTATTCATTCCTGTTGAAACAACAATCCCAATAGCCCTACCAGAAGCGACACATGTACCCATAAAAGCCATGTTTTTTCTATCAGCCAACAGTGTATTGATTTCCAAGGCTTCGGAATTTTTCTGAACTGTTAGTGACTCACCAGTTAGTGCTGACTCATCAATTTTACATTGATAAGAGTCCAAAATCCGTATATCTGCAGGTACATTCAAACCCTCATATAAATTAACTATATCTCCGGGAACTAAATCTTGTGTGGGAATTTCAATATCAGTCCAGTCTCTTACAACTACACATTGTGAAACCGACATTTTTTTCAATGATTCCATCGCTTGTTCTGCTTGTCCTTCCTGCCAATATCCAAAGTATGCGTTAGCGGTCAAAACCATGAAAATAAATATAGCATCACCTGGCTCATCAGGATGTATCAATAAGGCAACTATAGCCGCACCGATTAGTAGATAATTAAGTGGATCATTATATTGCGAAAGGAATCTCTTCCATCCAGGAACTCTGTCAGGTTCAGATAATTTGTTTTCCCCGTGAATATTTCGCCTTTTAAGAACCTCGGATTCAGTTAATCCTGAACGGTTGACTTCAAATTTTTCCATGACATCATCTGTCGACATAAAATGGTGATTTTCGTCCAAAAAAAGCCCTACCTTTGTTAAACGACGATTAATTCGTTTATCATTATGATGGTGGTTATCCCAATAAAATAAGCGATGTTTTCAACAATCAGAAATATTTAGCCAAGCCATGTCAGTGCATGGAGAGCCATACATTCCGGCATCAGAATCACCACTAGAATTGACGGTAAGAGTTGTTTTTGTAGGTATTCTTCTCGGGATTTTAATGACTGCAGCCAATGCCTATCTAGGCTTATACGCCGGTATGACTGTATCTGCAAGTATACCTGCTGCTGTGATGTCAATGATTATCCTTCGCTCACTATTTGAGGAAGTAACTATTCTAGAAAATAATGCTGTACAGACAATGGCCAGTGCTGGAGAGTCATTGGCTGCTGGAGTGATATTTACTGTACCTGCTTTGTTAGTAATTCCAAATCTTTGGGATGAAATTCAGTTATTGGAAACTACAATCATAGCCTTGCTTGGTGGATTAATGGGGACAATGTTCACTATAGCACTAAGAAGGTTATTTATCGTCGAGGAAGCTTTACCATATCCTGAAGGTGTTGCTTGTCGTGAAGTTTTAGTAGCTGGAGAAGAAGGTGGAGAAGGTTCGCAAGCGATTCTATATGCATTAGGAATTGGAGCAATATATGGTTTGGTGGTAAAAGGCTTCCAAGCAACACATCATACTGTAGAAGGAGTAGTAGGTTTTATCGGCACAAAACTCTATGCTGGTATGGACTTATCAGTTGCTTTACTATCGGTTGGATACATTGTTGGAATAAGAATTGCTTCATTCATATTCCTAGGAGGAGTTCTTGGTTTTGGCATATTAACACCACTATACGGGCTGATCAATGGTTGGGGGCCAGAAACTTCAACATTAGACCAATTCAAAAATCTCTGGGCAACTCAAATTCGTTATGCAGGAGTTGGTGCGATGGTTATTGGAGGGCTTTACACACTATGGTCCATGCGTAAAAGTATCATTAATGGTATTTCCAAAGCCATCAAGCCCGCAGCAAGTAATGACGAGGAGTTGTTACGAACTGAAATTGACCTTCCAATGAATTTTGTATTGGCATTTTGCGGAGTTATTGTTATTGTAACCATGTTATTTTATTGGTGGAAAACTGAATCTTTGATTTTGGCAATAGCAGGGGCTGCATTTTTGGCCGTGGCTGCATTCTTTTTCGCTGCAGTAGCAGGTTATATTGCAGGTGTTGTTGGTTCATCAAACTCCCCTGTATCAGGAATGACAATTGCCACACTATTATTCACAGTAGCACTAGTGTGGGTTATTGGTGACCTTATGCTTGGTCTTTCTACTCCAACACTAATGCTAGCAACGATGCTGATTGCGTCTATTGTTGCTTCTTCTGCAGCAATTGCTGGAGATGTGATGCA
>MDTC01253948.1_pt1 | contig 11707 bp, 12 predicted proteins | sample 811181 | NCBI WGS metagenome assembly MDTC01 (sample SAMN05326644, study PRJNA326480) | marine metagenome | isolation source: seawater | place: Pacific Ocean: North | collected 2011
AATCATCATTGAATGTTTCTTTTGCTTCTTCCAAAACTCTATTCTTTTGGTCTGATGTATTTAGATAGCAAGTATCCATTTGAGATACGCCCAATAATTCGATTGGTAACCACAACCATTTAGCTTTACCGGCCCGTCTATCAATACCATTACAACATTTCATTTCCCACCAATGGCAATAACCTATGATTTTTGTATCTATTGTTTTTTTGTATCTACCAACTTGAACCCAATCGGGTAGATGTGAATAGATTACATCATAATCAATATCTTTCAGTAACTTTATCAATTTATCAGATGGAAATGAACGTTGATTCATCATATCACCCGGTATATCAATCTGATGTTGTTTAACGTTTGGTAGGTTTAGTTTTTTGGTTACATTACCACTTGGAATTAAGATGTGCCAATAATAATCACCATAAGCTTCTAAACCTTTAATGTGGTTATGGATTACATCTATAAATGAATCCTTTTCAATGTTAGAAGAATTAGTGATATTTGGTATCACCAACACTTTCCTAGCACTGCTATAATCTATACTATCCCAAAAAGTCATATTTAGTATTTATAACGTCTTAAATATACAAAATAATTTTCAAACTACCAAAAACTTTCTGTATTTTCCGGCTGATAATCCGTTTTGTAGTTTTCAACAAGTGTATTAAAATCATCCGTATTTTTAGGATATGGTTTGATTTCGTGCTTCAATCTTTTTATCAAATCCCGCTTTTCTCGCTTATTCTGAGCTATAATCTGAATGTACCTATGTTTTGGTGGTTCTTGCCTTCTCCAAAATTCATCATACCCATCTTTACCAATTTCCCTTTTCAAATGATTAAGATTTCCCGAACCCCACTTACTAAATACAGTTCTACTATGTATCCACTTATATGGATTATTAGATAAAGATATACCATAGTTGGGCATTAGTGCTATATCCGTTGATAATCCTTGATATACCCAATTTGTAGCTTGATATATTTTACCTAAATGTTGTTGTCCTGCATCAGCGTATGATAATAGTAGTTTTATATTTTTATCATTATCCTTTAGCCATTTAAAACTCTGACCCATAGCGTATGATTCTATATTTGAACCATATCCATCGTGTATATACAATCGAGTCAATTCCAAAGCGTTATCTTTTGTTAACCCATTACAAATTGATGTAGCGGCACGAGCACCAACAGGAAATCCATATATAAGACAGCCTATTAGTTGATGTGAATTACCAATTATATCAACATCATCAGTTTTATAGTAAACACCCAATGCGTATCTACACATTGTCCAAGCGTGGGTATAATGATATTTAACAATCATATCCTTTGCTATCGGTTTTGCTATTGGTGCTATATGTACCTTTGATACATCACAATAATTTTTACCTACTTCTTTCATTAACGATATTTATCAAATTCACCAAATAAGATATGTGTCCAAGTTTCATTCTTTACTATTTTTCTGATATTTGATGTAGATACACCATTGTTTTTAGCCAATACTTTTATATTTCTATGACCAATTTCCCACAATCTTCTAATAGTTCTAACCTGCTTTTCAGTAAGTTTGTGTTGTGGATGTAATTCACCTTTAAGACCCATCTTTATAACTTTTTTCAATATACAAAACTTTTTTGGATTATCCAAATTTACCCATCACAAGATTGACAATCGGTTGACATTGCCTGCTGTGCTATATCACCCCGTAATACTGATTCAGTTCGCATATAGTATAATGTTTTAATTCCTTGCTTCCAAGCTTCCATATGAACCTGATTCAAAAATTTAGGTTTAACTTGTGATGGAAATGCTAGATTAAGTGATACTGATTGGTCGATGTATTGTTGCCTTACACCCGCTTGCTTAACCAATTCCAATTGATTGATTTCTTTAAATGTTTTGAATACATCCTTTACCCTATCACATTCAATCACATCTTCTGGTAAATCATTTATATTAGATAACTTACCATTGTAGTAATACCAATTATCCAATTCATCTATGTCTTGAACACTACCACCATCAGCAAGTATTTTATCCCAAGTTTGTTTATTATTGATACCAACTTTTCTAAGAACTTTAACTAATTCCTTATTCTTACGGATAAACGTACCTTTTAGTGTTTGTTCTGTAAATACGTTTGCTGCCCAAGGTTCTATGCCCGGTGATACATTTCCTGCTAATTTTGAATTCGATACAGTTGGTGCTATTGCTCTAAGATGTGTATTTCTCATACCACTACCAACACACCACAACGGTTCACCATATTCTTCAGCCATATCTCTACTAGCACGTTCGGATTCAATCATCATCTGAGCAAATATCTTTCTAGTTTCAAACTGTGCTATTAGTGAATCAAATACAATTCCTTTTTGTTGTAAATACGTATGCCATCCTAATACACCTAAACCTAAAGCTCTACCCTTTTCAGCAGAACGTACTGAATTTTCAAAACCTTTCATATTCTTAGATTTCTGTATAAACTCTTCTAATATACCATCCAAAAAATAAGTAGCTGTATAAATTAAATCAGTATCTTTCCATTCATCGTATTTAGCAATATTTAACGATGATAAACAACAAACAAATGAATGTGATTCATCCGTATGTAGTACTATTTCAGAACATATATTAGTCATATAAACTTTCAATCCATTCTTTTTGTATGCCTCTGGATTTTGTTTGTTTATATTACCTTTATACATAACATATGGTTCACCCGTAGCTTTTCTTTTCTGTAAAACCTTTGCCCATCTACGCCTTGCCTCTTTATCACCCTCTTCTAACTTTCTCATAAACTTATCACCAACAACAACACATTGATGTAAATTCAAACATTGGCGGTTTACATCACCTTTTGGCTCTCTAATCTCTAACCAATCATCAAAATCAGCATGTTCTATACTAAGATTTACACTAGCAGCACCCCTTCTTACAGCACCTTGATTTGTAGCAAGAATTGTCGAATCGTAAATCTTACAAAAAGGAACTACACCATCAGATGTACCATTTTGACTTATATTAGAACCAGCTGGTCTAATTTGGTTTATACCAACACCAACACCACCACCATGTTTAGCAAGTAACATCATCTCTAAGTTCTTTATACCAATATCTTGTATACTATCCGCAACATCAATACCAAAGCAAGAAATGGGTAACCCCCTATCAGTACCTGTGTTTGATAATACAGGTGTTGCTAAACACAACCAACCTTTCCAAATGTAATCGAAAAACTTACTCGCCATTTGTGGTTTAGATAATCTTCTAGCAACTGTAGTAGCTACCCGCCAATAAGCATCTTTAGGTTTTTCACCTTCCAATAAATAACCCTTTGAAATTGTTTTTACATATATTTCTGTATTCGCCCATGTTGGGAAGTCAACACCAACTTCCCAACCAAAACTTTCTCCATAATTCTTCATATTAATTATCCTTTATAAAAATCCCATCAACAGTTTTACCAGTCCTACCCTTTATTTCATCCCATGCCGCTTCTAAGCATTCAGTAGGTGTAAATCCACATTGAGTTGCTAAAATTATTAATGTAACAAATGAATCACCAATACCATCTTTGATTTCATCGATGTTATTTTTTAATAATGCGCCGGATGTTTCACCAACTTCTTCTAATACTTTCAACATTTGTTTAGGTGCATTATCTTTGACCAATATACCTTTTACATCAGCCCATTCAATTACATTTGTAATCAATTCATCAAAATTCATAACTTATTATTTTGTTTAATTTAAAAAATATCTTCCCAATCTTCACCTTCACCCGCCTTACTATAATCAGTAGGTCTAAGTGCAAAGAAATCTGTATGTGTTACACCGCCCGTTAAATGATAAAACCAATCAAGATTACTAGCCGATTCTTCATCATATTCGAAGTGGTAATCACCACCAATTATTGGATTGTAACCTAATTCTGCAAGCTTTTCATTAGCTCTTTTGGATATGAAATTCTTCAAATCTTCCGCCTTAAGGTTTTCCAAATCACCCATTTCAAACATTTTATCAATAAACTTATGCTCCATTTCAACCATAAATTGTGCGGCAGATTCAACATCTTTTTTTACAGATTCTAACAATTCAGGATATTCATCACACATATGTCTGAATAAGTGACATCCCATTTTTGAATGTAATGATTCATCCCTAACTGACCATTTCATCTGTTGACCAATACCCTTTAGTAAGTTTCTAAGTTGAAACGAATATAATACTGCGAAAGAACTATATAAAGAAACACCCTCTGCGAACGCTGAAAATATTGCCAATGAGCGTGCTACTTCTTGTCTAACTCTTGGATTGGTTTGTAATTCCTTATGTGTCCAATTTGATGTAGTTTTTGTTAAAAATTCAAACTTTTCTGCTATAGCAGGTTCATGTAAAAATGCTTCGAAGTTTTCCAATCCCAATGTTTCATTTAGGTATGAATAAGCCGTAGCATGGATTGTTTCTTGTGAACCAAACATTATAGCCATCTGTTTTATTTCGTGTTTTGGAAACCATTGTGTAACCATCGTAGTCCAATAATCGGATACGGCACACTCAGTTTGTGCAAATCCTAAAAGGATATTACCCACTAAGTTTTTTTCAGATTTAGTTAAATGTTCATTCCAATCCTTAACATCACCCTGCATGGATATTTCGGTATGTAACCAAAATGCTTGAGCTTGTTTAAGCCAACCTTCAGTATAATATATTGGATATTCAAATGGTTTGTAAGGGATTCTTTCTTCAAATATTTTCATATGATTTCCGTTTTACTTTTAATAATATGTGATTATAAATAGGACTAAAATCCAATATCACCTTTCAATTCATTGTACTTTTGTAATAAATTTTTTCTTACTAAACTATCCCCACTTTGCATATCCTTTTTGGTGTTTTTACCATTAATGGAATCATCTGAAAATATCTGAATTCTACCATTACTCATATTAGCTTTTGATGGTAAAGTCATACCATCCGGTCCAAATCTGTTTTTGATAACGTGCCATCTACCAGTACCCGCTAACTTATCTTCAATCTTTCTACTTAGAGATACTACAAAATCAGCAGTCATCAATTTTGAAAACGAACCTGCTATTTTAGTACCTGTAATAATATCATCATCTGCACCACTTCTGTTGATTTGAGATGCGGTGTATAGTGGTACTTCATATTCACCTGCGAGACCACGCAAACCCTCTATCAGTTCTTCAATTTCTTCATGTCTTTCACGCTTACTACCACCTTTTAATAAATCAGCGTAATCCACTATAACAACATCAGGAGTTTTACCTTGTAACTTTAGTTTATCCAAACTAGCCCTTAACGTATTTAATCCAACTGATTTTGTAGGATAGTGTTTTACGATAATATCACCACTAAGATTGTTTACCTGTCGTTCAACTTCATCCATACTAAACTTTAAATTTGGAACTGGTATACCAGTCAATACCGAATCATATCGTTGACCAACATATCCTTCGTTCAACTCAAGCGTATAATGAGCTACAGTTTTACCCAACTTTGCAGCTGACATACCTACATTAACCAAAGCCCAAGATTTACCTATACCAGGTGGTGCTGCGAATATTATCAACTCACCCTTTCCAAAACCACCATCAACCAATTCATCAATGGTATCCCAACCTGTAGGTACAACGTTTCTTACAGTAGATTCATACCGTTCTTTTATATCAGATTTGTATACATGACCAACATTGGTATCCTGCCCAGCTTTCATAGCTGAATCTATAATGGTTTTTATTTGTTCAATCTTACCCTCCTGTAATAAACCAACAGATTCTAATATTGCGTTCTTTACTTCTTGATTCTTACAAAATTCTAAGGTTTCAGATTTCACATATTCCAAATCTTCAGATTCCAAACTAGCCCATATCTGCTTCAGATTATCAACGATAGATACTTTCATCACATCTCTATCCACTTTAGATACCTGTAATTTAAATACATCTAAAGTTGGTAATTTCTGATACTTATTGAAATATGATTGTACACATTGTAATATCCATTCATTAGAGTCTGAATCAAAATATTCAGGCTTTATTATATCATATATCGTTTTGAAAAATACTTTATCTGATAATATAGATGATAGTATCTTTATCTGAAACGATGTTCCAAACTTACTTCCAAATTTATCCATAGTTATTAATATACAAAATATTAACTAAAAAACCAAATTATTTTATGGTTTGTTTTGAGTGGTTGTTTAAATCAGACCAAGTGTTAAGTAACCAACTTTCAATATTTTTAAAAGCGGTATACAGCTTATCAATCATAAATTCTTTTTTGAATACGAATGAATTTAATTGATTTATGGGGGAATTGATAATAGCTCTTACATTGGATTTTATAGAAGAACTAATATCTGGGTCTGAAAGTTGCATCAATTTATAGTTTAACTCTAATACAGATTTGTTATCTAATATTTTGTTTTTTAACTTTTCATTATCCAACTGTGATACACTTTCCATCAAAGAATCCATACTTAATGAATCATTTTGTAAGAATAAACATTTATTTATAAGTGTTTTCGGACCTATACCACGCACACCCGGAATGTTATCTGATTTATCACCATCAAATATTCTATAATATACCAAGTTGTTTGATGGAACGCCATATAGTTCTTTTACATCACCCTTACGTATCATTTTTTTCTTTGTTGGTTGATATACTGAAATCCTATCATCTACTAATTGTAGAAAATCCTTATCAGATGATACTATCAATACTTCTTTTTTAAAGATGTGTCTTGCCGCATATGCCATTATATCATCTGCTTCAACATAATCTATATAGCATAAATCAATTGGTAATAATTCCAAATACTTAATTAATGTATTGAATTGATTTTTCATAGATTGCTTCTGGTCTTCCAAATCTTCATACCCAACCAACCGATTTACTTTTGTTAAGCCGGTTCTACCTTCCTTATAACCTTTGTACATTTTTTTTCTACGATGTGAACCACCCTTACCATCAAAAACTACCAACACCCTAGTTGGATTGTTTTTACGAATGAGAGCACCGAGGGATAACAGAAAACCTGTTACCCCTCCTACGTGCTCACCATCATCATTTAATGTTGGAACTGCCCCAAACACTCGTATAAACATATTCAACCCATCAACAATCATAACCTTATCATTAACATCTGATTTTGGTTTTTGTGATATACGTTCTAACATCTTTTTGTAACTATCATTAATTGCCATCATCTAATTCAGTTGAATCTATGTTAGCATTATCAACGGCATCTTTATAACCCATTATATATGCATTACATATTTGTTTATACATTTGTTCTTTAACTTCAGGCTGATTATCCAATAAATCATTAAAATCTTTAGCCAAAAACTTAAATTCTTCACCAGTAGATTCATCAACCCATGTGTACCAAGCACCACCCTGTTTTACAAGTTCATTTGATTTCATAGTACTTAACCAACTACCATATCTATCAATACCCCTATCAAAGTAAATATTGAAATCAACAGAACGTAGTGGTGGTCCCATACGATTTTTGATTACTTGTGCTTTTGTTTTAATACCAACAATTTCACCTGATTTTGCTTTAACTTGTCCCATCTTTTTTAACCTAAGTCTACAAGATGCGTGAAATCCAAGTGCTTTTCCACCAGATGTAGTGTACGGGTCACCAAACGATACACCCATTCTAACCCTTAGTTGGTTTGTGAATACCACTAATATCCGTTCTCTACCAATGAGATTTGTAATTTTTCTCATTGCTTTTGAAATTATAATAGCTTTTTGTGTAGCGTAGCCGGCTTGGTCGTAATCAGCTGATAATTCAACCTTTGTGGTTGCTGCTGCTACTGAATCCACAACAATTGTAACTAACCTATCCTTATCAGATTTTCTAACAGATTCAATAATTGAATCCATAGCATCAAAGATATCTTCAACAGTTTCTAATGGTACATATAGTAGTTTAGATGTATCAATACCCAATGCTTCTAAAAATTCTTGATTGATAGCGTTTTCAGTATCAATATATACAGCTAACCCACCTTTCTTTTGTGTATTTGCTAATGTATGTGCTGATACTAACGATTTTCCACTTGCTTCTAAACCTGTAATTTCAACAATCCTACCAACGGGAAATCCACCATTAGGTCTGTTTGATATAGCCAAATCTAACATATCATCCCCAGTCGACACCCACTCTGTCAAATCGGTGGGTGTCTCTTCTGAGCCGTCTAAGAAATATGCAACTTTGTTTCTACCTTTGAATTTTTTGTTTAGATTATTTGCAAGTATAGAAGATAATTCATCTCTATTGCTCATAATTAAAATGGTAGTTTATCGATGTCACTTTGAGTATCGTTACTATTAAATAATGATTCGAATGAATCTTTTACATTTGAAACGCTTGATACCGTATTATCTACAGCCTTAGTTTCATTTTGATTGGTGTTAGTAGTAGGTGTTTTTTCCGTTTCACCACCATCATCACTTTTACCCGTTTCCAACCAATTTTTAAGAAACGTTTCTAATTCTGAAAATGAATATCTTTTGAAAAGTGTAGGTAACTCTACTTGCTCTTTACATTTTTCTAAGAATTCTTTTGCTTCAGATAATGGTGTTTGGTTTGGTTTAACTCTGATGTAAGTTTCAGGATAATTCTTTCCTAATTCTTTTGCAGTTTTAAACTCAACTGTGATATCTCTACCATTCAAAATATCAGTTAAATCACCATAATCAGGGTCAGCGAAAAACGCAAGTAATTCTTGATAAACAGTTTTACCAAATCCCCAAAACTTAACACCCTCTTCTTCTTCACCACGAACAATAACAGGTACGTAAGTTCTCATTTTAGGAAATAGTTTTTTTGAAAGATTCCAATCATCACGATTTCCCGTATTTCTTAACTGATTAGCAAAATCAATTAACGGGTCAGATTCACCAAAAGTTTTAGGTGAAAGGATGTTTTTACCACCAAAATCATAGTGAAAGAATAATTCGATGAAAGGATTTGATTCGTTGAATGTGTATGGTAACATTCGGATTTGTTGTTTGCCCGGTTTCGGCTTCCACAAATTATCAGTTTTTTGAACCTTATTCTGCAGGCGGCTCAACCTGTTTCGGATTGCATCTAAATCAATAGCCATAAAATTCCATTTTTTAATTGTTATGTAATAAGATATTTAAATATAGTAATTAATTTTCAATTTTCAAAATTATTTTCAATTTTTATTTATTTTTATTTTATTTTCTACACTACCATCATTGTATCTAACTGATTCTATGTATGTTCCGTTCTTATTTTTTATACGCTGACCTAACACATTATAATAAACAGATTCTATAGGTAATTTTTTAACATTTGAATAACTACAATATATGGTATTTGATATTTGGTTATCATGCTTAATTCTGTAATAATTATTACGGCTGTTAGTGTTATGTACGTATGTTAAATATGATGTATTAACATCGGTTAATAGTTCCCAATCATATCCGCTGTTACTCCACTCCAATTCCAAATCGGAAACATCGGAAATATCAGCACTAACAGCTATACCATTCTCAAATTCTTTACATTCAAAATCATATATTTCATTCGATAATATTGTATACATACAATCTATAAATAGGTAATCTATATGTATGTAATTTGAAGTTGATGTAATACCACCACCTGTTAAAAAATCAAATGATAGTGATTGTGTATTGTTTGATAAAGTTAGATACCAAACACCTGCTGATGGGATAACAACACCAGACCATAGCCCATCATACCACCAAAATTGTAATTGGTCTGTAGTTCGTATCCTTACATCATCAATTTCAAACTGAACGTATATAGAATCACACCCATCATTAAAAAATCGATTACCATAATTAGGCGATTCGTATGAATAATATTGATTATTTAAGTAATTAAAATTACAGTTGTAACATAGATGTGTACCGTGAGCGCACATATCGGTTTGTGGTGTTACTGCCTGCCATTCATTAAGTCCGTTAATTGATGTAAAATCATCTAATAACGGATACTGCGCATTTGATAAATTTGTTAACAATACACATAATAATAATACGTAAACTTCTTTCATTTGTTTCAATTTTTTTAACTTATTTTATTTAGTCTATATCAATAATTTTATCAATTTTAAGTGCATTCATATTAAACCAAGCGGTTGACTCAACATCCCAATATTGTAAATCTCTACGACGTAAAGAATCACCACTAACATTTACACCATCATACTTTTTACTAATTTTTTCCCAATCAAGCCATTTTTGTTTTTTTTCTTTTTTATTTGGGAATTTTTCATATACATCATCATAATCTTTATCGTTAGATATATATAAAATTTTAGAACTTTTGGGTTTTAATAAAAGCGCTGATACTGATTTATCATCTAATGGAAAATTGTATTTTGCATAATCAATCCAATCAGAACCATATCGATTTTGTGTTGATGTCCAAAAAGCACCTTCAGGTTTATTTATACGTGTATTGTTTTTTATTTTTAGCCTACCCTTTGGTATTTTGTTTAAATCAATTTGCTTACCACTTCTAAGAGAAAAAACTTGCATTTTTAGTTCAAATAATAAATTTTTTAATTTAACCATTTAATACCTTAGTTTATATCAATAATTCTAAATAATTTTGTTTTTAATACTTTATGTTCATCGCCATCGGTAAGAATTATAGAATTTCTGTAATCGTTCCATTGTACTACATAAGATTTATCCAATACACCCCTATTTAACTTTCTAATCAAATTGTTTAAAGCGTTTATAGTATATAGTGTATTTGTTTCTTTTTTCCGATGTACGGATATCGTATTTGATAAAAATCTAGTATTACCATTTGGTACAATATTGTAACTGATAATTAATTCTTTTGATGGTTCTAATTTTAATATGAATATTTTTCTACTGAATATCTCATATGAATCAAATATTGTATCTAATATGTTTTCGAATTTTGATTCACTTGTGAATGTACATAATAATTGTGTTTTCAATCATATCTCCTATACTAATGGGAAAGGTCCGCCGGAACTAATTTTTACAGAAGAAACTTCCATATCTAAGAAATGCATTATACCATTGAAAATATTTTTACCTAATTTTTTAATCATTTCAAATGCGCTCTTTATTCTTTTAAGTATAGCATCTAATATCTTCTTTGCCTGAGATTTTACCTTAGATGATATACCTTTCAACCCTCTTGATAATTTATTGAAAATTTGAAATTCGTTCAATTGCTGTTCTGCTGCTTCATTTAATATACCTATACCGTAATCTGATTTAGAAAACTCCTCAAATATTATATCTTGAAATGTTTCAATATTTTCACCTAACATCATTTTCTTACTTAATTTTTTAGTTCTTAATGCAAGATACGGTTTAGATTTACCACCCCCACTTTTAAATGATACATAGAATGAATTTGATGTTGCTAATGATTTAGCATCTTCTATAGTATTCATTTTCAAATGTGCTGTAATTTTACCATTTCCAGGATTGAATTCTATTAACTCATTAGCTACAGCGTCTGTATCTGCGAATTTATTAGTACCTGTTGCTGCTTCAAAACAAAAGCAAGATTTAAAATAGATATCTTTAAATACAGATTTCATATCTCGATTTATTTCTTTAGCATTTAGTTGTAATTGCTCCATTTCAGCTATAGACTTTTC